>Ga0255781_10002006_pt1 | contig 16460 bp, 13 predicted proteins | sample 101ome_21_FD_179979 | JGI IMG/M metagenome (GOLD analysis project Ga0255781, IMG submission 179979) | Coastal salt marsh microbial communities from the Groves Creek Marsh, Skidaway Island, Georgia - 101413BT metaG (version 2) | ecosystem: Environmental > Aquatic > Marine > Intertidal zone >... | reverse complement strand
CGCCAGCGCGCAATCTAGATTTGTCCGCACTGCCTCTTCCAACGCCTCGCGTCGCTCGGCCAAACTCTCCGTCACTCTCGTTGAGTGCCCAAAGTTATGCGCCACCGCCGCGTCGTTACACAACCTCTCGACGTGGAAATCCAAACCGTCGAGCTCGAAAATCGACTCGCTCTCGCGTCGCCTCGCGATCCCGACCGTGTACGTCCCACCGGCGCACGGTTCACTCGCGACGAGATTCCTGGGCGTGAGCGGCGTCTCATTCGTCCACGTCTTCGCGTCGCCGTCGACGAAGAGCAGACTCGGAGACGACGCCGACGCCGACGCCGAGGAATGAAAGCGCGGTTGCGACGTCATCGTCTCCTTGCGGTAAGGTGCGCGCGTGGAGTCGACGCGACGTCGACTGAGGCGTTTCACGAGGTGTGGACGAAACAGTTGAGCTTTTACTTTTCCGTGAGCGAGTGCGTCTGTGTGTATTAAAATTGAAGGAATGTGTGGTCGACCGCTCACGCAGCCGTCTTGACGTTTTCGGGATCCTTGTAAGTCCCGTCCTCGTTGAGCTCGTTGTCGAACTCATCCACCCAAAAGGTGCGAACCGTTTCCTCGCCCGTTTCTTCGTCCATCTCTTCGATAGTCTTTTTGATGCGGCGAGCGAGAAGCGCTTTTTTGGAGAGAGGCTTATCCTTCTTTTGCTTCTTCGATGCCGATTGCGGTTGAGAATTCGGGCCATCGTCTGCGGTGTTTTCGTCGTTTTCATCCTTTCCGGGCGTCGACTTAGCCTTGCGTTTGGAGGACGGAGGAGTCTTTTTCGGCGTGGGCGTCTTTTTCGGCGTGGGCGTCTTTTTCGGCGTGGGCGTCTTTTTCGGCGACTTTTTCGGCGTCGAAACCTTCTTCTTCGGCGTCGTCTCCACGGGAGCGTCCATTTCCATAACGTCATCATCAGCTTCTTGTTGCTCCTCCTCTTCTTCCTCGTCTTCAGATTCGATGGCTATCGCGCGCTTGCGTCGAGTCGTCTTGCGACCGCCGCCAATGTCGTCGGAATCCGAATCGCTCCCTTCCTCTTCTTCTGCCGCTAAGATGGCCGCGTCAGCGCTCGCGATCACCTTTTTCTTTGGCGTCGGCGCCTTGACAGGCTCCGGTTCTGGTTTCTTCGCCGGTTCGGGAGCCTTTGCCGCGGCGGGCTTACTCTTCGGCTTGGCGTTGGCAAACATGGACATGAGGTTGTTAGCCTTCTTCGCTGGCGCAGTTTGCTTCTGCTTAGCCCCGTCCTCTTCCTTCTTCGCGGCGCTCGTCGAAGCGTTGTTCGGCCTAGAGCTCGGCGCGGGTTCTGACTTTTTAACCGCGCTCTTTCCGTTCGTCGTCGTCCCATTCGTCACTCTCACGGCGGCGCTCGCGCTCGCCCGACGACCTCCGTCGCTCCTACGCGTCGCCGCGTCGCATCCAACCACACCAAAGGTATTCTCCCTCAAAGCGTTCGATTCGCTCACCTCTGCGTCGTGCATCTCAAACTTACGTCTCCTTTCATCCTCATACATCACCTCCACCGCGTTCTCCGTCCCTCGAACCGCCGCGCCGATCGCGTTCGCGCGTCCTCCTTTCTCCTCTTCGTCCGCTCGGCCCAAACGCGTTCGCACTCGCACGCCCGCCTCCCCGCCGTCCACCGACCCATCGATCACGCGATACACCACGATGACATCCACGCTCCCCGCCGCGTTCACCGCCGCGCACGCCGCCTCAAACGTCGCGCCGTCCACCGCGGAACCGAGCGCGTAACACGCGCTCTTCACGCTCACAGCTCGCATCTTGTCGTCTTCGGCGTCACCACCGCTCGCACCGCCACCACCCCCGAGGGTTTCCACCAGGAACGTCTCCACGTCTCGCACCGTCGCCTTGGTCGTCGTCATGATCAAACCGGTCCGTCCGTCCGCGCGCGTTCCGTCGTCGTCGTCGTCTGTCGTCCGCGTCTGTTTGACTTTTTGAAATCTGTGCTCAGGCTACTGGGGGGTCAAATGTCGAGTCATGAACCGTCAAGTTGAGTAACGGCAATCAATCCACTCCACGCGCAGCTCTTCGATTCCTTCGTCGTCACTCTGTGGTGACGGACGACGGACGACGGACGACGGCGACGGCGACGAGGAACGGTAGCGCGGACGACGGTGATGTCGTCACCGCCGCCGCCGATGCCGGCGCCGCCCCCGCTTCCGAATCACGCGGAAGAAGAGGCGCTGAACCGCTACAGCGCTCTGGTGCCCACGGTGTTGCTCATGGCGTGCGTCGTCGTGAGCTATCTCATCCAGCGGTATAACGTCCGCGCGGTGCAACCGAGCGGTGCGGCGCTCATCATCGGTGTCATCGCGGGGTGTCTCACGCTGGCGACGTCGCGAAACGATGGGGCGGTGGAAGCGTTCAAGTTTTCCCCGCAGGCGTTCTTTTACGGCTTGCTGCCAATCATAATCTACTCGGCGGGTCTAAACCTGAAGCGGAGGGATTTCTTTGCGGATTTTTTCACCATTGCGTTGTTTGCGTTCGTTGGAACGGTGATTTCGAGCTTTGTGTTTGGGCTGGTGACGTTTTTGTTTGTCGAGGTGGGGCTGATTTCGCGCAAGCACTTGGGCTCGAACCCGCTCTTGGAGTGCTTGTTGTACGGGACGTTGATTTCTTCTACCGATCCCGTGGCGACGCTGTCGATATTTGCCGACGTGTCGGCGCCACCGCTGTTGTATAACCTAGTCTTCGGTGAGAGCGTGTTGAACGACGCCGTGGCGGTGGTGCTCTTTAGAACGCTCGAAGGTTTCTACGAGGATGAGTTCACCGTATCGACGTTTTGGCGCGTCATCGGGCAATTCATTGGTGTTTCGCTCGGTTCGTTGGTCATCGGTACCTGCTGCGCGCTCGGTACGGCGCTGCTCCTCAAGCACTTGGGCTTGGCCAAGGCGCCGCCGAACGTGGCGGCGTCGTACAACGGCACGGCGTACACGTTTGCGCTGCTACTGATTTCGGGTTACTTTTCGTACGTCTTGGCGGAGAACATGAGCATGAGCGGAATCATGAGCATCTTCTTCACCGGTATTGGCAACGCGCACTACTCGTACCACAACGTCGGCGAAGAGGCGCAGATTGCTGTGTTCAAATCCTTCGAGGCGGCAGCGTTCTTGTCCGAGACGTTTGTCTTTGCCTACCTCGGTTTGCAAGTGGCTACGTTTGACCATCTGTGGGACTTTGGGATCGTTCTCACCGGTCTTCCGCTCGCCATGGCGGCTAGGGCACTGAATATTTTCCCACTTAGCAGGCTCGCAAATCTATTGCGAGAGACACCGATTCCGCCGAGCGTGTCGGTGATGCAAGCGGCGTGCGGTTTGAGAGGAGCAGTCGCGTACGCCTTGGCCGTGAATATGCCGTCGACTCGACCCGGAGAGCAGGGATCTCGAGCGGTGGAGACGGGAACCTTGGTGATTTGTCTCGTCTCGACCCTCTTCTTCGGGGGAGCGACGCTGCCGCTGATGAAACACCTCGGATTGCACGATCCCAACGACGCTGAAGGTGCGGTGACTTCGGCGGGTTCCACGGCGCACGACGGATTGGGATTTATGAATCCGTCGCCGAGAGCGCGGGCGGTGCGCGCGAGGGCGCTCGCCGATGGTCATCCGATCTGGTACATATCGTTAATGTTGCGATTCAAGGCAAGATTGTTCGAGTGGTGGGAAGATTGGGAGAACAACGTGATGAAGCCGACGTTTGGCGGAGAGCCGACGGCGGGCGCCGACGTACAGTGGGCGCGCGTTCCCGATTCGGACGTGGGCGCGCAACAAAACGGCGGGGGGAGTGGTAATCGGGATGAATATAGCGAAGTGGAGTTGACGCCGATGAGTGACGACCAAAAAGATGTGGAAAATCTGAGAACTGGTCCCACGAGCGACGGCGCGGGTTGTTGATGCGAGTTGTTGAGAGACTTTTAGTCTTTTGTGATAATATGTATTTCGTCAAAAAGAAGAGCAACTAAAAGCCAACTAAGTGTGCGTTTGTTGATTGAGTTAAGTCGTTAATTAGTGAGGGTAGGGAGTGCAACACGCGCGTCGACGCGGATTTAAAGCTCACCGCAGTCGGCGATGAGAACTTCAGCCGAAGTGGCGCCAGATTGGGAACCGACGGCTTCAACCTTCTTGACAACGTCCATACCGTCGGAAACGCTGCCGAAGACGACGTGCTTGCCGTCCAACCAGGCGGTTTCAGCCGTGCACAAGAAGAACTGGGAACCGTTCGTGCCCGGACCAGCGTTCGCCATGGAGAGGATGCCCGGACCGGTGTGCTTGAGGATGAAGTTTTCGTCTTCAAACTTGTTGCCAAAGATCGACTTGCCGCCGGTACCGTTGCGGTTGGTGAAATCACCGCCTTGGCACATGAAACCCGGAATGACGCGGTGGAACGGAGAGCCCTTGTAGCCAAAGCCAGCCTCACCGGTGCACAACTGGCGGAAGTTTTCACCAGTCTTCGGGGTGACGTCGCCTCGAATTTCCATGACGATGCGACCCGCCGCTTCGCCGCCAATGGTAATATCAAAGAAGCAGTTGAACGGCGTGCGGTGCTTGACATCCAAGCGATCCAAGCTCATGAGTTCAATGTCAAAGTTCAACGTCTTACCAGCCAACGGGTGGTTGGCATCCAACGCAACTTCAGAATCAGTCACTTCGATAATTTCCGCCGGCATGCCTTGGCCCACCATCAACTTTTCGCCAACCTTGACAAACTCTTCACCGACCGCATCGATGACATCCTTCTTCGGTACGCGAAGGATATTTTCCGGTCGAACTTCACCGTACGCATCCGCCGGCGCGCACTTGATCGTCTTAGACTCACCGACGGCCAAACCGAGGACGCCGTTATCAAAACCAGGGATCATCATCCCCGAGCCCACGGTGAACGCGATCGGTTCGCCCCGGTCTCTCGAGCTGTCAAACTTTTCACCATCCTCGAGCGTACCGACGTAGTGAATGGAGACTTGATCACCCTTTTCAACGCGTTTATCACCGCTCGCCGTCGTGGACGAAAACGCGCGGTGCGCGCTGCGCGCGCGACCACCGTTGATGGGTTTGCGAGCCAACAGGGTCGATGTCGGCGACGCGACGGCGCGCATGGCTGAGAGCGCGACGGCGCGCATCGTGCGATGGATCGGTCTGGCGGATGGGAGTCCGAGGGCGAGGTGCGTCGCCTCTGGTTTTTACTCGAAGACTCGCGTCGTCGTGTGCGGCGGCGGGCGTCGAGGGCGATGAATCCATCATCGGATTAAACGTAATCGTGTCGAAAGCTTTTTTGATGACGTTTCACACTCTCTATGGTACAACGCGGAAATGCCCGCGGCGCGTTTACTTGATGTACTTGTTGAGAAACCTCTTGTGGAAATCGCTGCGAATGGTGTCGTTGATGAACCTCTTGCCGACGACGGGTTCGTCGCGAGATTGGTTGCGGAAGACGACGTCGTCGTCCCATCGGCGTTTCGTCTTGAAGTCGCCGGCGCCGCCCGAAGCCAAGTCTAACAGCGGGTTGCCGGATGCCATTTCCTCCTCCTGCGCCTCGCGACGGGCGAGGGCTTCCTTCTCAGCCTTAATCTTAGCCTCCTCGGCGCGCTCGGCTTTGATTCGTTCCAGTTCGGCTAAGAGGGCGGCGGTGTCGTCTGTCGTAAAAGTATCGAGCGACGGAGCCAGTCGTCGTCGGTTTGGTAGGGTTAGTCAAAATTGTCGCGTCGGAACCGCGTCGTCGTCGTCGTCGCGCGCACGGGTATCGCTCGCATGGCGCTCTGAGGAAGACAAAATGACGAGGAAAAGTCGTCGCCCCGCCGCCGTCGGGATGAATGCGCACGCACCGTCGTCGTCGCTCTCAGAGTCGCTCTCCGAATCGCTTCCGCTTCCGCTCGCGTCGTCCTCGCTCGCGTCGTCGTCCGCGTCCTCCGCCCTCGGCACGAACCTATCCCCCACCTCCGACGCGTCCCCGAGCGCTAAAGTCGCCGTCGCCGTCTCATCCGCACCGAGCGCCGCCGCTGGTCGTCCGCTCTTCTCCGCCCGCGCCCGTCGTTCCTTTTCCTCCAACTCTCTTCGCAAGTCTCTCTCGAGCAGTTCATCCGCCGCGCTCTGTCCGCTCGCCCGCGTTTTGAGCGTTAAAAACCCCGCGGCGTCGAGTTTGCTTCGCTTCGCCGACGGTCCAAAGAGTCTCGCGCCGCCTTGGTGCTCTTTCCCCTTGGCGGGCGCCCACGTCGGGCGGTGCGCGGACGTCATTCGTGCGCGTCACGCAGTGGGGCGAAACCGCACAAGATGGCGCTGACGATGCTGATTCGCAACGCCGCCGCGACCGGCCCGTCCACGTCCACGTCGTCGTCGTCGTCGCTCTCGTCTCGACCCGAATGGCTTCGCGGACGCGCGCATCCACCGACGAACCCGGCGCTGCGGGGCAATTTCGCGCCCGTGTCCACCGAACTCGACGCGCCGTTAAAGAGACTGGCGATTCGTGGACGCGTCCCGAATAGCGTCGCCGGTGTGTACCTGCGAAACGGCCCGAACGCGGCGAGGGAACCGGCGTTAGGGTGCGAGAGGTATCACTGGTTCGACGGCGATGGGCTCGTGCACGCCGTGCGTTTGCGTGGAGGCGACGACGACGACGACGACGGTTCGGCAGAGTACACGCGAAGGTACGTGCGAACGAGAGGATTCGAGCGAGAGCGAGACGCGGGCGAGGCGTTATACACGGGATTGCGAGACATCAACCCGATTTGGAAGTATTTATTGCCGAGGTTGTTTGAAAAGGTGACCAAGGATTGGCGACAGCCGGATTCGGCGTTTTTCGTCATTCAATCCAAGAATACGAGCTCAAACTCGCTCGTGGCGCACGCGGGGCGGTTATTGAGCACTTTTGAGTCCGGGTCGGCGTACGAACTCGGGCTCGATCCAATGTTGACGACGAAGGGGGTGTGCGATTTCGGGGGATCGTTCACGACGGCTGATTTTTGGGGGTGTAATTTCACCGCCCACGCCAAGACGTGTCCGCAGACGGGCGAGCTCGTCTACATGGGATACAATCTCGTAGCGCTCGGGCCGAATCAAGAGGGAGAGACGACGGTGACGATTGGGGCGATCGACGCAAAGACTGGTAAACGGAGCTATCGGAGAGACATCAAGGTGAAGCGTCCGTCGATGCAACACGATTTAGCAATCACGCCAACCAAGGCGGTGCTCGTCGACGGACCGCTAGTCTTCGATCTCCCTCGCGTCATTCAAGGCGGAATGCCGTTTAGTTTTGAAAAGCGACTCACCATGCGCATCGGCTATCTCTCGAGACTCGATCCAATGAACGACGAGGTGCGATGGATCGACACGGGCGAGACGTGTTTCGCGTACCACGTCGTCAACGCATACGAGGATGGAGACACGTTGACGCTCGATGTGTGTAAATCAGACGAAACCAACGCGTTGGGGATGTGTGAAGAGTCTGATGCGCCCAGGCGCGAGGACGAGCCAAATGCGTGCGTCGGCGCTGGAAGAGACGTCGCCGCGCTCTGGCGCTGGGAAATCGACACGAAGAAGGATGAGATCATCTCCAGTCGACGCATGTGCGATACGACTTCGGATTTCCCGTGCATCAACAGGCGGTACGTGGGATTGAAGTACCGTTTCGCCTACTCTGTGGCGTACAAATCTGGCACGGAACCGCGCGATCGAATGGATATTCCATCCTTTGACGCCGTTTTGAAGCACGACATGGAGACGGGAGAGACGTTTAGATACGATTTACCGCCGGGCGTCACGTGCGGCGACATCATCTTCGTCCCTGAAGACGGAGACGACGTGGCCGAGGACGACGGATATCTCCTCGTGTTGACGCACATTCAAGGCAAAAACGACGACGACGGAAGCGCCGAACTTTTGGTGCTCTCGACGTCGGGCGAGTTAACGACGCAATGCGCCGTCGAAATTCCTGTGCGAATTCCCTACGGCTTCCATTGCGAATACGTGCCAGAGCCGTTGCCGGACTGGCCTTTAGATTATTAGCGTCGAAACTCCTGTGCGAATTCCCTACGGCTTCCATTGCGAATACGCGCCAGAGCCGTTGCCGGACCGGCCTTTAGATCATTAGCAACCGTTGTAAATTGTCAAAGAGATTTGAACCGTCACACGTGACGCACGTAACGAGTGATGCATTCGAGCGTCACACGGCGCCATCGCGGCGTCGACGCGGTGTCGACGCGACGCGCGCGCGCCGCGAGAGACGCGCGATGAAACGAATCGCGCACGTATCGCGCGTAGACGTATTCATCGCGCGCGTCTACGTCGTCTGGTTGCGAGCGGCGTCGACGATCTTCGTCGCGTTCGGTATTCGCAGGCTACTCGATCGAGGCGAATATGGCTGGCTCACCGGCGCCGTGGCCGCCCGCGCCGTCATCGACGTCGTCGGAAGGGCGTGCGTAGACTCGGCGAGAGGTTACGCGTTGAAGGAATCGTGCAGGGCGCGCGCGTTCGATGACTACGATTCGAATAGACGCATCGAGAGATACGATATTGAACCTCGCGCGCGCGACAAACGCATCGCCGCGGGCGCGCTCGTCGCTATAGCGATTGCGTGCGTCGCGCATTCCGGGTACCTCGGTTACGTCGAAGAAGCGGATGCGTTTGCGGGAATCATTCTTCTCGCAGAGTGCGTGAGGTGTTTGCAGCAGACACCGCGTCGCGAGGGGTTGGATGAAAGTGTGCCAAGGCGCACAAAGACTGGGACGCCGCCGAGCGAGCCAGCCGTTTCTCGAAGCGCGTTGTCGTGCGATTCCGGAAACGTCGTCATCGCGATAGTGGGAGACGGTAGAGGGCATTTGCTCGATAGAATCACTCAAGCGCGCGAGCAATCCGTCGTTTCGGTGCTCGAGACGGAGTGGACCATTCCCGAACCGTTCGAAGTTTGTTGTAGAGTCAATAGGCTCGTGTACGGCACGGCGGCGACTCGAGTGAACGCTTTGGATCGCGCGCGTTTAATTGAACGTCTCGAACACGCCATGTGCTCGTCTTCGAGATCGAGCGAGTATGCCGTGCAACCACAACGAATCAAGGATGATTTGGACGTCGAATCGTTGGTGATTCACGCGTGTGACGTCGGCGTTGAACGCGCACGTAGAGCTCGAGTGAAATGCGCGCTCATCGCCGAACCGTGTCACGAAACGTCTGCGGATCCAATCTCGAGAATCCACGCCATCAAACGCGCTCTCTGCAGAGACAGAGAATTGAGTGTGATATTTACGACGACGGATTTTGCCGTGCTTCCATGGTGCGATCAAATCGTAGTCACTGAGGGTGATGAAGTGGTATTCATTGGGAATTGGCAAACCGTAGCGCTCGAATGCGACCGACGCGCCGTTCATCGAGCATTCCTGACGACGCGCTCGTTCAAGACGACGACGACACACCGGGTTCTTGTCGATGAACGTCCCATCGTCGAGCGCGTTCCTTCATGGACGAAGACGGACATTGGCGTGACGTTTTGTCTCGTCTCGTCGTCGTCCATTTCGTTGTACGCCTTTGAGAGATGGCTGGATGGCAAGCGTCAATGGGATTCGGGTGGGAACGCGCTCTTGGCAATATCCATCGCGCTCTTCGTCATGTTCAAGGTTATCGAAAGAATCAGCGAACGATGGTACAATCCGAATCACAGCGCCATGAGTCCCACGCTCTTTGTAGCCATCGGATCATCATTGGTTGCACCGAATGCGTGGATGGCGACGCTCGCGTTGGCCGTTCCTTGCTTCATCGTGTGCGCGTCTCATTTTAGTCTCCAAAGCGAGACTGACCGAGCGTCGCGTGAGGAGGAGCGCGCGCGCACGCACATAACAAACTTTACGACGCACCTTCGTCGAGGATGGGCGCAGATATCCGTGGCGCGTTGTGAAGGAATGTACGAAGAAATATTTACAAATTTGCAAAAGAGGCTTGACGCCGCTTTGAAGAGAAGTCGAAAGCTTCGAGTCGCCAGAGACTCGTGCGTGTACGTCTGCATCATTGCGTTCGTCGTGTCCGTTCTGCGAGCGATAGACGAGAGCGAAACTACCAGACGTGGATCTATCGCGTTGATTTGGACGGCGTACGCGTTCGACGCCTTTGTCGGTCTCGATCGAAGCGTCGACATTCGAGCCGCCTCGACGTTCAAGGCTATCGGAACGCAAACGCGCTTCACCGATCGAAACCCACCGCGCAAGCTCAGACGGATTTCTTCTTCGATTTGAAGAGTATTTTCAACATTTTCGACACCCACATGCAATTCATCAATGGAAATAGAACCGCAGCAAGTGTAAATGTGGCGTACACTATCGCCGGTTCGGCTAAGCCACGAGCGTACATCTCCCGCGCGTCTGCAACGTATCTAACCATCGCCGGAACGCCAAAAATGAAACGAATGACCATGAACAAAACAAACCCAATCGTTTCCACACATTTAAACGCCAACCCATCGGTTCTCTTCGCCTTGATGAGCAACGTCCGCGCGCCCAAAAACGGCGCCGTCATTTCCCAAACGAGAAACACCGAACCGTAGTAAAACAAAAATCCACGTGGCATGAGCTTTGGAACACCGAACGCGACGAAACTCGCCACGGCGTGCAACAAAAACGGCGGTCCATATAGGTGATAGAGCGCGACGCTGTACCACACGTCCCACGCGAAATAACCCACCGCCGCGCTAAACAGCGTCTCGCCGCCCGCCGCGTACGAACCCGCTGGCGCATACATCCTCTCCTCGACCCCCATCGGTCCGCGTCTCGCCTCGACGACGAGTAAACCGAGCGCCCAGAGGCTACTCAAAAGACCCCACGCCCCGGTGGCGCACCGAACGCCGAGGTCTTGACGCTCGTTCGCATCGAGCGACGCCCAAAACTTGGGACACTTTCGTCGGAAGATGCGCTTTGAAAGTTGCTGGACGACGCACGTCGCGATAAAGGCGACGATGACGACGAGGCGCTGCTCGGGAGGAAGGTTGAGGGATAGCGTGACGTGTTTCGGGACGGACGCAAAGGCGCCGGGTCGTCGCGGCATTCGTCCGTTCCTATGAGTGACTGGGTGGACGCGTGGGAGCGAGTGAGGACGGTTGGAAAACAGTTGGAAGTTCAATGGATTTTCGATGCTACGACCAGTTAAGATGACGTTATTAGAAGAGAGCTACTAGTGTAAGAATGAATACGTCGCTACTTTTGTGAGAGCGCCCGTCGCTGTTATCGACGAGCGTAGTTTTTAATCTTCCTTCTTGTCGGCGGTGAGACCTTCAAAGGTGAATGGCTCAAATTTGTATCCAGCACCCTTGAAGAATTTGTTGTTAAACTCGACCCAGTGCAATCTGAGCGCGTGTAAAAACGCAGACAAGGATTCCATGAGCATGAGCACGCCGATGGTGGCGAACGCCCAGACAGCAAAGCCAATCATGATGGAGATTGGGTTTCCAGACGCCACGGCGCCCATGAAGACTCTGTCCCAGAACACGGCGGAGAGCTGCGCATGCGCGAGGGAAAGCGCCCAGAGACGGAGGTAAGACGCAGTGTTGGACACAGCACCGAGAACGAATTCAATCGTGTGAATGGCTTGGTGAACCATGATTTCACCAAAGTCGAATTCTTCCTCTTCGTCCGCGACGCTATTCTCTTGATCGGAAGCTTGAAGGAACTCAGTGTCGTCATCGTCGCCGCCGTCCAAGCGTTGGTAGCGAACAGCCCCACGTCGGCGCGAGCGACCCATCGACGCCTCGTGTTGCTTCTTCAAGTAGTAAGGCTTCGGGAAGAGCATCACTGGAACGGCGACGAAAGCTAAAAACAACAGAAAGTTTTGGAATGCGCCTTGGCCCGGGAACAAGACATTCTCGGGACATCCGGGTCCTCCGTTTTCTCCTTCCCCAGCGCAGTCAACGTTGCCTGGCGCAAGGAACATGTAGATCATGACGTGATACAAGTCCGCGGTCGATCCCGGGGTGCACCACTTGATGAGAATCAACAACGAGAGGTAGCCAAACAGAGATCCGAGGAAGATGACTTGCGGAAAAAACTCGCAGTACATGGACAGCTTATCGTTCGTGTGTCGCTGGTTCAAGTACGACATGAAAATACCGAGCATCATTTGCGTGACACCCATCAAAATGGACATTTTCATCTTGAGAGAGTTCAAGAATGGCAGCTCAGACTTCGAGCCGTGCCAAATGGGATCAACACCAAACGCGTATGCACCGTCGCCGTTGTTCACCAATCCCGTTTTGTACTTTGAATCGCAATCGGCTGATGAGTCGTTCGGGTCACACACGTACTTGCTCTCTCCGAACCAATTCATCGGCACCGAAAAGCACTCGTTGTACAGCAAGCCAGTGTAAATGCTAAAGATGGACATGAGCAAAATTGCATACCGTCCGTCAAACGCCATTTGAACAATCTCATTCAAACCAGCCTTTTCAAGCTTCTTTTCGTTCAAAACGAGATAGAGGGCAGCCATGAGCATCAAAATACCGTGACCGAAATCACCAAACATGACGGCGAACAGGAACGGGAACGTGACAATCGTAAAGACTGTCGGATTCACCTCTCTATAGCTCGCGACGCCGTATGCGTCTACGATTCCTTGGAAAACCGAGGTAATCTTGTTCGTTCTAAAGTGAGTCGGAGGCATCTCTCTGGTTTCAATCTGCTGGAAAATGGTGCCGACCGATGCGAGCGAGGACTCGCTGGCGTCTGTTAGCGCGTTGCGAACCTCTGTCACCGCGTAGTCTGGAATCCAAAACTGCGCGACGAGAACCTTGCGCGTCACGTCTTCGGAGCACATGTTCATCGTGTGATAAATCGCCTTCTCTCGAAGAACGAGCTGAAACCAGTCCTCCAAATCGTTTGCGATTTTCTGCAAAACCGAGTTGCGATGCTGAATGGATGCGTCGAGCGTCGATTGAAGCTCCACCATGCGAGAAGTGCACTCTGCGTACATCTGACGTTGTCGCGTGTAATCATCCGGAAACGGATATCTGTTCACGTGGAAGGCTTCGCAAATTTTGATGATCTTCTCTCTCGCGCGCTCGCCGGCGAAGAAAACCACGACGACTGTCTTTTCACACTTTTCCCCAGTGGATGGATCCGTGAGCGTTCCGAGAATTTGTGACTGCTTGAGAAACATGTTACCGCGCGTCGCGCGGAACAAGATGCGCTCAAACGCGATCAATTTACTCGTCATGATGACCCCTGTGATGAAGCCCAGGCGAACGGCGGCGTTTCCACCACCACTGGAAGAAGACGTCGCCGTACTTGCGGCGCCTCGGCTCGCTCCGCCCGCGTCCATCTCAGCCATCTCCAAATACGATCCCGATCTCGATCCCGATCGCTCCAACCCGCGATCAGCAGGCGCCGACAACGGCAAAAGCGTCTCTTCGCTTCCACCCTCGACGTCATCGTACGATCTCACGTCCCGAAACTCGGTTCGATCCACGCTTCGTCGACCGCCCGCGTGGCTCTCCTCGAAAATCCCCCCCGCCTTCTCCAACACCAACTGCAGCTCCAAGAGCTCGCTGTGAGTCCGCGCCAACCGATCGTAATTCTTCAGAGCTTGCCCTAAATCTCTCTCCAGCTCTTCCGACTCGTGATCGAGCGCGTCGACACCGTTTCTGCTCGAGCTCCAGTTTCCCCTCGGCGTGGGCGCCGAGGCAGACGCGTCCAACTCCATCGTCGCCGTCGCCGCTATCCCCCTTCCCGGCGCCACGCGCACGTCCGCTCGTCGACACTCCTCTTGAAAATACTTCAACCTCGACAACAACTCATCCGCCCGTCGCACGTGTCGCGCGTACGCTCGCGAAAACGACGCGAGCTTTGGGTTGAGATCTAGAAACTGACACTTTGCCACCGCACCCAACCGTTCTATCGTATCCCTCGCCGCTTCCTCGGGAACGATGACGCGCGCCTGCGTCATCGGTTCGCTTCGGAAGAGTTCCATCGCGTCGTCTTCGTCGTCCCGGCGCGTCGCGCACTCGCGTTTTGTCGTCAACAGCGCACGCGTGTGACACATCGAAAAAAACCAACGGTTTGACCTCAGATCGAGCCTCGCGACTTTGCGCTCGTTCGTTTGATTCATAGTCTTCCGAGGACGAGATGGAGGGTGCGCGTCAACACGCGAATTGGTCGCCATACGTACGTTTACGGTTTTCGCGCGACGACGACGCTCGCGCGCGTTCGTTGGGGGTGGTTTCGCGCGAGGCGTTTGATCGATCAGAGGAGTGATTGATTCTATTCTATTCGCGTGGCGTGCGGTTTATTCACACAGACAGAGCGCGTCGGAACGATGTGTGGTTTCCGCGGTGGACGCCGTCTCGACGATGAGAAGCGCTCGTCGCTCGTCGTGGGATGATTACCGTGTGGTGAGACTGACTGGTTTTGGTTTGCGCGCGATAGGACAACAACGGGGGCACGGTGCTCGCCGTAGCGGGGGAAAATTACGTCATTTGCGCGGGCGATACGCGGATGAGCTCTGGGTATAACATTCTCACGCGTGATTACTCAAAGGTTGATCAGATGAGCCCAAAGGTGCTCATGGCGAGCGCGGGTTTCATGGCGGACGCGACGACGTTGAAGAAGACGTTGTTGGCGCGGTGCAGACAGTACGAGTTTCAGAATAAAAAGCCGATCGGGTGCGTGTCTTTCGCGCAAATGTTGAGTAATACGCTCTACTACCGACGCTTCTTTCCGTATTACGCCTTTAACATTGTCGCTGGTTTAGATGCGGAGGGTAAAGGGGCGGTGTTTACGTACGACGCCGTCGGTTCCTACGAGAGGACGAACTACTCGTGCCAAGGATCCGGTCAAGCGTTGATCATGCCGGTGTTGGACAACCAGTTGAAGACGGTGTCTCCCTTAGTTTTACCAGCGGTTTCGAGCGCCACACCGCTGAGCGAAGAAGAAGCCATCTATCTCATCAAGGAGTGTTTCGCGACGGCGGCCGAGCGCGACATTTACACGGGCGACAAGGTGGAACTGTACATCATGAATGCCGAGGGCGTGCGCAAGGATGAGATGGAATTGAGAAAGGATTAGTTAGTTAATATGCAGTAGTATCCCTCGTCTTTTTGTTGCGTTATGAGAAGAAGAATGTTGAACATCTTTGCGTTTTGTAAACGGACGCGCCGCGAGGAGGGGCGAAAAGAAAAAGCGCTCCTCAAACTTTAGTTGGAAAGGAATTTTCATCTCGATCGTTACAAGCGCTGGTAATTTCGATCGCGCCCGTACTTAAACACAATCAGCAGTCGTGCGTTGAAACCAAAGAACGTTCAATCTACATCCTCGCAACGCTGCGCGCCGCAGATTGCCGCTTCTACCTCCCGCCGCGTGGCGTTTTTAGAAGATGGACGCGGTGCACACGAAGAAGAGCATCGCGAGCATAGCCATGCGGCCGTTGACCAATTCAGCCTTGAAGGTGAAGACTTCGTCGAGCTTGGCACCAGAGTACGCGTTCATGGCGGCAGAGTTAACCTTATCCGGGAAATATCCAGACGGGTTAACCTTTTGGATGACGGACGCCGCGCTCACAGAGGCGAGCACAAAGACGACGGCGAGGGGAACCTTGGCCATCATTTCGAGCAAATCGCCGTTAAACGTGTTCATGACAGCCAAGACGAAACCAATCATCTAAAACGTGCGTGAAAAATCATCCATCCCGCGTCAGTCAAACCGCGCGTGCGCGCACACACGCTTTCATAGAGCCTTTCGTTCGCGCGTTCCCGACGCCCTTCGTACAGCCTGGCTCGCCTCTTATCCCCTAAACCTCGTTTCCGCGCGTCGATACCCACGCCATCGGAGGATACACGCGGACGCCAACAAGAAAAAAAACCGACGAAAACAAAAAAAAACACAAAACAATCGACCAATCGTCGAGAGACAACACGCACCGCGCATCGACCGTTGATCGTTTCCGCCGTGGACGTGAATCCGCTCTCGCGAAACAACACCTCGCCAAACTTTTCGCTCAAAACCAACTGTCCGAGTTCCGCACCCTTGGTTTGCGACCCCAAGATCGCGAACACGTCGTCGAGCTCCTTAACCCCGAGAGATTTCACGAAATCCGGCGTCGCGCCGCCGTCCGCCTTGTCCATCATGTCTTCCAAACCGCCGAGGCCGATCTCCCCACCCTCCATCTGCTGGTTCATCTGTTCGCCCGTCTCTTCTTCGGTGGCTCTGCGGGCGATCGACACCGCGCGTTTCGTTCCCGCCTTGGTCGTCGTCATCACCGCGCGCGTCGTCGCCGCCTTGGTCGTCATCGCACGCATCATCATCGTCGTCGTCGGTGGTTAATGCTTTCGCGCGTCACACTGTCGCCGCCGTTTCGGATTACTCGCGACGCGAACCGAAACGCGAGTCGTGACGTCATCGATCGATGCCTTTTTCTTTTTCGTCCGTCCGTCCGTCTCTCTCATGGGTCACCGTCTCGTTATGTATGTGTCAG
>Ga0255781_10002002_pt1 | contig 16477 bp, 17 predicted proteins | sample 101ome_21_FD_179979 | JGI IMG/M metagenome (GOLD analysis project Ga0255781, IMG submission 179979) | Coastal salt marsh microbial communities from the Groves Creek Marsh, Skidaway Island, Georgia - 101413BT metaG (version 2) | ecosystem: Environmental > Aquatic > Marine > Intertidal zone >... | reverse complement strand
GCAGCAAACAACACGCTAACCTTGGTCGAACTCGTACCAATATCAATCATGTCCGAGTCAAGGAGTTGTGTGACTGTAGTGCGCCAGAAGTTAAAGTATTCGGAGGCTTCGCTAAAGATGACATTCTCATCCGCTACGAAACCAAGACGGTTCTTGAAGAAGAATACATCTTTGATCTTCTTGCCTACAAAGGAAGCTGCTGGGTTAGTATCGTCATCCCCTACCAAGCGGTAGGCCCAAGTAGCTTGCTCAAAGGTAAATGTCCCGTCTGCATTACGGACAAGCTGGTGAGGCATCAAGGAAGCGTCATACTCCTTATCAATGCCCGGAGCTGCTGTTTCCTCCCACTGACCTGAGCCTCCGGTTCCATCGTCAGCTACAAACTTAACCCAGTATTCATCTCCAGCCTCTTCAGGGTCTCCCACTACCTTAATGATGTAGCCGTGCTTATGCTCAACAGGGAGGTCAGCAAAGTTCTGCACTGACCCAGTGACGTTCTTAATGAAGTCTCCAGCTTTTGAGTCCTCTACTGAGCAAGTGAAGGCAGCAGCGTCATTTTTGACTATGTGAAGCGTAGACCCAAACTGAGTAACTGTAAAAGTTCCAGAACCTATTTGAGTTCTTAAATTAGTTGCAATAGTTTCTGGCTGGCTGCTAGAGGTGACGCTTGTAGAGGTAGTATAAGAATACTCTGTACCGTCTAGGATTACTCTGTAGGTTACGTTATAGTCACCCTGAGCAATAAACACAGAGGCTTCTTCGCCTTGCGTAGTTGTCTGAGCTGAACCTACAGCTACCGTCTTGGTCTTATTAAGAACAAACGTGTAGTCAGCTACGGTCAGGCACTTGATGTCTGAATTAGGGGTAGTGGTTGTTATGTATCCTACCCCGTCAGGAGTGGTTACAGTTTTCTCAGTCCCGTTAATGTCAAAGACTTTGACTGAGTTGTTCTGAAAGATAACCACATACCTCTCGTTCAAGTCCCTGTTAATGGTGTGGACTTTGGTATCCCCTACGCTCCCCGAGATAAGCTGAGAGATGTGCTTGAGGGGAGGACGTTTAATAAGCCCCTCCACCAAAGAGCTGTACCCATTGATCTGTTCTTCAGATTGAGAACCATACCGGAGTCCATCAGCTTGCTGACTAACACCAGATACTAGGTTCGGGATGGAGGTGGATATTAAGGACATTAGCGATTGATGACGTTGTAGGCGTCCAGATTATCAAAGATGGTATAATCGGCGGTTTCATCATCGTAGTCCTTTAGAGTGGCTAGAGCGGTAGCTTCGTCAGCCGCCAGCACCCTCAATAGGTCTTGAGAACCCACCACACGGTCTTGGAAAATGCGACTAGCCCGAACAGTAATGTAGTTGCGAGCAGGTTGGGGAAGGTTGGTAAAGTCAAGAAGAAGGACAATTTCCCCCTTCAGGTCTTGTGTAAATACAAATGAATGTTCTTTGCGGTCATACATTTTGTTCCCGCGCTGAACAATGTCTAAGGTCGGATACAGCTCCGTCTTAATGTCGAACCGAACAGCCGTAGCAGGTAGGTTGATATGGCCGTTACCGTCCTTGGTGATGGTATATTCAGGCTCAGTGTTGAAGTGCCACCCTCGGGACTGCACATCCCTGCTCACTTCATCAAGGATTTGCTTAGCTACCCGAGCGTCTGCTGTAGTTGCTGTATCTAGCTGGTTGATCGGGGCTTCCCCAATCGCAGACAGCATTTGGTTAACGGCTTCGAGTTCAGTGCTTAGTGTAAGACTCATATTTTAACTTTATAAACTACGCTAAAAAGAGGGGGCTGCAAGCTAAGATTGGGGAAGGAGCGGGATGAGGGCTTCCCGAAAACCCATCCAGATAACTTGCAACCCCCTTGCTAATTAGACGTTACGGATTTCCACAGCGCACTCCGGACGGAGGATGCCGTGACCCATAGCGTAACGGGCAACAAACAAGCTACCTTGGAACTCAATCTTCCGCTCAGATTCGAGCTTCAGGTCGAGCAGCTTCACAGTACCAACCGCACCCTTTTGGAAGGCGAGGATTTTGGTATTGCTGAAGTCACCATCGTAGGTGTTGTTTGCACCAGTTTCAGCCGAGATGTTGGAGCTAGGCAGGTTGTTGCTGGCAATAACACGCATACCAGCCACTTTGACCACTTCGCCTTCAACATAGCTACCCACAGCGTTAGCATTGCCAACGGCAGCGAGGTGCTGCACAAGCAGGTAGTATTCGGTTGGAGCCATCACCGCAAAACGGTCATTGCTCGGAACATCCTTCTCATCGAGAAGCTCGGCAGCGTCGTAGATAGCGTCAGCAATCTCCGAACCAGTGTCCAGACCAGAAGCACCCTTATCGAGCTGCGAACCACCATTACCACCAGTGATGGTAGCGGAGGCACGGGCTGCAAGAGCAACAACCTGAGCAACGGTTTGGTCATGCTTCTTAGCCAACGCACGGCCCAACTCAGTCGTGTAGATAGAGCGGACATCGTAGTGATTCATGGCTTCATCCAGCTCATAAATCATGGTGTTAGCGGTAAGCATCGAGTCGATGTTGATGACCTTCTCGTTAGCTTTGATCTGAGACAGGTAGCTATTGCCGCTGTCCAAGATGTTCTCACCCGCAACGTGGTAAGCAGCCGAAGCCACACCAGTTACAGGGAATTGGGCCGACTTGCCCTGAGAAATAGTACGCACGACATGAAGAGGCTTAAACACGTTTTCGGTTTCAAACGTGGTCAGCACTTCGCCAGCGAACTGTTTCAGGAACAAGGCGGTGTTAGAGCCAGACGCATTGATCTGACCTAAACGTGAGGGAGTAGTAGAACTCATTCTCGTTTCCTTTGTTCAGTTTTTCAGTTGTAAATGTCCACAAGCACCCGCTTGCAGAGCTGGTTACTGCTGGTCACATCGTCTTTTAGCCGACTCCAGACAACGATTATCCGCCGTAACGGGTCGAAGGGCGTTCAGAACTAGCAGTTCGATATGCCTTGCTTAGTAATCCTAGTAGTTAACTAGAATTAAGTTACCATAGAAGTCAATCCATTTGTGGATTATTTTTGAGACTCGATTTGTTGTTCGAGTTTATTGATGTAAAAACCTAATGCTTGTACGAAGGCAGCTCCTTCTTCAGATTCCACTGCCATCTCCATGCCTATCGGGTGCTGCTCCGCTATCTCCCTGAACCCGTCCAACTTCACGCTCACGCCGCAGCCTCCGCTCACGAGCAGCAGCAATAAGATCAATAATAGCTTTATCTTTCTCATCTTTTCTTTGTTGAGCAGCACGGGCTGTTTGAATATCCCCTAACCGCTCCAGTGCCTCCAAAATTTTTGGCACAGCACGAAGAGCGGCTAGGAGTTCTGTAATCATTTCTTCTCAATCTCAGCAGCTTTGACCGCCCCTCTGGAATTGGAGTATCCAAGAGCTGCCAAGGCACTAGCAACGAAGGCTATTGATTTTTCAATACCTGAGGTTCCGGTCTCAGCGATTACACCGCTTCCATAGGCCAATCCTATTAGAACTGCTATCGTAGAGAGCCAGAACTCAGTAGTTTTATATCCGGGTTTGTCCATTTTTTCTCCTTTGTTTGGGTTAATTAAGAATATCAGACACCGCTAGTCGGCGTTCTATATCCTGACGGTATGCAGGGTCACTGTGGTATCGAGGGTCTCCCATTAGCTCCACCAGCTCAGCGTTGCTACGGATAGCCTTACCCTTGCCGTCACCCTTCTGGCCTGTAATTAGCTTGGGAGCAGACCCTTCACCAGTGGCAGCTTGGTAGCGAGCATACATTCCCTGCACAGCTACCTGAGCGTCAGCTTGTGTCCCGCTCATTACAGAACGGTTATAGGCATCAAGTTCAGCCTCAGGGACGTTCTCCTTGGCCCACTCAATCATCGAGTTAAAGTTCTCTTGTCCTCCAATGGAGTCCACGACAGCCGCTTCTTCTCGGGAGTTCAGAGCCTCTTGACCAGCTATGTAGCCATCCACTAGCTCTTTGGGGTAGCCCATCTCAGCTAGTTTGTCGTAGCTCTCTTTGGTCAGCTCTCCTTGATCTTGGAGTTCTTGGGTAAATGGAGCAAACTTTTCAAACCACTCACCACTTTCCTCCTCCTGCTTGGGAGCTTCCTCTTCGGTAGTCTCTGCTTCTTCTTTGGGTTGCCCTAGTTTGCTCTCTAGTTCCTTGTAGGCTGAGGCTAAATCTTCAGCACTTTGGAACTTTTCTGGAAGCCACTCAGGGCGGTCAGAGGATTCAACGGCTGCTGTCTCCTCAGAAGCCGCTTCCACAGTGGCAGCGTTTTCTGGGTCAGCAGTAGGTTGATTAGGTGCTTCCGCACCGGGTATTTCCGGTTGGACTTCAACGATGTCAGACATGATTCTCCTTCTTGTTTAGGTTGCCCTCAAGCCCTCATTTTACTTTTTATTAAGCCTGAGGAGATTCAGGTTCAGCGGGAGCTTCGCCTTGGTCGGCCATTCCCACTTCAGTAGCAGAGCGGATAGCCTGTGGCCCTAGCTTCTCAGCCATCTGGGCCATCATCATCTGCTGCTGCTGCTCTTGCATTTCCGCCTGAACATCCTCCTGAGAGCGGATAAGCCCCTCGGTATCAATGCCAAGCGAAGTGGCTCGGCGGTTCAGGTAATCAGAAACATTCACATACTGCTGGATGGCTTCAGGGCCAAAGATTTGACCAACACCAGCCACGAACATATCCAGCTTATTAAGATCATTGCCACGGCCAAGGGCTTCTACACCCGTGACAATCATTGGCTTAACCAGCTCACCCTTAGGCAGCTTTGGAAGGCGTTTCTCTTTAGCCATTCGATCCATGATCCGAGTGACTAAAGGAAGCTGGAACTCTTGGGACAGGATAGAGTAAGCACCGCCAAGGGCTGACTCTAGCTCCTGAGCCATGAACCGGATTTCCTCAGCAGTAACTCGCTCGGCGTTCCGCTGCACGGCAGCATTCAACAGGAACGCAAAGCTAAGTCTCTGCTCGATGGCCTCAGCCACCTCCTTGGCAACCCGTAGGTCAGCATACTTTTCAAGCTGCATGACGCTTACATCACTGCTCCGGCCCGAGACAAATGCCCCAGATGGGCTTTCAGCCAGAGCCTTGGCCTTGGTAGTTCCATTAGGATCAACCAAGATTTTGATGTTAGCTGATGCTGCCGCCAGCTTGACAATGCTTTGGGTAAGGGCTTCGAGACTCTTTAGGTCTCCAAGGTACTCCTCAACCAACCCACGGCCATAGTCCTCACCGTCCACCCGACTGTACCTGAGAGCGATGTAAGGGTTATCTTCTTCCTTAAAATATCCTTCAGTGCCGGGGATAGCGTTACCTTCTACCTCTTGCCAGACGTAGAAGCGGCCATCATCTTCTCGGCACACTGCCGTATACAGCTCAACGGTAGGCTCACTATGGCCTGACTGACGCTGTAACGCCTCCACATTTATCTGGCTCCTTACCTCTTCAGGCAGGGCAGTAGGAGAGATTGTTTCCTTGGTAGCTATGTGGAGTACATTGCCAAACGGGTCACGCTTAACGATGTAGTTCTCCAACTGGAACACACGGATGCCCCCTTCCTTGGGCGTGAACACAAGCACATTGCCACTGACCACCAAGTGCTTGAGAGCCTCGAACACGGGCACACGGAGGGCAGAAGTCTCCACCTCACGCATGACTGTACGTTCGATTTCGGACAGAGCCTTCTCTAGTTCTGTCTTAGATTCATCATCCCCGCCCATCTCTCGCAGCTTGTACCTATCCACACTGAGCCGAAAAAACGGGGAATTAGGTGGGAATAGTGTCAATAACAGCTTAGAGGCAAGATTGTTGACACCCCTAGCTCCGATGCCTTGGTAGGGAGTCTCGTACTTAGTGGCGTAGGAGTGACCCTCTGGCGGGACAAGGGTAGGGATAGTCAACTCAGCACAGTCCCTAGCCCGTTCAAGGTAGGTCTGTCTGAGCGTTTCGCACTCACTATAGAGTGATTTAGCGGTCTTGCCGTTATACATAGGCTACACTGGGATATTTAAACCAGCAGTCCCAGAAGAGCTAGGGGCAGCTAGGTTGATACGCAAAGCAGAGCGTCCACGCCTCCGAGATTTAGTAGAAGAAGTAGACATCCGACTACGGCCCGGAGCCTGAACCCGCTTCGCTGTGGGCGTAGGAGCAGGGGGCGGGGGCGGAGGAGCAGGAGGTGGCGGTGGTGGTTTAGGAGATGAAAAACACATGGCTAGTCAATAATTATTCGTGAGTTAAGACAGTTTTATTTTGATCGTCAAACTTTTCTTTCAATAAATCAACGACTTGACGCCTACCGACAGCCATCCAAATCTCCCTCTCTGAGTCATCTGGACGGGGACATTGGCTAGGAAAACGGGTCTCCAGCTCCTTTAGGAGAGTCTTAGTCACCCTCGGGAACGGCTGTTCTTCTTCCTCAAACGATGTCATCCAAGTCCTTTGGTAGATCGCCTTTGTCGATTCTATACTTGGTCTCCAGCAAGGCGAGGCAGTTCCACGCAGCGGCTACGTCATGTCGCTCATCGGTATGACCGCCGAGATGCTTAAACAAATGACGCAGCGCAGAGTCCACATAACGAGATAGGGGCTGACCTTTTTCCCAGTTCCTATTCCCGTACTTAATGGCTCCTTCCTCAAATTGTCGGGCAACCAAAAAGATGGCATGGCTTGGAAGGAGGTCATATCTGCCCTTGCCTTCTCTGGTGTCCCTAACGCTGCCCGTGTCAAACGCCTCGCGCTTACCGGAGTCCTTAACTTGCACATTATCACTCATAACAATCATCCTCAAGTGGTTTAATTCCACATTCGATAGCAACTAGAGCTTCTATAGCGGCTCCTCTGCTTCCTTGCCATCCGGGCAGGAAGGTGATCCGGTCACACAGTAGTAGCTGTCCAATGTCAGTTTTCATGTATAGTTCTCTTGGAAGGTCAGTCTGACCATCAAAGTTCTCTGCTGGATTGACAGGCTCTAAACCAGCTTCCCGCAACTCTTCTGCTTTCTTATGGAAAGCCGGGAAGTTCCAATCGGGGTAGCCTGTCATTGGCCCCGAAATGTAGACTTTTAGTTTGGAGTCCATAGGATGACTTCTTTCTTCTTATGGTTGTAGTCAGTGTTCCTAAGGATGCGAGCCAGCCTCGCTTGGGACAGGGCATAGTCCTCACCAAACCCTGCTTTCTCGTAGGCAACCAAGATGGCTGACCAATAATCCTCAGCATCCTCAAGTATCTTTGCAGCCCGCTTTGGGCCGATGCCCGGACATCCTGCATAGCCATCTGTAGCGTCCCCAGTTAGGCACTGGAGGTAGAAGTTGTAGTCAGCATCCTCTGGCTCAACATCGAACACCCCAATATCTGTGTTCCAGTTAAAGTGGAGTCCGGGGATGGTAGCAAAGTCCTTATCAATCGAGGCCATCACACACTCACCCTTGCGCTTCTTGGTAGCTGCAATGCCAATCGCATCGTCAGCCTCAAGGTTATCGACTGACTTGGCTCCCAGCTCATCGCGCATCCACTGGAGAAGCTCGCCAAGGATCACAGGCTTACGCTTGTCTGCGCGGTTGGACTTGTAGGATGAGTCCACCTGAGTCTTGCGGAAGTTATTAGAGTCGCTAAGGAATATCTCTACAGAGGTTCCCTCGGTTTTGTCCTTGAGCCACTCGATCCAGTTCACTAAGTGAGCCTTGGCTTCTTTAGCGTCAGCGTGGAGTGTCCACAAGTCATCTCCCCAGTTCACAGGCGTCTCCACCTGTGTGGCGTGTTGGTAGGCGACTATATCGCCATCAATTAGTATTGTTCTTTGCATAGTAATCAACTCTCTTTAATGCTGTTATTTGCGCTCGAATTTCTGCCTTCTCATCTTTGTCCTCTGTATCGTAATAGGTGAGGGCTAGTTTGATCTGAGGGAGTTTCTCAACGGAGTAGGGGCGGATTAGGCGCAAAAACCGTATAGCTTTCTCCCCGTATAGTATCCAACGAGAGTAGTCCCTAGCGTTTGGTCGGTCTTTGTAAGTACCGTCAGATGTTCTTCCTCCAAAAGCCTCATCTAACCTTTTGATTGAACGAGGACAGCAGGAGTTGATGGCGACTGTGAGCGAATGCCTATTAAAGTTAACGCAGCCCTCGCCATCAAAATATCCAGCGAAGTAAGCCACCTCAGTTTTAGTAAGCGGTTTTGTCCTTGTTGTTCCCATCCAGTTCCTTTCATTAGTGTGTTTCAGACCAGTTCTGGCCCACCTTGTATTCCCCATCCAAGCGACACCGGAAGTTGAATGAACGTCCTGCATCCTGAATGGCCTTCACGGCTAACTGCCCCACAGTGTCAGCCTTATCTTCATCTACCTCTAACTGCATCTCATCGTGGATGTGACCCACAAGTGCATAGTCTCGGGCAAAGCTCCATCCCTTAACTTCCAGATAGCGGTTAAGCAGAACGGTAGCCTGTTTCATAATCAACGCCCCTGCACTCTGTAGAAGAGTGTTCAAGGCGGCGTGTGAGCTTCGGATAGGAAGCTGCCTTCCATCCAGACCAACAAGATAGCCTCGGGCGTCTACGGCCTGTTCAACCGCCTCCCGTAGCTTTTTAAGGGCAGGAGTCTTATCGAGGAACTCCTTCTTAATGCTCTTCCCTTCGGCCTGTCCTTTACCAATGATCTTACCAATCTTTTCGTCACCCGCTCCGTATAGGAAGGCGTAGATGAACGTCTTGGCGTTATCCCTTGTCGGAAGCCCAGCGGCCTTTTGGTTCGCCGTATGGATGTCCTCTTCAAGCAAGATTTTGGCATAGGCTCCACCATCATATCTCGCCATGTAGTGCGCCAAGCAACGAAGCTCCAATCCGCTCGCATCGCATCCAACAAGTTTTTTCCCTTCTCCAACAGTGAACAGTTCACGACATTCCTTTCCATACGGCGAGCCAGCGTTAGGTACTTGCGCTAGGTTTGGTTTGCTGTGAGTGCAACGGCCCGTCACCGCTCCGTTCGTTGTCACCCGTCCGTGCAGACGCCCATCTGCTTTGACTAATTTGAGCCAAGCCTCGTTGCCTTCAGCAAGCTGGCCTAGCCGTTTCTGAATCATTAGGTATTCAAGAAGAGGCCCAGCCTCCTCATAGCCGTCCTTAGCTAACTCCTTCAGTATAGGCTCATCCACCCTAGCCCGTCCGTCAGGAGTAAAGTCGGTTGGCTTCCAGCCCCTCTGCATAAACCGCTTGGCTATCTGGTCACGGCTTCCGGGGTTAAAAGGAATCTTTTTCTTTAGAGGCTCTCCCTTCTCGATCTTTGCCAAAGCCTCTTTCTGAGTTGTCTTGTTCTCCTTGGCCCAAGCCTTAGCTGCTGTGGTAGCCTCTGCCTTGGTTCGGTAAATCTCCCCGTTGAAGTTCCATTTTGTTTTCTTCATCGTCTCCACCTCAGGCTGGAACACCTTCTGAAGCCTGTCCTCAATCTCAGCTCGCTTGGTGGTCAGGTCAGCAACTAGCTCCATTGCCTTGGGCTGATCTAAAAGGAAGCCATGCCGTTCCTGCTGCTCGATGATAGAACCAAACTTATGCTCCAGCTCGATAGCAGGTTCAGCGTACTTCTTCTGCTCGATAGCCTTCCAAAGTTTGAGTGTCACCTTAACATCCTGAACGCAGTAATCCTGCATCTCCTGACTCCACTCATCGAAGTTGTTGTTCTCCTTGAAGTCACCTTTGAGAAGCCCGATGCGGTATCCCCAAGCCTTCAGACTGTGAGAGCCTATAAGGTTCTTGGGGAAGTCTGGAGCTGAGTTAAGCCTACCAAAGTCTCTCTCCTTCAGGTCTGGCCAGATGAGCCTAGTCAGTAGAATGGTATCCCTGACTACGCCCTTTGGATACCAGCTCGGAAACAGCTTTCGGATAACAGGGATGTCAAAACCAACGATGTTGTGGCCCACGATTGTGTCGGCACTCTGCAACATCGCCAGACCCTCCTGTATCCCTCGGCCCTCTGGCTGGTCATTAAACTCATACATCCTCCCCGCCATAAGGTCGGCTATACAGATGCAGTGAATCCTCGTCGTCTTGTCGAGGAGTCCGTCCGACTCAAGATCAAATATCAGTGTTCTCATAGTCGAAGCTAAACTCTAGTTGTGTTGCGTGTTCCAGTTCGTCCACAAAGGGGAACTCCATTTGTATGTATTCCATATCTCCCTCCATTTTTGGTTAGTTGTTGAACTCCTCAGGAAGTATTGGTTCAGGAAACCCTACCTCCCGTGTTCTGCCCGTGTCGTGGCTATACTCCAGCCTTGCACACAAGCCCGTTTCACCTGTCCAGCGGTTCTTTACGATCCGCACCTGTGTCATGTTTCGGTCAGCTTCGTCCTGCTGGTTCCTCTCTAGGCCCAACACTATGTCAGACAACTGGCCAATCCCCCGGCTCCCTCGAAGGGAAGCTAAGGAAATCTGTCCACCCTCCTCAAAAGGTTTCCCATCGGAAGTCTTGAGGTGACTCACTAGCACCATGCCAATCTTTAACTCCTCTACCAGTGAGCGAAGTTTGGTCATGGTGACATCAATGAGTCTGCGCTCGTCTCCTCCTTCCAACCCACTGACCACGATGGAAAGGTGGTCTAGGAATATCCACTGGCAACCGCATCCCCTGACCATATAACGAATGCGATTAAGTAGATTATCCGAGTCCACCGATCCAAAGTGGTCGTAGGTGTAGAACCGTCCAGTGCCGACTGAACGCTCAAAAGCTCCTTTTAGTTCATCCTCTTCCACCTCTTCTTTGCCAAGGTGGATAGGTTTAGATAACTCAATGCCGACAATCCCCAAGGCTGTGCGGCGCACACTCTCTTCTAGTGCGATGTAGCCAACGGTCTGGCCTTGGGTCATTAGCCAGTGGCACAGCTCTCGGCAGAACTGGCTCTTGCCTATGCCTGACCCTGCGGTAATGGTCACAAGCTCACCTTGGCGTAAGCCGTGGGTCATCTCGGTGACTCCCTCGAAGGGATAGGGAACAGCCTCAGCTACATCCACCTCAGTAATGTATTCCCACAAGTCAGAGCCACCTACGATTCCGTCAGGTCGGTACTCCTTGGCATCCCACATTGCCTTTACAAGCTCAGAGCTGCGGTTAGCTACCAGCATCTCATTGGCATCCTTCAGAGGAAGGGAAGCTATCTTGGCCTTGCCGGGACTAAGGAGGGCAGCACATTGTTTGGCTGCTGCCCGTCCGGGTTCGTCTTGGTCGAACATGAAAACCACCGTCTCGAACTTCTCAATGTAGCTAATGTTCTTTGCGATGGCCTTTGCCGCTGCTGGTGCGCCGTTCGGGACGCTAACCACAGGCCACTTGAGCTGCTGAGTCTGGCTGACCGACATAGCATCAATCTCGCCTTCCGTGACCACCAGCATCTTACCTCCATCAGCCCATAGGTGCTGACCAAACAGGCCCATGTTCGAGGCATCTCCAAGGATCATAAAGTCCTTGTTAGAAAACCGGAGCTTTTGAGCAATGATAGCTCCTTCGTTGTCCTTATAGGTCGCTATCTGTACAGGCTTCCCGTTGTAGCTCCCTAATTTGTAATCCCACTTAGAGCAGGTATCCTTGTTTAGCTTTCGCTTGGGTAAATCCTCAATCTCCCCCGATATAAATGTCTGCATTTTAACTACGTTGTGTGTTGTTTTTGGAGCAGCCGCTCCGTCCGTGTGTTCGTACTGTTGGCAACTAAAACAAAAACCGTGTCCATCGCTGTAACGTGCCATCGCATCGCTACTCCCACAATGAGGACACGGCTCGTGGCCGATAAACTCTGATGATTCTTCGCTCATGCAATCCACTCCCCCGGTACGTTCCCCTGCGCCCATTTAAATCCGTGCCTCTCCGCCCATTGGCTGTAGCTTGTCCTGCTGTTCCGACTCAGCTTGACCTTGGCGTTCTGAAAGATAAACCGGATGTCTAGTGATGGGTTTGCTTCTCGCACTGCCAACATCTTTGTCCTGTCCGATGCCTTGAAGAAGCCCTTGGCCTCTATGATGACTCCGTTTGGAAGAATAAAGTCTGGCGTGTAGTTGCATTGGCGAACGTATCCTAGCTTGATAGTTTCGTATTCAAACCGCACCCCAGCCTTTGACAACTGGGATGCGATTTGCCGCTCGAATTTAGAGCGGTAGGTTGGGTTTTTAGAAGTCACTAGCGTGAGCTGGTTCCTCTTCCTCCATTGGAGTTCCAAAGGCTGTGTCTGGTAAGCTCTCGCCTCCATTCACCTTTTCCTCTTCATCCACAGTAAAGCCATAGGATGACGCATCAGATACATTGAATCCGCTGCTACCTTCCTCGTGTACCATTACTGCTTCAGGCTCGAAGGTGACTCCAAAGCCAATGGCTCCGGTGTAGTAGGGAACCATTACGCCTACTACCTGAATCCTAGCTCCATAGCCGACCTCATAATCTGGATCGACCTTAGGCTTGCCGTGTTTGTCAAAGATGACAGGCCGCTTCTCAAACTTAACCTCGCCGTCCTTGCCGACAATTTTGTGCTTCATCTTGAAGATGACAGCAGTGTTTCCAGTTTCATTTCCGTCCTTATCGGTGTCAGGAACAAAACGGGGATAGGCACTCATCTTGAGTTTTTGTTTCCCCTCCTGTTCACATTGCCACTTATATAGTTCCTTCAGTTTTTCGTCGTAGGTCTGTTTGTAGTCCGCGACTTCTTCAGGGGTCAGGATAAGTCTGACGCTAAACTCCCCTTCAATAGCTTTGTATTTGAAGTCAGGTTTGGTCAGTTTCGGAAAGCTCGCCGTGCCAATAGGCGAAACAGGCATTTTTATTCTTGGTATACGTTTCATCTGTTTCCTCATGTGAGGACAAAGAAAGAGACAGTCCCTCTGTGCCCTCGGTTCTACTCCTTGCGAATTAGCCAAAAAGGTAACTCGCATTACGAATCTTGGCAATTTCAAAATCACCAAAATCCACTGATTCTGTATTAGTTTTCAATAACTTACCGGATGGCAACAGGCCACCAAGTTGCTCTTGAAATTGGGTTAGCTGGCAGGGGGTAAACACTTCTACAAAGGCTTCCTTAGTCTGCCTCAAAAGTTCATCAATGTTCCCAGCGTGGGTTCCATAGCAATCGTGAATCGTAACAAGGGGGAATGGACATTTATTGACCACCCTGTGCATCACCGCTGAGTCTAGTGAATGGACAAAGTTGGGAGCAATCGCCTGAACTTGCCGTCTGACGTTGACTTCCTCAGGAATGCTCTCGTTAAGTACGACATAACGGAATGAGCCAGCGATAGTTGTTTTAACGGTCTTGGCTCGCATCTCGTAGTAGCCCTGACTAACAGGGAAGCCGCAAGGGCTGACCCATTTGAGGGCTTTGTTATTACTGGCCACTTCCTTGGCTATGTCCTGAAGCCAAATCATTGTGCTGGCAGCGTCAGGGACTATCCGGGCTATGGCCTGAGCCACTCTCTTAGCCATCCACATGACCGTTTTACCCAGCTCTAGCTCGCCCCAGAGCTGGTCATTTTTCATTGCCTGAGCCATAGCCGCTCCCTCGATCTGCTTACTGAAGCCATAGAGCTTGGCTCCGTAGGGGAGGGTCATCACAGGCTGCTTAACCAGAGAGCGGGCAATTCCAAAGTCTAGCCACTGTTTAGCCTGAGGCTCTGGCCTGTTCTTAAGGATACACACCAGCTCATCGGCTACCCTGCTGTAGATGTCCTTAGGCTCCCCGCTTTCGCAGCAGTTCGTAGCCTCGGCTCCCTTGGCATCCCGTTTCAGCAGCGAGAGAATCTGTAGGCCATTGGAGCTGGCATCTAGTAGGATGGGTAGGGTGCTTTTGAACTCCTTGGGGTTATGACTGTAGGATTGATATTCGATACAAGCCCTGAGGAACATCCACGGCTCATCGGCCTCTAGCCACCAGCGGTGATTAAAGGGGTCTCCCGCACAAGCCATGATCTCCTCTCGGTGCATCTCCACCCATGCCTGTCGCGCCTCAAAGGAAACCTTGTCCTCGCCAAAGCAGTTAGCGATGTGAACCCGTAGCCAGTTTGCTCCGCTCTCTCCCAGAGGCTTGGCTTCGGCAAAGTCTAGCAAGGCCCGAGAGTATCCACTGCCTTGTGGGTTCAGGAAGGTTGGGATGTAGTAAGTCCTACCCCTAAAGTCACACTGAGCGGGGAAGTAGATGTCTTGGCCTAGAAACTTCTTGGCTGCTGTGAGGATTTTAATAAGGCCCACACGGTGCATCTTAGTGTCCACGTTGGACTTGTAGATTTGTGTGGCCGTGCTGCACCAAGCCTTGTAGGCAGCGTAGTTGGTGTGGAAGTCCTCAGGGATGTCAGGTTTATGCCTCACCCGAGTCATAGTCCAGCCGCCCTGAACATCGAGGTCTCTATCCCAGAACTCCTGCATAACTTTGTAGATACGCTCGTTGACCCGCCACGGCACACTCTGGAGTCGATTGATGGACTCATAGACCTCAGGCATGGAGAAGCCTTCGAGTGACTTCAGGTATTTTGGGTCGTAACTTTTGACGATGTAGATAGGCCGCTTGAACTCAGCTCCATAACCCCCTGAGGTGGGGTCTCCGTCTACCCACTGGATAGGAGGCTCGACCATCGGCAGGAAGGACGGAGTCAAAGCCTCAGTGTTCTGAGCGTACTGCTCTAGCCATTCCATGCAGTCATCTGTGGGCAGGACATAGGTGATAGCCCTCTTAGCTCTCAGGTATCGTTTGCTGAACTCAATCAAACCTGTCCGAGCCTTGAAGATTTCCAGACAGGCGAGGCCCACATGAACACGGGCTGTAGTTGACCAAGAGGTGTAGCTGTCGAGCTTGTGGCGCCGCATAGATGCCTTCTGCTTTGATCGGCGGAAGTCCTCACCATGCTTAGTCCTCTTCATGTAGGCAGCGATATGGTTGAAAAACTTTGGATGCTCCCCTTTGATGTGCGTAAACCGAGCCTCATCTTCCAGCAGCTTACCGATTGTGCTGGCAACTGCGGTGAGGGTACGCTCTCGGCTGATGGAATCTAGGATGACTCGGGAGGCGAGAACTGCGGTAACATGAGGGTCGAGTTGGGCTAAGTATTGGACTGAGGTATGCCTGACTCCGGGCTTACTGGAGGCGTCTGTGACCCACTCGTGGATTCCCTTGGCTACCTCATCGGTGCAGTTAACGAGTAACTTCTTTGCACCACCGCTGCGGGTCTCTCTGCCCCGACTTATCCCCGACTCTCGCCTCTTCTGGTCTCGGATGACAGCCCTATCCATCATCTCGGTATCGAGTTGCTGCTGTTGTTGTATCATTGGTTCTCCCCTATCTACTTTGCCACTGTGGCGACCACATAGGCCGACATATCCTACTAATAAATCCATTAGTGGATAGAATAAAGTGCTTTTTTCATCTTGTGATTAGTTGGACTGTATTCACTTATGGATGGATTTGTGGGGGGATTTTAAGTCCACTTATGTCTGGTGCGAGCGAAGGGACTCGAACCCTTACACCCTTGTCGGATAACGGGTTTTAAGCCCGTTGCGTCTACCTATTCCGCCACGCTCGCTCGCCACAGAACCCCACGTTTACCACATACCATGCCACAGTATAAAAGTCGATGGATTTAGTCTATTCTGTCCAGCTCTCGCTCGACTTTGGCCCAATACTTTTCTGTAGCTTTCTTCCGGTGGCCTGTAGGCCCGCCATTCCACATCCGAGCAGCGTCCTCGAAGGTTGGCTTGCGTCCGAGTCGCCTCTCGGTGCAGTAGATTTTCATGTAGGTTCGGCAGATGGTCTTTGCCTTTTCTCTGTCGTAGCAATCGTCAGGGAACTTAAACTGTCCCTGCTTGCGAGCTTTGCGGAAGCGGTTCACATCTTCCACCACTGCTGCTCCGATCTGGAGAGGGCCATGACTAGCCCCACCATCTCCCACTGCGTTGTCATTCCCGCTCGACTCTACTGCAATGAGAGCGGCAAGGAATTTAGCTGTTATTATCATTAGTGTTGTGTCTCCTAGTTGTTAGTTGGTGTTGTTTTAGTAGTTTCTTGGTCTCTTTAGCTAAATCGTTGTCCGCCCATTTGCCTCCGAGGGATGGATCGTAGGAAGCTCTTTTGCTACTGTTCTCGTGAATTGTAATCACTCTCAAGTTGTCTTGATGGTGTGCTCCGCCAAGGAACAAAGGTATAATGTGGTCAACGTGATGCTGTACCCCTGAGAGTTTGGTAGCCTTGCGTTGCAGCTCATCGAACTGGGCCATCTCATCTTCACAGCTATCTGGTAGGTACGCATCGTACATCAATGCCCTTCTGTGCCAGCTTTTACGCAATGCTGCTGACTTCCCCTCGTCAGTTTTGCTCCGCTCCCTAGCACGGACATTTCGGATAGGGCGTTCAGCTACTTTTCTGCATTCCTTGCTGCAATACTTAGAACACCCCGGGCCCATAAACTCTTTTGAACAGTGCTGGCAGACCTTTTTATGAC
>Ga0255781_10001978_pt1 | contig 16585 bp, 25 predicted proteins | sample 101ome_21_FD_179979 | JGI IMG/M metagenome (GOLD analysis project Ga0255781, IMG submission 179979) | Coastal salt marsh microbial communities from the Groves Creek Marsh, Skidaway Island, Georgia - 101413BT metaG (version 2) | ecosystem: Environmental > Aquatic > Marine > Intertidal zone >... | reverse complement strand
AACCACCTGGTCCAACTGCCAATCAGCAGCGGCACGCATCTTCTCGTTTTCGTACAGATTACCTGACCAAAGTTCGTAGCATTTGTCATCAGTCAGTGGGTGTTGGTCAGTCATTGGTTGTTCTCCTGTTGTTGTGGGCGTAGTTCTTGCATAACCTCTTCAAAAAAGTCTTCACATGCGTCTGCAGCAAAGACGTACCCAGCCTTACGCCAAAGTATGAGCTTGCGCTTTATCTCTTCCTTTACTTGATCTAACTGCCAATCAGCGGCGGCACGTAGATCGTTTTCGGTATAAATCCAAGTGCCTAAATCGTGGCATCCTAGTTTTTTATCGTATCGAATGATGTCGTCAGTCAGTGGGTGCTGGTCAGTCATTGGTTGTCCTCCTCCTGCTGCTGTTGTTGTGGTCGCATTGCTTTTAACTTTTGATCAAAACGACGAATGGCCTGAGTATAAGTCCCTGGTTCTTCCAAATACTGCTCCCAGGCTTGAATTACCTGCTCCAACTGCCAATCAGCAGCGGCACGTAGATCGTCGTAAGTGAACCCACAATTAACATCACCAATACCCTCAAAAGAGTCATATTGAGGGGAGGCAAATGTGTCGATGATCTCGTCAGTCAGTGGGTGAAAGTAGCTGCTGCTCATTTTGCGGTTGAGGGTTGAGGCGATCGTGATACAGGGCTGTGTAGAAGTCGTCGTAGGTGTTGAGGATGCTACGCAGCTTTTTGTTGCTGATTCGACGCGATGGTGAAGATTGCGATTGAATGTCTTTTTCATCAAGACGCAGGGTGATTTTCTTCAGGGACATCAGCAGCAGTCAAAAGGTGAGCTTTGATTCGCTCTAAATCGTTGATATAGGATCGTAGCAAGTCTTTTGGGATTGAACGTTGTTCTTCGATAGCATTGTCAGAAATTGCAGCAGCGGTTGCTTTAGCAGAGTCCAAAACATCAGTGAGATGATCAATGACTGGATCTTGACGTTTTGACACGTCGAGCTGATTTGTGAGTTGCATGGGTTGAAATGATGATAGGTAATCGTTTAGTAGATCTTTAACACCTTGCAGGTAAGCAGCATCAGTACATGGTTCTTTACCCATTTTTTTGGCAAGATTGCGACTAGCCCTCCATTCACTTAGGTGAATACCAAGCTTCCATTCCAAGGAAGAACAGGCAACGTATGGGTCTGTTTTGTTAGTCATCACGTAAAAGATTTTTGTGACGTACACCGTGATAACCAGAAGGAAAATCACGCATGTGAACGTTCATGTTTCACTTGAGGATGTTTGGCGCGGATATACATTCCTCCATTGCACGGCATTCATAGTAACGCTTTAGCCGCAGGCATTCATTGGCGCGGACGAAGTTACCCCATTTTTCAAACAAGACTGCCCGAGCTGCTTCGTAACGGATAGCAGTTGGGAGAAGGTCTGTTGGAACGCGGGAACCTTCAGGGGAGTAACGGTTGCCGTTGAGTTTAGTGCTCATGAGTTGTACTGGCGGTTGTAAGCGGAGGTGTGCATTTCATCCAGGGTGACGGGAGGCTCACCACCGGAGTTATCCCAAAGGTGTTGGGGCGTCGGATCAAAATCTAGTTCATTCTCCAGTTGGGGGATGATCTCGTCTTCTAAAAGGGATCGCATGGAATGGGTCAAGTGTTCATCCATCATGTGGCGCTTATTTTCACGCTCAATGACGGCTTTGAGATTATTGAGGATCAATTTAACTTGCTTGAGTTCGTTCACCATTCGACCTCTTGAATGAGTTGGTTGAGGGTTTTGAGAGATTGAAGACTGGAGAGCTGACGTTGACCATCGCTGAGGGCCTTCTGTAAGGCCTCAGGATCGCCTGTGCGGACAACTTGCTCCATCTCTTGCTGGACGAGCTTGAAACAGAACTCAATGCGCTCTGAGGGGTTGTAGCTGAGATGGCTTGAAGCTCTGGATTTCTGCCCTCCCAGGATGAGACAGAGCAGCTGATTGATGGAGCGGTCGCAGTCTTGGCGGCTAATCATTTGAGGTTGCGGTTACGTTCAGCGGCGTCAGGAATCGAGTCCAGGAAATCCTGGAACTCGGCCTGACGTTCTCGTTCTTCGATCTCTTCGTCTGACAAGGGCGGCCAAGGCTCTTGATATTCGGACGGAAGCAGATCGTCGATGTCGTCAGTGCGGATGGTCATGATTCGAGCTTGGTTGGAGTCATTGGAACGGTTGTGAGATAAACGTCTCAGAACTTTTGAGACAGGCCACCCATACGGGCCAGCCTTTCGTATTCACGGACTAACCGCGCATAATCCTGAACGCTGCCATCGGTATAGGCGTCGATCAAGAGTTGCCGGGTCATCCGCATGAGGGCGTCACGGTCTTCGAACGAGACCCCTGGAACGGGATCTGCTTCGATGGTGTGATCCTCCACCTCACGGCTTTGGTCTGCTTCATCCACATCACGATAGGAAGTTGCGCGAGACAGACCGTATTTGCGTTGGAGCGTTGCCGCCACATCGGCTTTTTGAAGACCCATATCCAGGAGCTTTTTGGCGTGCTCCTGGTGGGCTTCTTTAACTTCTGCGGTCCGCTTCATGCTTCGATGCTGTCCACCTTGCGGATGTGATCAGTGAGGATCTGCATGAACCGCTCTTGTGTGGAGCGGTCGCAAGAGGGCAGTAGTTTGGCCACTGCATCATTGATGGCTTCCGTTCCGGCATAGATCGAAACGATTTGCTCAGATGAGTCAGTGGCAACGATAGAGCCGTATTGAAGGTTGATGGAGCGCTGCTCGTCCAGTTGAAAACCAGTGGTTGTGATCTTTTTCATGAGTTAATCAAAAAGGGTTTGACCAGTTAAAAGCCTGGCTGTCGGTGACGATGCCCTCCTTATTAAGGACATCTACGTAGTCATTGAACGCCTCGCGTTTCGCGATGGAGTCGCCTTTTCGCGATGGAGTCGATTCAACAACTTCCCGCCATAAAAGGCGAAAATCTGCCAGAACTTGGCGTTTTGTAATTTTCACTGTTAATAGCGTTGGTGGTTGGTTGGAGCGGAATCAGCAGATACCGTCCCATCCATCGAAACAAACTTCCGCAAGCGGCAATCCAGATAACGATCCGTGATCGGCGTAAATCGTATTGATCGCCCAATCACAGTAACGACGAATCCCGTAGATTTTCGATTCATTGTCTTCCCGAGTACAACAGCCGACAGAAAATCGACCGATGACCCACATGAAGCCTTGAATCTTCTCTTCCAAAACAACACAAATGTCGTCTTGGCAGGTTTTCATGTTGACCTCAAAGGTGCCACAATTCGGCACCTCCAAAGGTTGCGCATACCACTCATAGGCCGGAACATCTGCATCGCACCATTGCTGGCTGTGCGCCCATTCAAAAAAATAAGTCACTGTTAATAGCGTTGGTGGTTGGTTGGAGCGGAATCAGTCCTCTCCTGATTCCTTTCTTACAATACAGGTTATTCACGGAAACCGCAACCGATCCGTTCATTCTGGCCCACCGCTTGACATAAAAAAGCCCGGCCACTACAGCCGGGCATCATCAACACTCAACGACGACGAAGAACTGGCATCAGCAGCGCTTGACTGCTACCAGTCTCAAAAAACAACGCCTTACCACCGGAGAACGAAAGGTGGACCCGATCAGATCCCTCAGCCTTCCAAGCCTTAAGAAGTCTCTCCAGATACAACGCGTTCACGCAGAAACTGCGAGACGCCTCCCACACCGACAAAAACGTTGCCTGTTCCTTTTCAGGCTTCTCATAGAAGCCCGGCTCATGAACTCTAGGGTCAGGAAAAAACCGCTCAGCAGTTACAACTGCCGAACCCTCTTGAGTCCCGATGCTTTCGAGCTCTGGAGCGTTACGAGTCCCACCAACCTTGGAGAATAGTTCAGCCTCAATAAAAAGCCTGCCAGTCTCACCGTCAAAAGAACAATCCATTAACGGCTTGCCAGCGCTGCTCTTGAGCGCCTTAACAATCGGAAGCAGCGCAGCTTCCAACGTTTCACGCTGGAAACTAAAAGAAGACGAGAGCTTAGAAGCGTCAGGAATCAGCTGGTCCACCTGCGGATAGCTTGCTCCACAATCACGCCAGCGAACAGCAATCAATAACGAATGATTCACCCAACAACGAACAGCACGGGCGCCAGCAGCGCCCTGAAAATAAAACGCCCAGGGAAATCCCAACGCCTTCTTGCCCTTAGCCGTTAGGCCAGCCTGAAGCACGCTAAAAAGCCATCCAGGCAACCAAGCACCCCAAGCGATAACGCCGGAACCTTCATGAATGCTGGAACGGTACAACGTATGACCGTCAGTGCCGACAATTGACCGCAACTCCTCCGACAGGTAAACACCCGACAGAATCTCCTTGGCCGCATCATCCGAACAAAAATTAGAAGCCCTCAGCACTGGATCAACCGGAAAGCCAGCAGCATCACCCGGAAGACAAGCACCCGCCAAACTTTCTAAACTTGCCAGCTGGTCAGCACCTAGCCACTCCTCTTCGCCTGGCAACGTCACGTCAGCATGGCAGCGCTTGCCATCACCAGCAGCTAACGACAACGAAGACCCAGACACAGAAGCTAACAGCTTGCCCGCTTCATAGCTCAAACTGCCCTTACCCTTGGTCGCCTTAACGAAGGCAAAGAAGGCATCCCATGGCAGTGAAAAACTGCCAGCACCCACAGCATCACCAACACAAGCTAGGAACGAAGACGAAAGCCCGAACGCCTCAACATAAACGCCAGCGCCCGAACACTCAAAAAACACAGAATCAGCAACCAAGCCGAAAACCTCAGCTTTACCCTTGCGGAAAGCCTCCAAAGACTTACAAGCCGACAACATCGAACCAGCCGGACAAACAAAGGACACGCCAGCCGCCTTAGGTGTTGTTGGAGCGGTAGAAGTAGAAAACATGAATCAGAATAAATAGAAGGACAAAAAAGCCCGACCGATTGGCCGGGCCAGTGTTGTTTGGTGCGTCAGTCGCAACAAGCCAGCGCAACCGTCGAATAGATTTGATCAATCGGGAACTTCCGACCCTCAAGATCTGAATCCCTGTAGAAGTACAGAACACAACCTCTAGGGTCTCCCTGGTGGTAAACCTTGCCGCCACAAGCGGCGGCTAGCGTCTCCGCCTCTTTAAGGTAACGAGCTCGCATGTTAGGAACGATCGCACCCGGAACGGTGGGAGTCCCCCACCGGTCCAAGCGGTAACGTCGAGGAATTGTGTAGTCAGAATCCATCCACTGAATAAACCCGTTGCACTCATCCTCAGCCCAACGCTTCAAATGGCGCTGAATCTGACAAAGACGCTTTAAGGTCGAAGCCGGAATGTAAGGAGTCATTAATTAATTGGTTGGTTGGTTAATTGGTTAATTGATTGATTGGAACGAAAACAGCTCAACGGATCACCCGAACATAGTCTTGAGTGCCGCTATGACTAAAGCTGGAGCGCTTAGCGCCCGCTGGTTGATAAAAAAACAGCCAGACCGAAACAGCCGCAGTTAACGCGATTAGTGAACGCGTAGCAAAAGTTTCAAGTGTCATTATTCAAAAAGTCAGAGAAGTTGGATAGTGATCGAGCAAAACCACTCGACCGTTGGGGTTACGCTTACGCATACCACAAGCAAGTTGCCTCGCCACGTCTTCGTAGTGAGTCCACAAGCTCGACTCCTCAGTTCTTCCATCATCCCCAAGCGTTACCAGTACCACCTCGTAACGCTCGTTTTGAGTTCGAATTGATGCCATGGGTCAAAAACAGGTGAAAAGTAGGTTGATCGTTTGGTCTCAGTGGTAGCGCGCCCCTTAAAGCATTAAAGCGTTAAAAGTCGTGCGACACCTTAAAACAGCCACCAAGCCGGTGCTGTTGATTGGAGCGCATCGCCCCCAGGTTGGCAGGTTTTCAAGGTTAGAGAGCAGGATGTGAAGTCCTTGCTCTCATGCCAGACAGTATAACCAAGATTCTCTCTTCTTACAAGAACAAACAGTAAAGGAATCGCGCACTCTCTCGCCTCAACCCCACAGGGGGTAAGGTTGCAAAAAATTTGGCCCTAGGGCTAAGTGCCCACTACTTACACATATATCCGTACAACAGCATTCATGTAATAAAAAAGCCCCCTAAGTGGGGGGCAGGGGTCGAGTTTTTAAAACGCTGAATCAGCTGTCCTTATTTTCAATCGAGATTTTAAGTTCAGGCGCTTGAACGTTGACAGTTTCAACGGACTCACCGATGACACGTCCAATGGAGTCGAGCACTTGGCTAGCGGTTTGCAGTTGCCCCTTTTTCAGCGCTTGATGGAAGAGTTTGGTGCGCATGTGTTGAAGACGCGCGAGCATGTTTTCGCGATCAGCTTTCCAGTCTTCATCAACGAGCTTTTTAACTTCTGCCCAATCACGCCAAGCGGTATTGATTGAGATTTGTTCTTTCTCCTTGTGGTCGTACACAAGCGCACGAGCGGAGAGGCCATCAAGCTGTCGTCGATAGAGACGCCTGACGCGGTCTTCTTTGATTTGTGTGGTGCGATCCGTGAGGCGTTCAGTCATTAACCTATTGACCTTTTTTCAGATAATAACTGCCCACAGTACGTTTTGGCACGGTAAGAAGGGGGGTAGGGATTGAAAACCTGTGTAATGTACTAGGCATGAGCACAAAAACCGAGCCCATCAGCCTTCGCTGGGCACAAGGCCAAGTTTTTTCAAGCGACAAACGCTTCCGCGTTTTAGTTGCCGGTCGTCGATTCGGCAAATCGTACCTTTCATGCGTTGAATTGCTTCGTGGAGCGTTAAACCGTCCAGGCGAGACGTTTTTTTACTGTGCTCCGACGTATCGGATGGCGAAGGATATTGCGTGGCGAGCTTTAAAAAAGCTAGTTCCAAAGGTCTGGATCAAGACTAAGAACGAGACGGACCTACGAATCGAGCTAATCAACGGTTCAACGATCGAATTGAAGGGTACTGAGAACGCAATGGCGTTGAGGGGCCGAAGTTTGTCGGGCGTAGTGCTTGATGAGGCGGCATTTATGGATTCAGAGGTGTGGTTTGAGGTAATTCGACCTGCATTAGCGGATAAGGAGGGTTGGGCGTTGTTTATTTCAACGCCAGATGGTACAGCTAGTTGGTTTTATGACTTGTGGTGTTATGTCCCAGAGGACGAAACAAACGAATGGCAGAGATGGAGCTATACAACAATTGAAGGAGGAAACGTCAGTAAGCACGAGGTTGAAGCAGCCCGCGCTCAACTTGATTCGCGCACGTTCCGCCAGGAATTCGAAGCGTCCTTCGAGAACTTAACTGGTCTAGTCGCCATCAGCTTTTCGGATGACAACATTTCAACAGATGCGAAGGACATTTCGATTCAACCGTTACTGCTGGGCGTTGACTTCAACGTAGATCCCATGTCTGGCATCTGCGCGGTAAAGGACGGGAACACGTTGTATGTATTTGACGAGATCATGTTGACGGGTGGAGCGACCACTTGGGATTTTGCGGAGGAGGTTACACGTCGATATGGAGTGGATCGTCGGGTTATTGCATGTCCTGACCCAACAGGCGGAGCAAGAAAAACTAGCGGTGTGGGCGTAACAGACCATGCAATTCTCAGGCGCAGTGGATTTACGGTTCAATCACCGCGATCACCGTGGAAAATCCGAGACAAGATCACTGCTGTCAACACAGGTTTGATGGATGCTTCTGGAACGCGCAGGGTCAAGATCCATCCGAGGTGTAAGGAGTTGATCAAGTCATTGCGGACGTTGACGTATGCCCCTGGAACGGGTCTGCCCAACAAAAACTTAGGAGTGGACCATGCTTTTGACGCTTTTGGGTATTTGGTGTTGCAGCAATTCAACCTTGCAAAACCCGAAACTTTAGGACCAACGAGCTACCGGATTTACTAAGATGACTAGGTACTTTGCCAAAAGGGTGAAGGACAAGTCACCTGCAGCGGATCAGGTGTGAGGAATGCGGGTGCGTGAGCCGGTTCTAGTCCGCAATCATTTGGGGCGTTAGGCTGTAGCTGTCGTTGCATATTGCGTCATGCCTGGACATTACGGAGCTGGCGGCAAGAAAAAGCCTAATGGCAAGAAAAAAGGCATGAAGAAAGGCAGCAAAAAGATGCGGTGCAGCTGTGGCAAGTGAAAACGTCCCAATAAACAAGGCGCTTTACAGCCGAGTTAAAGCTGAGGCCAAGCGCAAGTTCGCGGTTTATCCGAGCGCGTATGCAAATGCGTGGTTGGTACGCGAATATAAGAAGCGTGGTGGCACCTATCGGAAAGCAACCAGTGGCGGAGCGAAAAAAACCACAAAAGCCCGCAAAACCAAAAAAGCCAAGTAAGCCACGCGGTGGTTTGGGGCGTTGGTTTGACGAGAAGTGGGTCGATGTAAAGACCGGAAAGCCTTGTGGGCGCTCAAAAGGGGAGGACAGAGCGTATCCAGCGTGCCGACCATCCAAGCGAGTGTCCAGCAAGACGCCAAAAACAACTGGTGAGATGAGTTCTGCAGAAAAGGCTCGATTCAAACGAGAAAAGACAAGTTCAAAGAAGATTTCGTACCAACATCGTCGTCGCAAGGCGAAAAAGAAGAAATCCTAAGATGGCTTGTGAGTTGTGAGCGGTTAGAATGAGCGTTATAGACCCTTCTTATGTCTAATCATGGCCGTTCTTCGCGGAGAGCAAGGTGCGGTCCAGTTTGACGCTGCTGGCTCTTCTAACGCCACCATCGTCGGCACTCGCAGCTGGACACTGAACATCACCAAAGAAACGCTGGACACCAGCAAGCACGGCGACACCTTCCGTAGCTTTGTTGGCAGCATGGTATCTGGTTCTGGCACTGTTGAGCTGGTTTATGACCCAGACGCAACTGGTCAGGCTGAATTTATTGAAGATGTTGTGACCCCTGAAGACCCAGCAGACGCAACTTTCGAGTTGTTTACGACTGGCACCACTACCGGCACTGACAGTGTGAGTTTTGCCGGAATTATCACCAGCATGGACATTGCGTCTACTACAGGCGATCTGGTTGTTGCCACCTGCAATTTTATCACCAGCGGTGCCATCACTTCTAACCTTGAATAAGGGTTAGGACGATGGCAGAGCGCAAAAAGCGTAAGCGTGGTCCCAACCTTAGTGTTGGCCGTGGTGAAAAATTGCCTGCTAGCAAAGGTGCTGGTCTGACCGCTAAAGGTCGGGCTAAGTACAACCGCGAAACAGGTTCTAATTTGAAACCACCCGTGACTGGCAAGCCTAAAACCAAGGAAGAAGCTGCCCGTAAGCGTTCTTTCTGCGCTCGAAGTCGTGGTTGGACTGGTGAACGGGGTAAAGCAGCCCGTCGTCGATGGGGTTGTTAATGGTTCAACTCTGAAGTGTCATGACTTATTCCGTTCCTGGTCTCGTTAGAACGAATATCGTCAGCAGTTCCTACATGGGAAGTGTTGACAGTCCGTTCGTGCGAACACGGGCCGTAATCGACCAGATGAAGGGCTGGGAGATTATGAAAGCAGTGGTTTCTGGGACGGAATATCTTCGTGATAATTGCGAGGCATTTTTGCCTCTGGAACCTCGTGAGGACTACACCGCATATCTGGCACGAGTCAACCGATCAGTTTTTACGCCGTACACTCAACGGTTGATTCGAGCGGCAGCTGGCTTAATACTTCGCAAACCAATCAGCATTGAAGGCGATCCTTATTGGACTGAGGTTTTTAATAAGGATGTTGATGGTTGTGGATCGGATCTAGATGAGTATGCTCGACGACTCTTGATTTGTGCCCTGACGTATGGGCATAGTCACACGTTGGTTGATTTTCCTGCGCCTTCGGGTGCGAGAAGTCTTGCAGAAGAGCGTGCTCTTAATCGTCGGCCCTATTGGATTGAGGTAGATCCCACTCAAATCTACGGTTGGCGACTGGACCGCGAAGCCAATTACGGAAACCTTACACAAGTTCGGATTGGCGAAAAAGCAGTAGTTCCAGACGGTGAGTTCGGAGAAAAAGTTTATGACCAAGTGCGTGTCATCGAGCCTGGTCGTTATCGCATCTTCCGGCAAGAAGAGCAGAAAAAAGAGATGCAAGGGCCATTCCCATACCCCGCTTCATTCGATCAATCCGACGCTACGTCGGAGTATGAGCTGGTTGAATCTGGCGATTTCTCACTTGGGCAAATCCCACTGGTGACGATTTACGCCAACAAAACCGACACAATGGCGAGCAAACCACCGTTGCTGGACATTGCTCATCTCAATCTGGCCCATTATCAACGGCAAGCGGATCTTATCCACAGTCTTCACATTGCCTCGCAACCGATGCTCGTCCTTGAGGGTTGGGACGATCAAACGAAGGATATGGCGATCAGCGTTAATTACGCGATGGCGACCCAGCCGGGTAATAAGGTCTATTACGTGGAGCCTGCATCTAGCGCGTTTGAAGCGCAATCAGCGGAAATCCAAGAGTTACAGCAGCAGATGGCGACGTTGGGTATCAGCACGCTGAGCCAGCAGAAGTTTGTTGCTGAATCTGCTGATGCACGCCGTTTGGATCGGATTGACACCAACTCGATGCTGTCGATGGTGTCGATGGATCTGGAATCAGGCTTGCAGAAGTCTTACAACCTTGCAGCTAATTATTTAGGTATCGAGCCGCCTGAAGTCAAGATTAGCCGTGACTTTGACCTGCAACGTCTGATTGGTCAGGACATTGCAGCGATGGGTAAGTTGTTTGAAGATGAAGTTATCAGCCGCGAAGAGTTCCGCGACATGCTGGTTCAAGGCGAAATTTTGCCTACCGCAGCAGAGACTCAAGAGAGCGGTACAGTAGAGGAGTAATAGCTTTCGTTCCCATGGGACTTCGTTTCGAGGAGATTAACCCTCCCAAAAAAGAAGAAAAGCCCGCAGAAAAGAAACCTGCCGCTAAAAAAGCAAAGGCTAGTAAAGTAGAAGAGTAAATTCACTTCTAGTAATGGAAGAACAAGTCATCCAGGAGACGCCCGTGGTGTCACCTGAACAGCCCGTGGCTGAGACTGCAAACACTGTCAACGTTGTAGATACTGCTGCTTACGAGCAGCAAATTCAAGCGCTCCAGCAGCGTGCAGTTGAAGCTGAGGAAAAATTTCAAGGCATCAAGGGCAAGCTCGACGACGTTTACAAAAAACAAGACGAGCAGCGCCGTAAAACACTGGAAGATCAAGGCCAGTGGAAAGATCTTTGGGAAGAAGCCAACAGAACAGCTCAAACCAAGGACCAACAAATTGCTGATTTGGAGCGTCAGCTAGCTGAGCTTCGGACTTCCAATGAAACTGCAGCGATGAAAACGTCTGCATTGGCAGCCATCAGTCAGTCTGGTGCGATCAATGCAGAGCAAATGCTGCAGTTGGTTCAGGGTAAGTTGAAAAAGGCTGATGACGGCAGCGTCAAGGTATTGAACGGTGGCGTCGAAGAAGACATCAATGTTTATCTTTCTAAGTTGAAAAACCCTGGTTCAGGTTGGGAGCACAATTTTAAACCTAGCAGTCAGGCTGGTATGGGGGCAAAGCCAACAACAGGAACTGCAGGAGCAGCGGGTGTCGCTAATCCTTGGGCGGAAGGTAGTATTAACTTAACCAAGCAAATGGCCTTGGAAGTTACCGACCCTGATCTTGCAGCGGTGCTCAAGAGAGAGGCAGGTAAATAGTCCCCGTGGGACACCACCTCAAGTCCGTGACTTGAAACCCGCAAACCTTAACCCTGAATAAGAAATGGCCGCACCATTTCAGAATTATTCCGGCGGTGTCCTTCTGGCGGACATCGTAAAAAGGAATAATCTCAGCACCTATGTGTCTGAGGCGATCAAAGAGCGCAGCTTGTTTATCAAGTCTGGCGCTGTCGTTCGCAACGCTATTCTCGATGCACGGGAAGGCGGTACGCGCATTCAAGTTCCTGAGTTCAACCCCGTGTCTCCGACTGAGGAGATTATCGACGGTACTGCGACTTGGGGCACCAGTGGCGCTGGTTATCTGACTCCTCAAAAGATCAGCACCGGAACCCAGATTGCAACCATCTGCCACCGTGCATTCGCATATGCGGTAGATGACATTGCAGTTCTGGCTGCTGGTGAAGATCCGATGCTTCACATCCGCAACCAGCTTGCTGATGCAATCAACAAGAAGAAGAGCGCACGTCTCTTCTCTCATCTTGCTGGTCTGTTCGGCACGGCTTTGTCCGGTAACGCACTGGACAAGGGTGTTGCTGCCGCCTCTGGTGCTGCAGAAGCCAACTTCTTGACTGCTGCAACGGTTGCTGAGGCTCGTTCCCTTCTGGGTGAGCGTGGCGAGGAGCTGGACACTCTGATTGTTCACCCCTCTGTTGCTTACTACCTGTATCAGGTGGGAATGCTGACCTTCTCCACTTCTGCACTGGCTGCTTCTGGCGCAGTGACTTGGGGTGGTGGCGGTGTTGGCGTTGGCGCTCGTGAAGTTGGCGAATTTGCTGGCATGAACGTCATCGTGGACTCTCAGGTCAACACTGTTGCTCCTGGTACGTCTGGCCACCAGAAAGAGTTCTACTGCTATCTGGTGAAGTCCGGCACCATCCTTGAAGGTGTGCAGCAGGATCTTCGGATTGAAGCTGAGCGCAACATCATGTCCAAACAGGACGTGATTTCGGTTGACTACCACACTGCTTATCACGTGATGGGCACCAAGTGGTCTAACGCTGGTGACAACCCCACCAACACTGCTTTGGCAACTGCTGGTAACTGGGCTGCTACCTATGACATTGACCTGATCCCCATGGTTCAGCTTACCGTCAACAGCTCCTTGGATACGTCCACCATCTGATCTTTGTTAATCAGAGCAAAGGCCCTACCATTAGGTGGGGCCACCTTCTTTTTGCGCTATGGCTGCCACGATCAACGCCACACTGAAGAGTGCGACAGCCAACAGCTATGTGACGTTGGCAGAAGCCGACGCATATTTTGAAACCGTTCCAAGCAGCACGCAGTGGGATAACAAGCAGGATGATGCAAAAAATCGTGCATTGATCTCAGCAACGCGCTGGATCGACACGTTGAACTTCTACGGTGATCGTTGCGATGAAAGCCAAGCGTTGAACTGGCCTCGCAACAATTACCATGTAGATCGCGTGGAGTTGGTTTGCAGCAGCATCCCAAACAACATTAAATACGCTACTTATGAGTTAGCCAACGCACTGGCTAATGACACGGACTCGATCACTGGAACGACTGGCGACACGGGATTGTACGAATCCGTCAAGCTCGGAGAGATGGAAGTCAAGTACAACACTTCTAGCCAGGCTACTGGAACTGTTAATAACGTATTCGACGTTTATCCTTGGCTTCAGTCTTATCTGGGAGCTTATTGTCTGGGTGGCAGTGGCTCGTATTCTGTCCGCGTTGTGAGGGGTTGAGATGGCAGGAGCACTCGACAGTCTGTTTAAAAACGTTGCCAAGTCGGTTGTTGCCGATCTAGGCAAGTCATTTGATCACACGATCACGTACACCCGCAAAGCATCTGCCAGCTACGACATCAGCACCGGTTCGGTCACTTCAACAGACACCAGCTACTCTTTTGACGCTCCAATGGAGTTCGTGGACTCCGACGAAAAAGCTGGCTACCAAGAAAACGTCGCCAAATTCTACATAACGCCTGATCAAATTGGAGACAACCAAGCCACGCTTCAGGACGAAATTAGCCTGACCTACGCAGGATCTAGCCGCACTGCCAAAATCCAAGACATCCGCACGTACAAAGGTGATCAAGAGTACATGTATATTCTTCGGGTGGTGTTCTGATGAGTCTTGTAAACGCTAGGGCTGCAATCGAAACTGCGATTAACACTGCAGTAACAACAGCAGATGCCACGGTCTCAGTGGTGTTTGACAATATGCCATTCACGACGCCTGGTAAGACTAAAAAATATGTAATGGTGTCGATCAACTTTGATCAATCAACGATTCAGCCTCATGGTGCAGCGATTGATCAATACGCTGGAACGGTGCAATGCGGCATTTTTACGCCACGAAACAAGGGCAGTGCTGCAGCAGCTGCGATCGCAGAGTCAGTTATTGATGGCTTGACTTCAGTAAATGCAGCTGGTTATGCGGATACTTATTCAGTAGTGCCGCGTGTTGGTCAAATCAACGGTCCAACAGCTGTGACTGAAGGAAATAACAGTCATTTTGTGAGTGTGGTTAGCTGTCGTTTTACTGCGGTCTAATGGCTAAACCAATCACTGAGCTGACCAAAGACATTCGTAAGTTGATTGAGGATGGGCGAGCAGCTGCTGGTCCAGAAATTGTTTTTAGGCTACAAGACAAAGGGCCGTGGTGGACCGGAAATTTTGGCGAGCTTTGGAGATTAAGTTCTAAGCCGGTTAAACCGAATGTAAGCAGCCGACCTGATTGGACGGCTCCTGACATGCCCACTGATCGAAATTTTTCAATACCTCCTGTTTTGAAAGTTTCGATTGATAGTCCTCTGTATATCGGCAACGCAGCTGATTATGCGGGTTATGCTGTCAATAATCCACAGGCCAAGAGACAAGGCAAAACTTACGAAGAAGCTAGGACTGGCAAAGGCGCTTTGACGACAACTGCTGAAGACGGCCCTCGTTGGTACAAGATTTACACCGAAACCAGCAGAGACACGGGCTTGTTTCTTGACCTAGACATAGCTTTTCAAGGCGTTCGTTTGGGATAAGCTATAGTGTGATAGCTAACCAAGACTTATGGCTGAAACCCGCGCAATCGACAAACTGTGCAAGGCATTTAACGTCGAAGAACGCAGCAGCTACACCATCAAAAAAGGTGATGAGGTCATTCTTAAGCTGTACTGGAAGCCTTTGACAATTGCTGATCGCGATTCGATCAACAAAACCCTGAAGGCATTGAGTTTGGGGCGGACCGAAGACAACTTAGATTTTGCGATTCAGATGGTGATTCGCAAAGCGGAGGATGAAGCAGGTAATCGGATCTTCTCAGACGGCGACCGTGCCAAAATTCAAAACCGCTTGCCACTGAGCATTGTGCTGGACATCATGTCCAAGATGCAAGGCATGGACGAGGTGGAAGAAGCGGACGACCTTAAAAGCGAAGCTTGAGAAGGATAACTACTTGTTCCTGCAGTTTTTCATTGCTGAAAAGCTAGGAATGACGTTAGGCCAGTTGCGCTCCACGATGTCAGCTGAAGAGCTGTTCGGTTGGAGCGCATACTGCACGTTGAAATCTGAGCGAGAGGAGAAGGAGATGGAGCGGGCTCGCCAGCAAGCTCAGATGCGTGGGGTGCGCTAACCTGAGGGCAATGTCTTCGGGTTAGTCGTGGCCGCTGAGTACGAAGTCAATATCAAAATTAATAGTCAACAAGTTACACGTCAACTTGGCGATATAGATAAAGCAATCTCAAGAATAAGCAAAACTGCTTCAAATGTTGGAAAACCCAAGGGAGGCAGTTCTCGCAGAAAGCCTGGAATCGCTGGTTTACTACCTAGTTCAGAAGAATTAAAGGCTGCTGAAAGGGGGCTTGTTCAATTAACAGTTAAAACAAAAAATCTTCAAAACATAGCTGCTAAGGCGAAAGATCTTCAAAGCGTACAGGCTAAGTTTTCTGAAAGAAGGCTTCGTTCGCTTAACAGAAGCAACACACTTAATGAAAAAGAGCTGCGTTTAAGTCAGCGGCTGACTTCTGAGGCTAGAACACGGTTGCGCCTGCTTAGTCAGTCTGGAGCGAAAGGATTTGATGCGACACGGCCTCAAGGCCGTCAAATGGCTGAAAGCATCAATGCTTTAAGCAATGTGCAAGACAAGCGTGCTCGCTTGCTGAATAAGATCAACGAAATGGAGGCTAAGGGCCTTAATGTTCAAAAGCTAAGAAAACAGTTAGGCAAAGCGACAACCGAACAGGCTGCAAGACGTTTTGGCAGTGCCGAGAAAGAGTTTCGAATTTTAGAAAAAACTCTTCGTTTAGAGCAATCAAAGCTGCGAATCCTTAAAGAGCAGCGAAAAGGGTTTGCGACCAGTCCAGTGCGTGGAACGCCCACGATGATGGGTTCTCCGGCTCAAATTGCTGCAGCTGCAAGGGCTGGCGGAGCTACTAGCCCAATTAGAGGCGGACTCGATTTTCCGGGATCTCCAGCGTTTCTTGCTGGTGCAACAGCGTCTCGCACTCCATTTGGCCCTAGCTTCCCAAGCGGTGGAGCTGCGCTTCCCATTAGAGGAAGTACAGCAATTCCTGGTTCTCCTAAAGCGATTCAAGCTGCTAAGGCAACTAATCTAAAAGCAGTAGAGGTCGAAGCTTCTTGGAGTAAAACCCTAAAGGGTTTGCAAGATAATGCAAAAATTTTAGAGCTTCAAGGTGTAAACACTCAAACCAGCTGGGGTAAGGCTCTAAGTGGCCTTCAAGACAATGCAAAAGTCCTAAAACTTTCAGGTGTAAACACTCAAACTAGTTGGGGTAAAGCTTTAACTGGTTTACAAGACAATGCAAAAGTCCTAAAACTTTCAGGTGTAAACACTCAAACTAGTTGGGGTAAAGCTTTAACTGGTTTACAAGACAATGCAAAAGTCCTAAAACTTTCAGGTGTAAACACTCAAACTAGTT
>Ga0255781_10001973_pt1 | contig 16597 bp, 15 predicted proteins | sample 101ome_21_FD_179979 | JGI IMG/M metagenome (GOLD analysis project Ga0255781, IMG submission 179979) | Coastal salt marsh microbial communities from the Groves Creek Marsh, Skidaway Island, Georgia - 101413BT metaG (version 2) | ecosystem: Environmental > Aquatic > Marine > Intertidal zone >... | reverse complement strand
CCGCGCGCGAAAGAGGGGGATCGACGGCGGCGACGCGCGCGATGGGACGGTGGACGAGGACCGGGCGAGACGCGGCGTCGTCGTCGCGTGAGACGACGAATGGGAAGATCCCGTCGGAGAAGAAGAGCGATGGATGGTTCTCGCGCGCGTTCGCCAAGGCGACGGGACGGGCGAGCGAGAGGGAACGGAAAGAACGGACGGCCGCGGAACGGACGGTGGTGGAGGATGGAACCGCGGTGGCGCGCGTCGGGAGACGGATGGAGGGGACGCGGTTGGACGACGGCGGCGGCGGCGGCGGCGGGGGGGGGGAGACGAAGGACGACGACGCGAACGGCGGCGGCGTCGGGAAGGCGGCGGTGGCGGCGAAAAAGATGCGCGTAGAGGATTTCGAACCGTTGAAATTGATCGGACGCGGTGCTTTCGGTGCGTGGTGGAGCGAGGCGAGCGAGGGATGAGAGAGGCGACCGCGCGCGGGCGGCGGGAGCGAGACGGGCGGGGCGACGAGACTGACGAGGAATATTCTTCGAGACGCGCAGGCGAGGTGCGATTGGTGCGACTGAAGACGACTGGTGAGATATTTGCGATGAAAAAGTTGAAAAAGTCGGAGATGGTGCGTCGAGGACAGGTGGATCACGTCAAGGCGGAGCGAAACTTGCTCGCCGAGGTGAACTCGAGGACGGTGGTGACGCTGTACTATTCGTTTCAAGACGATCAATTTTTGTACTTGGTCATGGAGTACTTACCGGGTGGTGACGTGATGACGCTCTTGATTCGACGAGACACGCTCACGGAGGAAGAGACGCGCTTCTATCTCGCGCAGACGATCACCGCTCTGGAGACGATTCATCGTCACAACTTTATTCACCGAGACATCAAGCCCGATAATCTGTTACTCGACAAGGACGGTCACATGAAGCTCAGTGATTTCGGTCTGTGCAAACCCATCGATCCCGCGTATCAAAAGGCGGTTCTGCCTGAGATTTTGGAAAATGAAGCCATGTCGAAGAGCGACGCGGACGCCACCGCGATGTCGAAGACGGAGGCGGACCAGAAACGCGCCGAGGATCTCGCCAACTGGCAAAAGAATCGACGTCGCTTGGCGTTCAGTACGGTGGGCACGCCCGATTACATCGCCCCAGAAGTATTATTGAAGAAAGGATACGGTATGGAGTGCGATTGGTGGAGCGTCGGAGCGATCATGTTTGAGATGCTCATGGGATACGCTCCGTTTTACAGCGACGAACCGATGACGACGTGCCGAAAAATCGTCCACTGGAGACATCACTTGCGAATCCCAGACGACGCCCCCATCTCTTCTGAAGCTCGAGATTTGATCGAACGTTTGTTGTGCGACGCCGACCAGCGTTTGGGTACGAGCGGAGGCGTCCAAGAGATCAAGTCGCATGCATTTTTTAAAGGGCTCAACTGGGACACGCTCTACACGGTGACCCCACCGTACCGACCGGTCGTGTCGCACGATCTCGACACTCGAAACTTTGAGGAGTTTGAAGAGGATGAAAGCATGCGCAAAAAAAGCGGTCTCACCGATGCGGAACAATCGAAGGATTCAAACTTCATCGGCTACACCTACAAGAATGTCGAAGTCGTCGGCGAAGAAGTCAAGAAAGTGAATCCGAGTCGTCCCTCGCTCACGGCGATCTTTCCCACCTCACGTTGAGTTGAGGTGCACTCCATCTATGACACGCTAACACTTTGTAATTTACGTTCCAACACGACGTGTACTAATTTATTACCGTTACCGGTACAACTACTAGTAAAAGTCAAGTCAAGACTATGGTCGATAAAACAACGAAGAGAGACCGCAGTCGTCGTCGCGTTAATTCTTCTTTTTTGTTCTGCCGAAACGGAACAACGAAAACCTCTTCTTTTGGTGCGACTCGGTCGACACGCTCTCGCTTTCCTCGCCGACGTTTCGCGCCTCGAGGAGGGTGACGATTTCTCGGAAGCGCGGTCGCGTTTCCGGATCCGTCTTCCAGCAGCGCTTTAAGAGGTCAGCAAAAAGAGGATCACATTTCTGCGGCACCAGAGGCCGTGCGCCTCGCTGTACCACAGCGACGGCGGCTTGAACGGGATTCAAGTCGTCGAATGGTGTCTGTCCCCGGGTGATTATTTCCCACAACGTAATCGCAAAAGAGTACACGTCGATCATCGCGTTGTACTTCAAGTGGGCGATGACTTCCGGAGCCATCCATCGATAACTACCAGTCTCCACCGTGTAAGCGCTGGATCCATCGCCAGTAAACTCACGAGCGAGACTGAGGTTTGAAATTTTCGCCTCGAGCCTATTCGTGATCAAGATGTTTGCAGTCTTCAAATCTCGATGCATGATGGACTTTTCTTCGTGCAGATAGCGCATACCGCGAGCTATGCCCAAAAGTATCGTTCGCACGTCCTGCTTAGACATCACACCACCATGCTGTAATACTTTTTGAAGCGAACCCTCCGTGGCCAATTGCGTCACGAGGCAAAGGTGCTTACCGTCGACGATTGACCCAATGTACCCGATAATGTTGGGATGCTCGAGTTGCCTGAGTATTTTTACTTCCTGGAAAAAATCCAACTCCACGTTCGCTCGCGTTTCCCGATTCACCGTCAAGTATTTTAATACGACCGGTGTGTTTAAGTTCCGACCTTCTGAAGTCGTGGAGGGATAGATTCCTTCGTAGAGCGTTCCGAACGCGCCGTGCTGGAGCACGTGCCCAATTTGAATTTTCTGCTCATCGATGTCGCTCTTCACGCTCGTTTCATCGTCGAGCGGATTGCTTTCAGGCGACGTGTCTGTCGTCGCCGTGTTGTTGAACGAGTCATTCAGCGATATCTCTGAATCAGTTCCTGAGGGTGACTTCTCGGACGCCTTGGACGCCTTGGACGGCTGCGACGAGGGTCCAACGCTACTTCTTGAACGATTCTGTCGCGGACGTTTCGTTCCGACGATATCGGAGAGAAACCGTCTTCGCGCCGACGTCGACGGGGCGCCGTCCTGCGATTCCGTTTTGCCAGCCTCCCTTTCGCTCAGCGCGCGCAAGTCGAGCGCCAACTGCGTCTCGACGACATCCTCCAACTCCTTTTCGTTGTCGCCGACCCAACCGTCCACGGTGAATATGTACAACGACATTCCGTCTAATCCTTCGCACGACTTCATGTTGACCACGTTTAGTCCACACGTGCTTGCCGTGGATATCGTTCGCACGGTGGCGTCCCTCGACGTTCGACACGCGAACACCAACCGATACTTTACCTCGCTTGGACTCTCGAGATTACTCGATCGCACCGCCTCGGTCAACTCTCGAACCTCGCGCACGATCTCTTCGTCCTTTTCCCTCCCCTCCGCGTCCTCTTCCTCCGGTATTCCGCTCTCAAACCCTCCCGCTCTCTCTCGTCGCCTCGCCAGTCGCACGCTGCAACCCAGCGACCTCGGGTCCCTCGCCATCGCGATCTCCGCTCGAACCAACGCCACGCTCACGTCGTCCACCTCATCCACTCCACTCCACGTCATCTTCGGAAACATCTCGCGCAATTGCGTCCCCATGCCTCCCACCGACCGCACTCTCGCCGCATGTTCGAACGCCACCGTCCCCGCCAGCGTCCCCGCCTCCTCCCTCGCCGTGTCCTCCCCTCTCGGCGTCGCTCGCCCGCTCTCGCACCGCTCGCTCTCGCTCTCGCACCGTTCGTATCGGTGGTCTCCTCCGTTCGACACGTCCGTTCGCACCATTTCTCGACGACGACGACGACGACGACGGACCCAACCGCTCGGTGTCGCGCCTCCACCGCCCGAGCGCGCGCACGACTTCGCCCAGTGCGCGCGTGAATGAATTCGAACGCCCGACCTCTCGCCGCCCGACCTCTCAACGGTAAAAACGTTCCTCCACCGACGCGCCCGACCCGATCCGCGACGCGACGCGACGCGACGCGCGCCGATCGATCGCGACGACGGTCGTCAGCGCAGGTTTCTCCGCGCGCCGACGCTTCGCGCACGTTCGCACGCGGGTGTCCCGCCCAACACTACTGGTACCTGGATCGGACGCGTGGACTATGGATAAACAGTGAGGCACGATTTTTATTTTAAGCGACACGCCGGGTGACGGTTTTAGCGGTATCACCGCCTACTGTAGCGAAGTGTCGTTTCGCGCCAAACGTCGCGAAGACGGGGGGGGTGCCGGAGACGGGGTGGTATAGATCGAAAGAGATGGGTTTGTGTATGGGTTCTCGTACCGTAATGTATGGTTTATTATAGTAACTGTATGGTCTCGTCTCGTCACTCTCTCTCGCGCGCGGTCGAGGACGACCGACGGCGGGGCGACAGACGACGACGACGACGACGACGACGGACGGACGGCGATGACGACGACGACGACGACGGCGGCGGCGGCGGCGGTGACGCGCGCGTCGACCGCGCGTGGGTCGAGCGCGGGCGCGCGGACGGCGGCGACGCGACGCGCACGTGGATGGCGGACGGCGGCGCGCGCGAGCGCGAGCGGGGAGGCCAAGTTTCGAGTGCGGTGCGTGCGAACGAGGCGAGAGGGGGGCGGGGTCGGGGAGGTCGACGCGCGTGGAAGGGTACAGCGGCGGGCGCGCGCGGGGGTGGAGTCGGCTCGAGGCGTGGGAAGGGGTCGATTGATGCACGATGATGATGATGTTTTAGCTTTGAAATTCTTTCGAGCGGAGACGAACGAACGAGGGCGCCGTGAGGCGTGCGTCTCGATCGACGTCGAGAGACGCGAACGGATGGATGACTGACTGACGCTCGACGCGTTGGCGACGCGTTCGCAGGGAGGATGAGGGATCGTACGGACGAGACGCCCGCGTGGGCATTTTGGGCGGCGGACAGCTCGGACGCATGCTCGCCATCGCGGGGGCACCCATGGGGGTGCGATTGAAGGCTTTGGATCCCACGGAGAACGCACCGGCGTCGATTACAGCGACGCAGGTGGTCGGAAGTTTTCGGGACGAGGCGGCGGTGAAGGCGTTCGCGGAGACGTGCGACGTGGTGACGGTGGAGATTGAGCACATCGACGTCGAGGCGTTGAGACAATTGGCGGCGGCTGGCGTCGACGTGCAACCGACGCCGGAGACGTTGGCGACGATTCAAGATAAATACGCGCAAAAGGTGCACTTCACGAAGGCGGGCGTTCCTCTCGGGCCGTACGCGGATTGTCCAGACGCCGAAGCGCTCGAGCGCGCGGCGAGCGAGTTTGGGTTTCCGCTCATGCTCAAGTCGAAGCGTTTGGCGTACGACGGTCGCGGTAACGCCGTGGCGAAGACGGCGGCCGATCTGAACGATGCGGTGTCCAAGTTGGGCGGGTTCGAACAGGGTTTGTACTGCGAAAAATGGGTTCCGTTTGAAAAGGAGTTGGCCGTGATGGTGGTTCGCGCGAGAGACGGCGAGACGCGCGCGTACCCCGTCGTCGAGACTGTGCACGAGAATAACATTTGCGACACGACGACGACGCCGGCACCGGTGCCTAATAAGGTGGCCGAGGCGGTTCAAGAGGCTGCGAAGCGAGCGGTCGCGTCCTTCACCGGTGCGGGCATCTTTGGTGTCGAACTCTTCCTGTTGAAGGATGGTTCCATTCTTCTCAACGAATGCGCGCCGAGACCGCACAACAGCGGTCACTACACCATCGAGGGCTGCGCTTGCTCGCAATACGAGAACCACTTGCGCGCCATCCTCGGTTGGCCGCTCGGTGACACGTCGCTCAAGGTTGGCGGCGCGGTGATGAAGAACATTTTGGGCGACGGCGAAGGCGACGAAGCCATGGGTCGAGCGCATCGACTCATGGGCGCCGCGTTGGCGACCCCCGGTGCGAGCATTCACTGGTACGAAAAGCCCGATATGAAGCTCGCGAGAAAGATGGGTCACCTCACCGTCGTTGGATCGAGCGCAGCCGTGGCGACGGAGCGTTTGGAGACCATTTTGCGCGCCGCCAACGGCGACTCGACGCCTGCCAAAAAGGCGCCGCAAGTCGGCATCATCATGGGTTCCGACAGCGATTTACCCACGATGAGCGCCGCCGCGGAAGTGCTCGAGTCTTTCGGCATCGGGTGCGAAGTCACCGTCATTTCCGCCCATAGAACGCCCGAGCGCATGAACGAGTACGCCAGAAGCGCGCACACGCGAGGCTTGCGCGCCATCATCGCCGGCGCCGGCGGCGCCGCGCACTTGCCCGGCATGGTGGCCGCCATGACCCCGCTTCCGGTGATAGGGGTTCCCGTTCCATTAAAGTATCTCGATGGCATGGACTCCCTCCTTTCCATCGTCCAAATGCCCAAGGGCGTTCCGGTGGCCACCGTGGCCATCGGCAACAGCGCCAACGCCGGTCTCATCGCCGCGCGAATCGTCTCGGCGTACGAGCCCGACGTGTGCTCAAAGATGTTGGCCTACCAAGACGACATGGAGAACGTCGTCTTGAACAAGGCGAGCAAACTCGAGGAGCTCGGTTACAGCGCGTATCTCGATCAAATGTAGAGCGTCGCGGCGTTGAAATGAATTTACTTCCTAGCGGTCCTAATCCCGACATCCTCTTAGCGCGCCGCACGCCCGTCTCGACGCGCAAGACCGCGCATAACGCGTGCAACGCTCACCATACGTCTCTCTCGCGCGACGCACGACGTCGCACGCGCTCTCTCCGCGCATCTAACGGTGATGGAAACGTTCGCCGCGTCGAGTGGCGGCGGCTTTTCAGCCGCGCGCGCGTCGAGCGCCGCCGGCGTCTCGATGCGCGGCTCGTCTCGATGCGCGCCGGCGATGCGCGCGTACGCGCACACGCGTGCCTCAACGCGCGCGTTTGACGGGGAAGGACGCGTCCCTCGCGCGCTATCGGCGCGAATCGTCTCCTCGCCTCGGCGACGGGTCGCGGCGCTGTCGGCGGTCGGACGTTTCGTGCGCGCGATGAGCGGTCAAGACGACGGAGACGTCGACGGGTTGATCGATATGCACGATATCGATGGCAACGACGAGGACGGGTCCGGTGGAGACGCGGCGTCGGCGTGCGTGCGCGTGGACGCCGACGTCGACGCGCTCTTGGCGAGCGTGCGGACGACGACGGCGTGGGGGGGCGAGTGGGCCGAGTTTGTCGTATTTCTCGTGCGTTTACAGAGTTTGGGATACACGGGCTCGAGCATCAACGGTTACGACTCGAGCGCGGCGAGTTCGATGGATTCGAAGACGCCGGAATGGGCGAGAGGCGTGAGCGGCGGCACGGCGGCGGCGAGCCCGAGCGAGTACGAAGAGGAGGAAGATTTAACGCCGACGGATGGAGGAGAGATAAAGCGCTTAGCCTTATCGTTCACGCGAGATCGACCGGACTTGTTCGCTCGATTACCGGACTCGCTCGTGTATCAATTGATCGATTGGCCGCTACCGAGAAGGATGAATAACCGAAAGCTCAACGCGGGCTTGCAGCGCCTACGAGCGTCCATGGGTATGGATGTCTCACATTTGAGGGGCAAGTGTTCGGCGTGCGACAAGCTTCAAGACAGGCAAGCTAATCCAGCATTGCAGCTCTCGGATTTGATGCGCGTTCTGTTGGCTCTGAATGAAATCGAAGACGCGAGCGAGTTTGTCGACTTGCCACCGAAGGAGGCGGCGACGGAGTGCATTCGACGCTTATTGCGCATGGCGGATTCGGAGAAACCCGCGCCGGAAAACATGCCGATCGACACGTCGACGGTTTCAATCAAGCCCGCGTCCGAACGCCGATCGAACAGGGATGATCGCCGAACGTCCTCTCGAGGCGAATTCGGTAGCCGGTTTAACGACGACCGGCGCTTCGACGATCGTTACGGCGAGAGGGGGGGACGCGGTCGAGATCGCGACCGAAGTCGTGAGCGAGGATTCAGGGACGATCGTCGTCGTTTTGACGATAGGTACGACGATCGACCGCCGAGATTCGATGGGAGAGAGCGCGGACGACGTGAGTTTGAAGAATTTGGAAGTCGTTTCAACGATCGAGGCGGAGGCCGAGGCGGAGGCCGAGGCAGCGGCCAAGGCGGCGGCCGAGGTGGCGGCCGAGACGGGGGCCGAGGCTCGTTCCGTCGAAACGACAGGAACGATCGATTCGATAATCGTTTCGACGACCGACCGCCGAGATTCGAGAGAAGAGACCGCGGCCGAGACGGATTTGAAGACTTTGGAAGTCGTTTCGACAACAGAGGCGGCGGCCGCTCGTTCCGCCGAAACAACAGAGACGATCGTCCACCGTCCCGTCGCCCGGACGATCGTTTCGACCGTCGAAGAGAGCATCCGTCGTACGATAACGAAGGTTTTCGTCCACGACCGAACCGATCTTTCGACGACAGACGACCTTTGGATTCTGGAAGACGCTTTGACGACCGTCGCCCGAGCGAGCGACGAGACAGAGACAGAGACAGAGACCGCGGCTGGTCCGGAGATCGACGCTCCGACGACGTCCAAGTGTGGCGCCCGGACGATGACGATCGTCGAAACCGCAACGACGATTGGTGAGCGCGACAGAGCTGTTGTAATGTAGTGGAATCAAACATTCGCATTCGCACACGTCTCGCGACTCTTCCTCGCCGCCGCCGCTCCCAGCTCCCACAATCCGAGCCGCGCGCGCGTCTCTCGACGCACCGCTCGCTCGCGAGACATGCACCTCGCGCGCGCCTCGCTCGTTCCACACCGTCTATCGATCGCGCGTCGTCCTCGAACGGATCGCGAGGCGCTTCGACGAAGATGCGATTCGTCTTCACCGATGACGTCAGGCCGAAGAACCGACGTCTCACCGCGCGCGCTCGAGGCCTCCACCTCGTACGTCCCGTCCCCGATGGACGTCGACGCGCTTCAAAATCAACTCATCGTCCTCTCCGCCATCGGCGCGACGACGGCGTACTGGTGGTTCGTGCTCGTCCCGAACGCGCGCGTGTCGCTGGCCAAGAACAAGAAGACGGGCGCGCTCCGAACGTACCTCGAAGAGCTGAAAACCGACGACTCGCGACCGATCGAGCGATGGTTCTTTGAGAAATGGTTGCGTAAAATCGATCCGGAGACGCGGTATCTCCTCAGAGACGACGATGTCGACGAGACGGTGGAGGGCGCGTCGACGTCGCCCTCCGCCGCGGCGGCGTCCCCGGCGCGAGACGCCGACGCGCCGAGGCGCGAACCATCGCTCGAAGAGATCTTACGCGCCGCCAAGAAGACACCTAAATTTTGGTCTCTCGATAATCCCGTCCTCGTCGGCACCGGTCTGAGCATCGGCGTCGCCGCGCTGTTCTCTTCGCCGCCCTCGTAGACTTTTGTACTAGTAGAGCAGCGCCAGCCGCCCGCACGAAGCGAGTCCCGACCGCACTCGTCGACGCCGATCACCGACTCGACGCGAGGTTCGACGGACACGAGGTTCGAGGCGCGCGCGCACTCGGTGATTCGTTCGCGCGTCGTCATGTCCGCGCGCGCCGTCTCGCGGGCGAACGTCGCCGCCGCTCGCGCGCTGCCCTCACGGCGGCGGCGGGACGTCGGCCCCGCGCGTCGCGTCGTCGCGCGCGCGTCGGCGTCGGCGGAGGAGATGAAGATACTCAAGGAAGCGACGACGAGATTGCGCGAGTGCGCCAAGCGCGGAGCGGCGGCGACGGCGGTGGATGTGCTCGTGGGATTGGGAAGGGATGGGGTGACTCCGGACGCGTTCGCAACCACGGCGTGCATCTCGGCGTGCGTCAACGGGAAGAACATGGAGCTGGCGCAAAAGGTGTACGATGAGATATTTGAAAAAGGTGTGTGCGATCCGGACGAGGTGGCGGTGGCGGAACTGGCGAAGGGGTACCTGAACGCGGACCCGCCAGGGTGGGGACGCGCCATGCAGTTGGTGAACGGCGCCAAGGACAAGTACGCCATCACGTTGACGAGCGTGACGTATAACGTGCTGCTTCAGTGTTGCAGTGCGACGAATGATTTAATGCGGGCGGAGGAGATCGTCGATCGGATGGTCGACGAGGAGGTAATCGCGGACATGTTTACCTTGAAGGCGGTGGAGAAAAGACGCTCCATTCGAGCGTACGTGAAAAAACAACTGCTTTTGTAGTACATCATAGGCTGGCTGGAATTTTTAAAAATCATCAATCGTGTACTGTACACATTTCAACATTTCGGCTAAGAAGAGTCAATCATCGCAGCTTGTTCCCGCTTCCTTGGAAGGCTTGGAAGCTGGATTTACCCGCGTCGTCTTTTCCCTTGGATTCTTCCTTGTCCTTCACCGCCGCAGCCTTTTCCTTCTTTCGTGCGATGGCTGCAGCGCGCGCGCCGCCGAAAACAACCTTACCGCTCCGTTTTCTATCGATGTCGGCGTCTGGATCCGGTTTCTCCGGTTCTTTACTAGTCTCCCCGCCGAGAACGCCGCCTTGGCGAAGCTGTTGCCATTCCTTGGTGACGCGCAACGACGTCGTCGGAATTTCCACCTCTTTCGGTGCAACTTCCGAGATTTTCTTCCCGTCTAATCGGTTGCCACTACCGGCGAACGCCAAGAAAGTCTGCGTCGCCGGTTGCGCCGTCTCTTCAGCCTTGGATGACATTCCAGTTTTGTCGTTGGTCGCCGTGTCCTTGTTGCCTTTCGGCGCGTTGATGGCTCCCGAGTTCGTATCCTCAAACTTTGTGTTATCCGGTCCGTAAGGATCCACGTAATCGAGCGGCGGCGCAAAATCGACCTCGCAATCCGTGTCCACGACGCCGATGGCGTCGCCCGGTTTCGCCTCGACGACATCGATGAAATACTTTTTGTTGTTGTAATGAATGACGAAAGTATCACCGACCGTCAAGCACGTGTACTGACGAAGCGTCGTCTCCAAAACCGCCTTCGGATTGGAAATATCCAAGAAATCCTTCGTCTGCGGCTGTAACTTCACATATGTGCCCTTCGGCAACGTCGTGTAAGAAAATTTCACGATGTCCCCCTCGCCCAAGAGTAAATTTTGCATCATCCAATACGGCAGATACACCACGCCCTCGTCCGCGACGAATTCTAACACCCCACAGTGCGTGCTCTTTCGCTCCTTGGCGTTCGTTACCTCGAACAACATCGGATAATCATCAATCTGCATGCGCGTCAACCGCTCGAGCGCGCTCGGAGGCAAAATCACTTTATCCCCCAACTCCAACTGCGGTCGATCGATAAAGCTCACCGGATACGCGCGATACGACGCGGTGAATCTCCCACCGCCGCCAAACCTCGAAAACATCGCGCGCGCCCCCGCCTCGTCGCTCGGTCGTCGTCAACGTCCGCCCGCGCCCGAACGAAAGAAATCTCACAAAACCCACGCGTCGCGCGCGTTCGCGCCTCTCACCTCGCCCGCGTCTCTCCGCCGCGACGCGCCGCGACGTCCCGCGTCACCGCACTTTCTCCTCTCTCTCGCGCGCACACGGACACTGCACGAGACGCGCGACAAGATCTGACGTCCCGAGGGAAGATTTTCGATTTCCCACCCGTCTCGAATTTCACATCGATTCTCGTCACTCGGCGACGTCCTTCGTCGCGCGCGCGCGTCCGTCGACGCCGACGAACGAGCGCACGACGAGAATCGATGCCACCGCGTCGATCGAAGCGCGCGAGAGAGGACGAGGCGGATGAAAACGATGAAGACGGCGCGCGGGCGCGGAGGCAGGAGCGAGTGCGCGCGTGGGCGGCGGCGAACGAGCTCGACGGTTCGGGGGGGAAAGCGAAGACGACGACGAGGACGGGGAGAGGAAAGTCCCCGTCCACCGCGTCCGCGTCGGCGGCGTTCGCGATAGGCGGGACGAGCGCGATGAAACGACCGGGAGTGGTTCGAGGGATGTTTGACGAGGACGCCGACGACGAGGACGACGAGCGGGCGCCGAGGAAACCGCCGCCGATTTTCGATGACGATGAGGACGAAGAAGAGATAAAAGGTAGGAATACGAAGAAGGCGAAGACGGCGACGTCGCCGGTGAGACGTCGAGGACGGAACGCGTCTAGGAGTAGAGAAGAGACGACGGACGAGGAGGAGGACCCGTTGGACGCTTTCATGGCGAAAAATGACACCGCGATGGACGAGGAGATCGCCAAGACGAAGCAGCGAGAGGAGCGCGAGAAGGCGGAGAAAGAAGTCGCCAAGGCGGAGAAAGAGAGCGGCGCGGAGGTGACGCCGATGGAGGTGACGGAGGAGGAGGCTCTGATGAACATGTTCGCCGCTGCGGGCAAGGCGGCGGCGAGAAACGGGTCGGGAGGCGCGGCAGCGGGAGGCACGTCGACGTCGAACAGACCGATCATGTTGGGCGCGAAAAAATCCGTCGTGGAGTTGCGCCCCGTCGTGCCGACGGTCGCGAGCAAGTACGTACCGGTGAAGAAGGTGAGAAAGGCGTCAAAGAAGACGCAAGCCATGAACGACGTCTTCGACGACAGCGACGGCGAATCGGAATCCGACGATGAAGATGCGAAGAAGGGCGTTGATAAGACTGAAGACGGTGGTAAAGAGGGCGGCGCAGATGAGGAAATCGATGACGATGACGACGAGGCGTGGGTGAGAAGGCAGACGGCCAGACTGAGCAAAACCGAGCGACTCGGAACCATCAATCACGACGAAATCGATTATCAACCGGTGAAAAAGAATTTCTACATCGAGGCGAGAGAGATTGCGTCCATGACAAAGGCTGAGACTCGTGCGTTGCGCATGAATCTCGATGGGATCAAGTGTCGCGGTAAAAATGTCCCCAAGCCCATCAAGTCGTGGGCGCAAGCCGGATTGAACAATCGCGTGCACGAGTTGATTCGGCGGTCGGGATTCGAGAAACCGATGCCCATTCAGGCGCAGGCACTTCCGGTGATCATGTCTGGACGCGATTGCATCGGCGTCGCGAAGACTGGCAGTGGGAAAACGTTGGCGTACATTTTACCGATGTTACGTCACATCAACGCTCAGGATCCGCTCGCCCCTGGCGACGGTCCCATCGGGATGATCATGGGACCCACGAGAGAGTTGGTGACGCAAATCGGTAAGGATTGCAAGCGCTTTGCGAAACCGTTGGGGTTTGCCGCGGTCTCCGTGTACGGAGGCTCGGGAATCGCGGGACAAATCACAGAATTGAAACGAGGCGTGGAGATTGTCGCGTGCACGCCTGGACGCATGATCGACCTGCTCACGACTGGCTCTGGGAAGATCACTAATCTGCGTCGAGTGACGTACATGGTGCTCGACGAAGCGGATCGCATGTTTGACATGGGTTTCGAGCCACAAATCACGCGCATTTTGTCGAATCTGCGTCCCGATCGTCAAACCGTGATGTTTAGTGCGACGTTTCCGCACACCATGGAGGCGCTCGCCCGCGCGGCGCTCGATAACCCGGTTGAGATTCAAATCGGTGGTAAATCCGTCGTCAATTCTGACATCGAGCAGTTGGTCGAGGTGAGACCCGAGGAAGATAGGTTTCTTCGAGTCTTGGAGCTTCTCGGAGAGTGGTACGAGCGCGGAAAGATTATCATCTTCGTGGCGAGTCAAGACAAGGCGGATTCTACTTTTAAAGAACTCTTGAAGAGCGGGTATCCGTGTCTCAGTCTACACGGCGGTAAGGAACAGAGCGATCGTCACAGCACCATTTCCGATTTCAAATCCGACGTGTGCAACATCCTCGTCGCCACGTCGGTCGCCGCGCGAGGTCTCGACGTGAAGGATTTGAGGCTCGTCATCAACTACGACACGCCCAACCACTTAGAAGATTACGTCCACCGCGTCGGAAGAACCGGTCGAGCGGGACAAAAAGGCACGGCGGTTACATTCATCTCCGAAGACGAAGAAAAGTTCGCGCCCGATCTGGTCAAGGCGCTCAAAGAATCCAAGCAGAACGTTCCCAGCGACGTGCAACGAATGGCTGACGAATTCAATCGCAAGCGCAAGGATGGGTTGGTCGGAGCCGCGGGCTCTGGTTTCGGTGGTTCTGGCTTCAAGTTTAACCAAGAAGAACAAGACACGCTGCGCAGACAAAAGCGAGAGGCGGCCAGAGCCGCGGGATTGGCGGTGGACGACGGAGAGAGCGACAGCGAGGAGGAGCCCGTCTTTGGCGGCAAGGCGGAGGACGACGACGGACCGATTTACGCCTCGGTCGGCCCGTCCGGTCAGGCTGCGGCGCAAGCCGCGGCCGCGGCCGCCGCGCAATCCGCACCACCGCCTCAACCGGGCGCGCAACCGTTGAACGCGGCGGCGCCCGGACAATCCGGCTTGACCCCTGCGCAAATCGCGCAAGCCGCCGCGCAATCCGTCTTTGCCAAGTTGAAACAGTCGGCGCCGGGGCCGCCTCGCACGGCGGCGCAACTCGCCGCCGCGCGCGCCGTCATCGGACAAACCTCAGCGTCATCATCCATGACGCCCGGTACTCAAAACGCCATCGCCATCGCCCAGAGTTATGCCCTCGCGCACGGCGCGTCCGCCGGCGCCGCCAAAGCCGCCGCGCTCGCCGCCGCCCTCACCGCGCAGCACGCGCGTCCCGGCTCGAAATCCAAACCCACCCAATCTGGTTCACACTTCGAGACCGAATTAGAGATAAACGATTTCCCTCAATTCGCCCGATACAAGGTGACGCAAAAGGACACCCTGGCGCAAATCATGGACCACACCGGCGCCGCCGTCACCGCCAAGGGACAGTACGCTCCTCCGGGACGTCCGCTCGCCCCCGGCGACCGCAAGCTCTACCTTCTCATCGAGGGTCCCACCGAGCGCGTCGTCAAGGAGGGGAAGAGTTACGTGAAAAACATCATCGAGGGCATCATCGCCAAGCAGGCGTTGCCCGGCGCCGCCGGTCAACCGCAGGGTAGATACAGAGTCTAACGACGAAGAGGCCACCGACATGCACACCCTTAGACTTCAACTTTATGATGAAAGCCTTACGATTGAATAATAGATGTAAAGCTTTATGCCTCTGTCATCTTAGTAATGTTAGTCACCGTCGACGAAATAAAAAATTCCTTCCCCCACGTTATAACCGTCCGTCCCGAGCGCACGTTCCGACACACCGCGTCGCCCGCGCGACGATGCGACGCGTCGTCCGCGCGTTCATCGCGCTATGCGCGCTCGCGTCTCTCGCACCGCGCGCGCGCGCCGCCGTGAACATCTCGGACGTCTCCGTCGCGCCGGCGCCCTCGCTCGACGTCCGCGGGCTCACGCTGGATGTCTTCACGTACGCCGCGCCGCCGACGCGCGTACCGGATATTCGAGGGGGGACGCCCGCGCACACGACGACGCGTGACAGCGTCTCCGTCGGTGCGCTGCCGCTCGCGAGCGGGAGCGTGAACGCGAACGCGTTGGCGCGGTTTCGAGGACGCATTCGGCCCAACGTCACGGGGACGACGCTCTTCGCGCTCGACGTGAACGCCGGCGGATCGCTCTCGCTGAACGGGGGGGTGACGGCGACGTCGAACAAGGGGGGGAATATCACGGGATGGAAGTTTCTGCGCGCCGGGGAGGATGTGGAGATGGAGGCGATCGGGTACAACGGGGCGAGCGGGAGCTTTTCGATGACGCTGTATTGGCGCGAGCCGATGTCGAGCGCGCTGGTTCGAGTGCCGGCGACTGTGTTTTATAAGAGTTTGGACGCGTGCTGCGCGTGCGTGTGCGGTGAGAAACCGTGCAGGTTGTCGGAGGATCAGACGGTGGCGGAGTGTTTCGAGAGGCGGGAGACGAGTGGGGCGGGAACGAGCGCGTCGTCGGTGACGTCGTTGGAATCCGTCTTTGGCGTGCAGTGACTTTTAGTTAGTTTGAAGTACTTGTAGTTAGTTGTGATTGTAATTGTACTGTACTCGTACTGTAAATAATAGAGTTACATGTCGTTTAGATGGTGATCTTTGTTTCAGCTCTGGAGGCATCGCTTCGGTTCGGAGAAGTATCTTTTGCCGCGGGAGAATCAGCCGCCGACTTGTTGGATTTCTTCGCCGACGTCGGCGTCTTCGTCTTTCGTTTCGACTTGGCCGGCGTGTGAATGGGTGTCGTGTTATCGGAAGATTCATTCTGAGATGAGTCTGTGATAGCTTTTGCCTTGGCCTTGGCTTTCACCTTGGTCTTCGCCTTGGCCTTGGCTTTGGTCTTCGCCGCGTCCTTCTCGGAAGACGAGTCTCCGGAACCCGATGGGACCTTATTCGCCTTCTTCTTCTTCGCGAGCGCTTTGACTCGCGCTGATTCGTCCATTTTCGCGATTTTGGTTTTGTCGTGCGCTCCGTTCGTCGAGTGAACTTTCTGCGCAGCGGGCGGCTGTCCCGCCGGGAGTGGAGGTTGCACGCCGGGCGGAACGCCCGGGGGTAACGGAGGCGGTGGCGTCGGTGGCAAAGGGGGCTGCATCGTGTAAGATGGAGCCCCAGGTGGCATGGGTGGTGATCTAATCGGAACTCCGATTGGCACTCCAGGTGGTACCGGTGGTGGCATCGGGCTCGTCGGAAGCGGCGGTGGAGGTACGTTTGGCGGCGGCGGCGATGGTCGTGACTTCGCGGAACTCGACTTGCGAGGCTGAGGTGTAGTTTTCGGACAAGGAAGCACGTCGAGACTTTTCCTCGATCTCGGTTCTGGTAAGCTAATCGCCTGTGTTTTCGAAGAAGTTTTTGCGGGGCTAATGTGAGCCTTTTCTGCGGATTTCTTC
>Ga0255781_10001972_pt1 | contig 16599 bp, 9 predicted proteins | sample 101ome_21_FD_179979 | JGI IMG/M metagenome (GOLD analysis project Ga0255781, IMG submission 179979) | Coastal salt marsh microbial communities from the Groves Creek Marsh, Skidaway Island, Georgia - 101413BT metaG (version 2) | ecosystem: Environmental > Aquatic > Marine > Intertidal zone > Salt... | reverse complement strand
GAACGTCATTCCTTCCCCGATCTCCCCGTCGCAGAGCGCCAATTCACCCTCTGAGTCGGTGGTGAAGGCGTTGGAGGAACCGTCCTTGGACTCCAACGTCACCGTGGCCCCGGAAAGCGGCATGCCCGTGTCGTAGTCGTAGACGTAGGCTTGGTAGCAGAATTCAAGCGGCGGCAACTTGAACGAGTACAAATCATCCACGCCCTTGCCGCCGACACGGTTGGAGGCGAACATTCCCTCCTCGACGCCGTCTCGGAAGGCAATGGCAAAATCGTCAGAAACGGAGTTCAAGGGGTAAGGCAAGGCCGTTGGTTCAGCCCACGCCAATTTGCCCTCACGGGCTTCCGCCTTCCAAATGTCCAATTCCCCGAGACCTTCCCGGCCGTTGGTGGACCAGTACAAGTCGCCGTTGTCACGGTAATGAGGGAACATGTCGTCCCCAGCCGTGTTGATGCTTGCGCCCAAATTCTGAGGAATGGACCCCGCGAATGAACCGTCGTTGGCCTCCACGTACCACAAGTCCTTGCCGCCAAACCCGCCGGGCATGTCTGAGGCAAAAATCAAAATGTTGTCGTCGGGAGACATCGTGGGGTGCCCAACTTGAGAACTGTCGTTTTCGTCGCGGTTGATCAGCCCAAGAGGCATGGACGCGCCGTAGCCATTCCCTTGCTTCTTTGCCATGAAAATGTCACACGCCAAGTTGGACCCGTCGACTTCCATGCAACGCGTGAAATAGATCGTCTTCCCCTTGCTGTCAAAACATGCCCCGCCTTCGTTGTGCTCCGTGCAAATGGTGTTGCTGAGTGGTTCAGGCTCGCTCCAACGCCCCTTCTTGTCGAGGTCGCTGTGGAACAAATCCATGTACGCTTGACCCGTAATTGGATCCTCGGCGGTACCCGTTGCGGACTCACGCGAAGAAGCGAAGACCAATTCGTCTTGGTCCTTGCCTGTGAACGTGGGACAGAAATCGTACGACGCCGAGTTCAAAATCACCATAGGTTCGACGATGTAACGGCTCTCAGGCTCTTCAATCATGATGGCTGCCAAGTCCGCCTGCTCAATGCGGTCCTCCGCAACGCGCGAATCGCCTCCTTCGCTTTGGTAGCGCGCATACATCTCAATGGCTTCGTCAAACGCTTCTTGATCCCGTAGGGCATCCCCGTACACGAGGAAGATGCGGTTTTCGCGGTTGCCGTACTTGAGCCCGATGGCTTTGTCGTACCACTCGGTGGCCATCTCAGGCTCGTGGTGCAGACGGTAGGCTTCTCCAGCTTGGTACGCGCAGTACCCCTTGAGATCGACGTCCGACTTGATTTTGGCATAGAGCGCCACGTATTCGCGGGCGGCTTCAAAATACCCTCGACGTTCAAAGGCGCGGTCCGCTTCTGCCGTGAGGTCGCTTTGCGCGAACACCGCCATGGCAGCGAACATGGAGAGGTAGAGTGTGGCACTCAAGCGTGCCACGGATGCTTGCAGGTTGTGAGGCATTCCAAATTAGGCTTGGTGAATCAAGGGGTGAAAGTAACGAAAAAAGGCGCCTCCAAGTGGAGACGCCTTCTTCATTTCGTGAACAAAGCTTCGTTAGCGGGTAAACAACATCTCTTGGAACTTGGGCAAAGGCCAAATTTCATTGTCCACGAGCTGTTCAAGTTTCGCACAGTGTTGGCCGACTTCTTCAATCAAGGGCGTCACCACCGACCCGTACTTGACCGCGCGTTTCGCGAAATCTTCAATCTTGTTGATTTTGCCTCGCTCTTGGCGCAATTTGGAAGCCGAACTGTGCAGGGCGCTTACCGTTTCCGACACGGTGGCCAAGATTTCACGTTGACCCGCCGTCATCGCCTCGCTTCCTTTTCCGAAGATGTCTGTCAGACCGGTAATGTTGTCGATGAGCATGTTTTGGTAGGCCATTGCTGTGGGCAACACAATGCTGGTTGCCATGTCCCCCACGATGCGCGCCTCGATTTGGCGTTTCATGATGTACTTCTCGTACTCCACCTCTTGGCGGGCGTGCAATTCCTCCGGCGTCAACACGTTCAACGAATCGAAGAGCTCTGACACTTCTTTGCGACCCCAAACTTCCAGCGCAGCCGGCGTGTCCGTCAAGTTGCTCAAGCCGCGCTTCTTCGCCTCCTTCAGCCACTCCTCTCCGTAGCCGTTTCCTTCAAAGCGAATGGCCTTGGACTCCTTGATCAGCTTTTGGAGCTCCTTCAACAACGCGTCGTCCTTCTTGTCGCCTTTGGCGATGCGCGCGTCGACCGCTGCCTTGAACAAATTGAGTTGCTCTGCCACAATCGTGTTCAACACCGTCATGGGCACCGCACAGTTGGCTGTGGAGCCGACAGCGCGCAACTCGAATTTGTTTCCGGTGAAGGCAAATGGAGAGGTGCGGTTTCGGTCCGTGTTGTCCCGCAGCACTTCGGGAATGCGTCCGATCTCAAGCTTGAGGGCAGTTTTGTCCGCGGGGGACAATTTGCCAGCCTTGATGCTGGATTCCAACGCGTCGAGCAATTCCGAGAGTTGAGACCCGATGAACGCCGATATGATTGCCGGTGGAGCTTCGTTGGCCCCCAACCGGTGGTCGTTCCCCACACTTGCAATCGAAGCGCGCACCACGTCCGCGTGGCGATGCAATGCCGCCAGCGTGTTGACGAAGAACGTCAAAAAACGAAGGTTGGTCTTGGGGTTGTTTCCTGGCTTGAGCAAGTTCAAACCGGTGTTGGTACCCAAAGACCAGTTGTTGTGCTTACCTGACCCGTTGACTCCCGCAAAGGGCTTCTCGTGAAGAAGAATGCGGAAGTCGTGACGGCGAGCCACTTTTTCCAGCAGCTCCATCAGCATCAAGTTGTGGTCGTTGGCCAAGTTGGCTTCCTCAAAAACCGGAGCGAGCTCAAACTGGTTCGGAGCAACTTCGTTGTGACGCGTGGTCACCGGGATTCCGAGTTTGTGAGCCGCCATCTCGAAGTCCTTCATGAACGCCGAAACGCGCTCAGGAATCGCCCCAAAGTAGTGGTCGTCAAGCTGTTGCCCTTTGGCAGGTGCAGCGCCAAACAGCGCACGACCCGTCATCGCCAAGTCGGGACGCGCTGCGTACAACGCCTTGTCCACCAAAAAATACTCCTGCTCCCACCCCAAGGTCGCATAGACCTTGGTGATGTTGCGGTCGAAATACTGGCACACCGAGGTCGCGGCGGCGTCCACGGCAGAAAGCGCCTTCAGCAACGGCATCTTGTTGTCCAACGCATGGCCGGTGTAGCTGATGAAGATGGTGGGAATGCAAAGCGTCTCTCCCCAAACAAAGGCAGGAGAAGTTGGGTCCCACAACGTGTAGCCTCGGGCCTCGAACGTGTTGCGAATCCCGCCACTGGGGAACGACGAAGCGTCGGGTTCTTGCTGAACCAACAGCGAACCGTCAAATTTTTCGATTGCTCGACCGTCCGCCGTTGGCGCGATGAAACTGTCGTGTTTCTCCGCGGTGCTTCCTGTCAACGGTTGGAACCAGTGCGTGTAGTGCGTTGCGCCTCGGCTGATGGCCCACTCCTTCATGGCCGACGCGGTTTGGTCGGCCACCTTGCGGCTGATCGGAGTGCCCTTTTCCATCGCCTCAACAATGCCGTCGTAGGCCTCGTCAGGCAGGTATGACCGCATGACGTGGAGGTTGAATACATTTTCTCCGAAGTATTCGGAAATCTTGTTGGCGGGACGCTCGCGGTGGTTGGGAACTCGGTCCAACACCTCGTGCAAGGCTTGTTGACGGTTGAGGCTCATCGATGAATTTTTTGCAAAAATACACCCCTTCAAACCACGCAAGGGGGGTTCGGTTCAAAAAATCATCAAAAATTCATCAACACCCCCTCCACAAACAGGGGTCATTGGCTCAAAAACCCACAAAAAACCAAAGACACCCCCTCAAAATCACTCCTTCACAACCCACCGCGCCCATTTAGAGCCGTTGTGACGCACCACGACCACCAAAGTGCCCGAGGGCCAGGCAGAAGCGTCAAGCGACGACCGCATTCCGGATTGCGACCACCACGTTCCGCGATCCAACAACTGGCCGTGCACGCTGTACACCTCCCACTCTGCGTTGCCGCCCCAACCCGCCGGCAACAACGTCAGCGTTTCGTTGACAGGGTTAGGGAATACGGCCAGGTCTCCGGCTGCATCGAGCTCTTCGACGTTGCTGTAGAGGTTGGTCGCGAAGTAGAATGCTTGTGAAATGGACTTCCCAAAGTCCGACTCGAAAATGTGGAAGTTGCCTCCCGATACGCGCTTCAGGCGGACGTACCCGGAGCCGTCGTTGTTCGCCCAAAAGTCAATTCCGTCGTCGCCCGAGTCGTTCACCGTGAAGCGGTAACACCCCTGGTTGAGTACGATGGTATCGCGGTAGGTGGTGTTGGCCTCGCTGTAACTCCGGGCCCAATAAAGGTTTCCGTTGGCGTGTCGAATTTCGACCGTCGTCTCTCCCGGAACGTTGTTGGTCTTGGTCCAAACAATCATGCGGTTGTCGTCGAGGTTGGTGTATTGCCAGGTCGGGGGACGTCGGAACGTCGTGCTCATCCACCCGTTGGACGGTTCCTCGTCCGTGGCGTCGGCGACTTCAACGTGCACCTCAAACCGCAGCGTTTCCTCGTCGTCTCCGACGTAATAAGGCGACGCGTCGTAAGGCAACTCCACCTCCCGGGTTTCGAGAAACGCCAACGGCGCGTCAAACGTCACCACCTCTGTGACGAGGTCCTCGCCGGTGATCCCGTACGTAAACGATGCAGCGCCGAGCGGCTCCGTCCCGTTGTTGCGAATGAGCACCACCGGATTCTCGCACACGGGGTTCAGTCGAGACAGCAACTTGTTGTCGTTGGGCGCAAGGATGTCCATGACCTCCACGTCGTGGGCCATGTTGGGAGCGCTGTAGCCGATGATTTGGCCTTCCATGCGGTAATTGCCGAAGGGGTCGTAGGTGATGTCGTACTCCACCGTGAAGCTGTCCTGCCCTGCCACCAGGGGGGTCAATTCAAAGTCCTGCGTTTTCACGGGGGCGCCTGGACACCAGCCCGCGCGGTCGTAAATCCAGGTGCCGCCCTGAGGGTAGAGCGGGTTGTCCGCGCATTCTTGCATGATCTCCCAACTCCATTCCTCCTGCCCGTTCACGTTCACGCTGTGGGTGTTGTAGCAGAACTCCGCACAGTTGTTCCCTTGCCCAAAATCGTGACCGCTCGCCCGCGTCTTCAACCGCCATTGCTCCTCTCCTTCGCCGGGCGTGTACGTCACGGGCAAAATGGTCTCGTCCCAGTTGCTGAGGTAATGCAGGCCTTTCCAAAACGCCGTCACGTTCTCCACATCACGTGCTGGCGTGCCTTCAATGAACGCGAATTTCAAGTCGAGCAGTTCCTGCCAGTTGCCCGCTTCGAGTTCAACGCTGTCGCGCAGCAAGGGGGCGTAATCGGTCACGTCAAACACCCATGCCCAACCGTCGGGCCCCAGCGTGAGGTTGATGCCGTACGGCGTGATGTAACGCGCCAATTCGTAGCGGTCCACCACCTCGAAGGGCGCCGACCAGTAATTCAACTCACCTCCGTTGTAGTTCACGTGCTCGCCCTCCACCTGGTAAGTCGCCAAGGTGTCGCCCCATTCCGTTGTGACGGAGGTGACGAGGGCGGCATCCCAGCCGTAGTGCAAATCCGTCCATTCCACGTCGTTGCCCACCACTTCCCACGCGGTTACCGACATGGGCGGCACAGGAAGGACCTCGGCCCAAAGCGCTTCCCCCACGGCCGTCAACGGCATGGCCCCACCTTCCAACACAAGGGCTGGACGAAGCACCGCCGGCGCCGCGTCCAAGAACGCTTCTCGAGGCTCGAAGGCTTTTCGCGCGGCATCCCCGTGAATCCATCCCGCAAGCGCCCCTTGGTCCGTGGCCTCGCCATCGTTTCCGAGCATGTTGACCGCACCGAGCAACTGATCCGCATGCGGGTGATCCAACAACGCGTCGAGCGAAGCACGGTCCATCCACTCTGAGAGAATTGCCCCGGAGAGGGCCACGTCCCAAACGCGGAATGCAGCCACGTCTCCGTGGTAGTCGTTGGTGGCCCACGCCGAACCGCCGAGGTTCATCCGCACGATTTCACCAATGAGGTGATCCTTGCCGCCACCCGAATGCCAAAGCGCGCCGTTCACAAACATCTTCATCACCCCCGTGCCGGCGTCCTTGGTGAACGCCCAATGGACCCAATTCCCCTCGTACAGCCCTTCTGCGGCCGCCTCATCGATGCGGTCGTATCCGCCGTCGAATCCGCAGTCCCAATAAACCCTGCCGTTGCTCCATGGAGCGTGAACGTTCATCTCACGCTGATCGCTGGCATTGACCCCTTCAAACAAGGTCGTGTTCGCGGGCATCACGGCGGCGTCTCCACGAATCCAGCACTCCACCGTCACCGTGGTGTCCAAGGCGAGCAACTCGGAAGGGTCCAGTTCCATGCGGTCGCCCCCGTTCATGTGCACGTATTGTGCCGCACTGGGTGCGAGGGGGCTGCAGGTTTGGGCCAACGTGTCGGCAACTTCAAAAGCCTGAATTGCAACCTCTTCCCCTGATCCTGAGTCCACCCCGTCCAACGACAAATCCAACAAGAGGTTCATCCCTTCTTCTCGGGTGAGTGCCTGAACAAAATCCAAATCCCACGCCCATTGCATGTCGTTCACGGCAACGGGACCGTCCACCAGCGTCAGCCACCCTGACGTGACAATGCCATCCAAGGCGGCGGCCGTTGTCCAGCGGGCGCGAAGGGTGGCTCGTGCCACCGAGGCGGCACTCAAATTGCCCGCGCGAGGCAGGGACATCCGCCACGCCACGTTGCCGTTTTCCCAGCCAAGGGCGTCAAGTTCATCGGCGGTCCAAAGCCACTGGTGTCGAACCCCGTCCCCCAGGGCAGAGCTGAGAACCTCGTTGGAAGGAACTCCTGCAAGTTCCGACCAGATGTCGGACCCTCCTTCAAATTCGTGGTGGGCCGTTTGCAGGACGCGAATGATCGTGTCGGCGGGCTGACCTCCTTCCGGGTTGAGGATCAGGGTAGCCGCGTCAAACGAAGCGTCGTTCAAGAGGTATTGCGGGTGGGTCAACGCCGTGCTGTCGTACATCCCCGTGTGATCAAACAGCCAATTGTACGTGAGGTAATCCCACTCTCCGCAAGGGTAACCAAGGTTGCCGGCCGTGCCGTTTTCAAAACACTTCAGCCGGTGGTACATCAAAATTTTGCGGTACGTGGTGTCCTCTCCGCTTGGAAATTGGAACCACCGACGTCCGGGACTGTCGTACGCCGTAGCGGGGTTGTCTTGTTCTTCCCACGTGAACGTTTGGACCCACGTCGTGTCGCCTGGGTCGGCTTGCGCATCAACTAACGCGAAGAGAAGCAGGAAAAACAACGACAATGCGGCGCGAAAATGATGCATGACTTGGGGGTTTGGACGCCCAAAATAACGCCTCTGAACTACTCCGCACGAAATCCTGGCCAACCCCTTCAAAATCAAGTTCGCGGAAAAAATCACTTTGGTTTTTCGCAGGAATCATCGCCCGCGGCAATGCTCGATGTACATTCGCACGCTTTTTCATTTCAAATCAACCCCGGCTTGGCCAATTGCGCCTTGTTGGGATGTTCCCCGAGCCACATGAACATTTGCTTCATCATGTATCCCTGGGAGACGCTGACCCCCGCGTCCGACAGCACCTTGCGCATCATCCACGAAAGCGCATCTCGCGGCCACCGCGTGGCCGTCACCACGGCTGCCAATTTGACCATCCGCGATTCCGTCACCATGGCGTTTGCCAAACTTCTGGTGGCCGGAGACAGGGTGTCCAAATCGCCGGAGACGTTTTACAAGAAGGCGAACTTCAAAGAACAGATGCTGCCACTCGCCGGGTTTGACGTCATTTTCATGCGTGCAAATCCGCCCTTGGACAACTTGGTGTTGAACTTTTTGGACTCCATCAAAGACCAAGTGTTCATCGTCAACGACGTCGAAGGCTTGCGCAAAGCCAACAACAAGCTTTACACCGCGGCCATGGACGACGCCAAGGGGAGCATCATTCCCCGCACGTTCGTGAGCAAGAACAAGGAATACTTGCGACGGGTCATTGAAGACGAGGTCGGGGACAAAATGATCATGAAGCCGCTCAACGGGTTTGGCGGAAGCGGGGTGATTGTTTTGGAAACTGGCGCATCGAGCAACGTCAATTCGCTGCTGGACTTCTACATCACTGGAAAAGGAGGCGAGTCGAACTACGTCATCTTGCAGGAATACGTGGAAGGCGCGGACGAGGGAGACATCCGCGTGATGATGCTCAACGGCGAGCCCATCGGCGCGATGCGTCGCAAGCCTGCGGCAGGTGATGCGAGGAGCAACGTGCATGCGGGGGGCACCGTTCACAAGCACGTGCTTTCGCCCCAGGAAAAGAAACTGTGCAAGAAAATTGGGCCCAAGCTGGTCGCCGACGGCCTGTACTTCGTGGGCCTCGATTTGATCGGCGGCAAGTTGATTGAAGTGAACGTGTTGAGTCCCGGGGGCATCGTCAACATCAACCGATTGAACAAAACCCGTCTCCAAGTCAAAATCTTGGACTGGATCGAGGACATGGTTCAGGACCGCAATTGGTCCGCCGAACGTCGCAGTGCCTTCAAGTCGGCGGTCGCCAATGCGTAAGCTCACTTCTGAAGAAATCATTCGGTGCATCCAGGCCCGCGAGGAATTCGAGGCCGTCGCCACCGACACAGGATTGCGCATTCGGATTGGGCATTACGTCCCTTTCGTTGGCATGGCCATCCACGCCGGAAGCAAGATGCGCGAAGAACTGGAAGTCAAGTGCGCACTTGACGACTACCAGCGCTGGTACGAAGAAGATCCGGACACCGATGCCTTCATCGGCTCGATGCCCATTACCGTGGTGGGCACGGACAGCCGGTTCGCTTACGATTTGAACCGCGCGCCCGAGGACGCAGTGTATGCCGAAGCTTGGGGCCAAAAAGTTTGGCGACGAGCCCTTACCAAGAGCGAGAAAAACCGCAGCCTGGAAAGGCACACGCGGTTTTACGAGGTGGTCAAAGCGCTTTTGAAGGCCTTGACCGAAGATTTCAAAGGCGCCGTGGTGTACGACATGCACTCGTACAACAAGAACCGCTGGGACCGTCCCGTCCCCACGTTCAACTTGGGCACGGAACGACTCGACCCCAAATGGGAAGACGAAGTCAAGTCATTCGACGCCCTCCTCGGCGCGATGGAGCTGCCCAACGGCATCCCTTCCACCCACGGAATCAACGACGTTTTCATGGGACGCGGCTACAACCTCGCCTTCCTCTCCCGGGAATTTGACAACGTTCTTGTGCTCGCAACGGAAGTGGCCAAAGTTTACTGCGACGAAGACTCCGGCGGCCGATTTCCCCTGGTCGTTCGGGCCTTGGCGGAGGGCTTTCGGGAGGCCATTTTGGCCCATGCCAACGCCTTTGCCCTGAAGCACACCACGTGGAAAAGCAGCCCTTCGAACCACATGCTTCCGCCCGAGGCGCATTCTTCGGTCCAAGCCATCGATGCCAAGTTGTTCGCCTTGGTGCGCGATTTCGAGTTGCTGAACTACGTCAACCCGACGAACGCCCCGCAACAGAAGCGGCGATTCTTCGAGTCGCGCGGCACGGTGCAGCCCGACTTCACCTACCGTCCCATCAAGATTTCGCCGACGGACATGAAGCGTCAACTGCTTCGCCTCGAAGTCGAGCGCATTCACGACCCCTTGATCCGCCGATTGTACGAAGACGCCATCGAGGCCTACCTCGACAAGGTCGACCTGCTCGCCTCCCTTGGCACGTCCGCCTTCAAGTACAACAGTTTGCGGTACTATGGGCAGCCTTCGGAACAGGATTTGGCCAACGCGCGCTTCTTGTTGCACCTGCCGGAAGTCGAGAGCTTCAACCCGGTCAAACGCCTGAGCGTGGCTGACGCCAAGCAGGCCTTCCTCGAAGGCATGGAGGCATACGGATTCAAGGGGAAAGTGCAAGTCACCACCAAAATCGTGGCCGACGCCATGGTCGTCAACGCCGAGCAAAAGGTGCTGATTCGAAAGGGCGCCACGTTCCGGCCCAAGGAACTTCAATATTTGGTGCACCACGAAATTGGTGTGCACATGGTCACGACCATGAATGCCCGGATGCAGCCCCTGAAGTTGTTGCGCATCGGCACGGCCATGAGCACCAAGACCCAGGAAGGCCTTGCCGTCCTGTCCGAGTACCTCAGCGGCAACACCACCCTGCGCCGCTTGAAGGAACTTGCTGCGCGCGTGGTGGCCGTGGACATGATGGTTCGGGGGGCCGACTTTGTCGAAACCTACCGCCACCTCACCACGCAAGTCCACATGAAACCGGACGACGCATGGACCCTGACCACGCGGGTGTATCGCGGCGGCGGGTTCACCAAGGACCACCTGTACTTGCAAGGGTTCCGGGAAGTCGTGACGCTTTGGAAGTCAGGCGCCGACCTCAGTCCTCTCTTGATCGGAAAGACGTCCATGGCGCATTACGAATCGCTGAGCGAGCTGATTCAGCGCGGCGTGTTGGACGCTCCGACCTACCGCACGATGCCCATCATGATCCCGCAGATCGAGAAGAACGACCCAATCTTCGAGTACATCGTGAAGGGAATCCAGTAAGGTCCTAGCCTCAGGCCTCGCGGCGACCGGGATACACCTTCAGCGCCGCGGCCAAGCATTCGACCGCACGCTCAATGAGCGGCAAGTCGAGAACGTACGCAATGCGTACCTGCCGTGTGCCCGCTCCGGGCGTCGCGTAGAATCCCGTCGCAGGCGCCATCATGACGGTGTCGCCCTCGAGGTCAAAGTGCTCGAGCATCCATTGGCAAAACGCGTCGGAATTGTCAATGGGCAATTCGCACACCGCGTAAAACGCGCCGCCTGGGGTGGGCACCTTCACGCCGGGAATCGCCTGCAGTCCTGCGACCAGCACATTTCGGCGTGCCACGTATCGGTCGCGCACCTGCTCGAAGTAGGTGGCGGAAGTCTCGAGGGCCGCTTCGGACGCCACTTGAGCCAGCGTCGGAGGCGACAGTCGCGCCATGGCAAACTTCATCGCAGCCTTGCGCACCGCGCGGTTTTTGGTGACCATGGCCCCGATCCGAGCGCCGCACATGCTGTAACGCTTCGACACGCTGTCCACCAGCACCACGTTGTCCTCCAAACCAGGAAGCTGCATCACCGACTTGGGCGTGGCGCCGTCGTAGCAGAACTCCCGGTACACCTCGTCCGCGAACAAGTACAAGTCGTGGTCCTTGACCAACTGGGCCAACGCGTCGAGTGCTTCTGGAGCGTACACCGTGCCCGTCGGGTTGCCAGGGTTGCACAACAAAATGGCCTTGGTCTTGTCGTTGATTTTGGCCGCGAAGTCCACAATCGGCGGCAAAGCAAACCCTTCGTCGATGTGTGCCGTCACGGGAACGACCTCCGCACCAGCCATTTGGGCAAAGCCGTTGTAGTTGGCGTAGAACGGCTCCGGAATGATGACCTGATCGCCGGGATCAAGGCACGCCATGAAGGCAAACACCAACGCCTCCGAACCGCCCGTCGTCACCAAGATGTCGTCCGCGGCCACATCCACTTGAACCCTCTGGTAGTACTTCGCCAACCCCTCGCGGTAGGAGGCAAACCCCTCGCTGGGGCTGTATTCGATGACCGTTCGGCTGTCGTTGCGAACCGCATCCAGCGCCACCTGTGGCGTCTCGATGTCTGGCTGACCGATGTTGAGGTGAATCACACGCTTGCCCGCCTCCTTGGCTGCGGTGGCGAACGGCGCGAGTTTCCGAATGGGGCTGTCGGGCATGGCTTGCCCCTTGCGGCTGATGCTTGGCATGGATCAGAGGTTGAAATGCGGCAGCGAAGATAGGTCGAGCGCCATGGTGCGGTGCGGCCCAATGTCCGGGATGTCGTAGGTGTCGTTCAAATACCCAAACCCCATCCGCTCGTAAAACCCAAACGCCACCTCCCGGGCGTCGCACCACAGCACGTCCCGGCCTTGTGCGCGGACTTCGTGGGCGGCCCTGTGAATGATCGCGGCACCGGCGCCCCAACCCCGCACTTCAGGGAGCGTGCCCATGACCCGGAGCCGAAGATCGCGCCCCTCGGCCCACGGCACCGCCACCCGGTCGCAGTGCTGGTCAAAGAGCGAGCACGCCCCGACCAAGCGCCCTTCAAACCCCGGCACCTCGATGCCCCACGGCACGTCGCTCGCCACAAACGCCCCGAGATGCACCGCACCCGGCGTCTCGTCGAGGTCGATGACGCACACGTCGGGCGAAGGCTTGTGCGGCCACAACACGCGGTGCCGCAGTTCCCGGGTGCCGACCGCCGGAATGCGATGCACGACGACCTCCATCCGGCTCACGCGCACTGTGCTCATGACTTGAAGGCCTTTTCCCAGTCCCGGCGATCGCGTTTGGTCGGACGCCCCACCCCCTTGGGCCGGTCCTGTTGGGCCAGCCGAATCATCTCCAGCTTCTCGAGTTCCTCGGGTTTGGTCACGTCGCGAACGTGGTCCGGGACCAGCGCTGCCCCAACCCGACTGCGGGGAAACGACAAGACTTCGTACCGAAACCGCACCGCACCCTTGCGCACTTCGACGACCTCGCCGAGCTTCATCTCGCGGGCGGGCTTGACCGCCTTTTCGTCGACGTACACCTTCCCTTCTCGGCAATGTTGACTGGACATCGAACGCGTCTTGAACACCCGTATCGCCCACAAGTACTTGTCCACCCTCATGACGTCTTAACGTTGTGCGATGCGAGTGCGTTCAACACCTTTTGGCCCACTTCTCGCGAGGTGAACTCGTGCAATTCGGAGTCTCCACTAAGCATCCGTGCGGTCAAAATGAAGGTGTGAGCACGGACCGTGTTTCGGATGCTGTGGCTCGTGTACTGCGTGGCGTCCTTGAATTCCACCAAGACCGCACCGGCCATGTCGGCGAGCGCCCAGGAGCGGCATCGCACCGTCCGACCGATCAACTTGTCGCAGATGCGGATGCGTTGGGCGTCGACGGTGATTTGGGTTTCCACCAGGAGCAAGGCCGTGCCCAAGAGCCCCGCCAAGGGCAGCCAAGCAAGGTGATGCAGCGTCGCGAAGATGCCCGCGAAGAACAGCCCGGCAGCGGCCGGAATGTGCTGGAATTGCCGTCCCATGTTGAACGTGGTCACCTTTCAAAGGTAAAGCGCGTCTGGGCCGGCGCGAGCCGTCAAAGCTCGACAATCATCCCGATGGCCGGGAGAACAGCGCCTGTTGCCGTGGAGATGTATCGCGGGTCGTAGGACCCCGGGTTGGTAACCGACGGTATGGGCGTACCCGTGGCGGGATCCCGAACCACGTCCAGCTGCGCTGGCTGTGGGGGCGCGGCCCCGGTGAGGTTTTGGACATCCATGAACACGTCGAGGGACCAGGTGTCAAAGAACCACTTGCGATCCAGGCGCAAGTCAACCTGGTGGAAGGCGCCGTTGCGTTGCGTGTTGAGTTGGTCGTAATCCACCAAGGGCGCGTTGAACGTCTCCCAATTGGAAATCAGCAAACTCTGGTCCACGGCATAGGGCGTGTACGGCAATCCGCCGCTGAACAAGACGCGCGCGCCAAGCTCCCACCCGCTGTCCCACTTCTTTCCTCCGGTGAAGCTCACGATGTGGCGGTTGTCCCACGAACTGGGCACCCACGACTGGAGCATCAAATCGTCGCCCGGGTTGATGTACTCGCTCCGAACCAAGGTGTAGGCAAGCAAGCCGTAGTACCCCTGGTAGAGCCGTTGCTGGAGAAGCACCTCCATGCCGTAGGCTCGGCCTTCCGCATTGAACGTGACCTCCTCGTTTCCAACCACCCCGAAGTCCGCCCCGAGGTTCGCCAAAGCCACACCCGAAGACGCGCTTGCCGGAGAATTCACGTACCCCTTGTAAAAGCCCTCGACCGAGACGGCCGCATTGCGTTCCGCGAGTTCGCGGCGCACCCCCATCACCACTTGACGGTTGGTCGTGTAAGACAAATCCTCACGCCAATTCGTCAACGTCATGGACGTGCTGTCCGCCCCCATTCCCGCGTAGCCCAGGATCGTGTAGGCGGGCAATTGGTGGTAAATGCCGGTGTTGGCGTTCCAGGTCCATCCCGGTGCAAACGACCAACTCGCCGACACACGCGGGCTGAACTGGTCGAGTGGGTTGGCCAGCGCCGAGGAATTGGCGGGGTCGGTGAGGTCTTCTGCCACGTCGAGCAACGCCGCGCCGTCGACGCGAACCCCTCCCGAGAGCGTCAGTCGGTTTTCCAAGAGGGCGCGAGAGGCTTGGGCGAAGGCGCCGAATTTGGCCATCTTGAAATCCGACCCAAAAACCACCTCCTGCTGCCCCACCTGCGGAACGAAGACTGTGTTGCGGGTGGCGTTGTTGTACTTGGCGTATTCCGCGCTCACCCCGCCGCTGACTTTCCAGCCGTTGTCCAGCGAACGCATCCGCTCCGCACGCGCCTTGTTCTCGATTTCTTGGCTCACGTAGTCCTGCGTCCGAGGCAACGTCACGTCGTTGTCGACGTGCTTGTAGGACGTGTTGTTGAGCATGTTTCTGCTCAACACGAAGGTCCACTTGCCGTCGTCCATGTACCGATCCCACTTGACCCCTTGCATGTAATTCCACTGCTCAGAGACGGGCAAAACGTCGAGGATGGCCACCTGATTGAGGTAATCCTGCGCGCTCGTGTCGGAGGCCAAACCCAAATTCAATTCGAAGTCGTCCAACGCCCCCAAACCCAGCACCGTGACCGCGTTTCGGTCGTCGGGACGCCACGTCCACTTGTATTGGTAGTCGTTGTAGATGGGCAAGAACGGCAGGCCGATCACTTCGAACAACAACTGCAAGTAGCTGCGTCGTGCGCTCACAATCAAGCTGCTGTTTTCGCCCGTCGGCCCTTCCAACGTCACGCCCAAATCACTCGTCCCGACCACCGCGTTCGCCGTCCATTGATCGGTTCGCGGGTCCTTGAACCGAAACTCCATCACGCTGCTCAGTGCGTTTCCGCGGGCAGCTGGAAACGCCCCGGCATAGAAATCCACGCCCTCCACGAGGTCCACGTTGATCATCCCAACCGGCCCTCCGCTCGCACCTTGCGTCGCGAAGTGGTTGATGTTGGGGATTTCAATGCCGTCGAGGTAAAAGCGGTTCTCGTTGGGCGCGCCGCCCCGAATGACGATGTCGTTCCGGAAACTCGGAATGGCCGCCACGCCCGGGAGCGAGCGAAGAGCCCGGCTGATGTCGCGCCCCCCACCCGGGTTGCGCTTGATCTCGTTGGTGCCAATGCTTCGCACACTCAGCGGAGCCTCTTCCACGGTGGCACGCGATTCGGCCACCACCTCCGCGGCATCGACGGCAACGGCGGATTCGCTCAACGACACATTCACCACCGCTGGACGGGCGGGCGTGGTCTCGATTTCAAACACCGTCGCAGGCGTGTACCCAAGAAACGAGACCACCACGTTGTGCACCCCCGATGGAACGCCTTCCAAGCGGTAGTTGCCGTCGAGGTCTGTGGCCGTGCCGCTGGTTTCGCCCTGCAACACCACCGCTGCGAACGGCAACGGATCGTTGGTGACGGCGTCCACCACCTTGCCCAAAATCACACAGCGGCCGCCGTCGGCGGTTTGGCCCCACGAGGACAGAGCCGTCCCGAGCCACAAGGCACAAAGGACCCAAATTCGAGCATCAAGCGTTCTGTTCACGACACAAAGTTCATCGGTTCTTGGGCTTGACAACCCTGACAAAACCGGTTTTGTTCGTTCGCCAACGCGAAAAAAGCCTCAACCCAAATCAAGGTCGAGCGCCTTGCGCAACTTGTCGAGCGCCGGGTTCTTTTCAACCATCAGGTCGTACCGGTCTTTGTCTGACAAAAACGCCTTCTTCTCCTCCATCGCCTGCTCCTTCATTTCGAGGTGCAATTCAAGTTGGGCGTTTTTCAGTGCCGTTTTAAGGTAGACCAAAACCTCGGTCCGCAACCCGTCCATTTGTTCGCGCTGGAGCGGGTTGTTCACGGCGTACACTACCTGGCTCCCTCTCAATTCGGGTACGCCGAGCGACATCGTCGCCACAAGAGCGATGCGGTCGTCCGTTCGAAGCTTTTCCACGAACCCTGCCCACGCCTCCTCCAAATCCTTCGGCGTCACTTCGTGTGCCCACGTGGGGTCGATGAGCGCGCCAGGAGTGGGCTCCACCGCGTCTTCGGCGGCCTTGGCTTTGATGCCTCCGGTGGGAGCGACCACCGCTTGCTTGGCCTTTCGCAACCCCGCCGCGCGTGGCGCCTTGGCCGCGGGAACCGCCGAAGCAGGTGCGGGCGCCGAGACTTGATCGGCGGCAGGAGTTGGTGCAAGCGCGGCTCCTGTTTCGGGAGCAGGTTGAACGGCCGCAGGGGCAGGGGCAGGGGCCGGGTCTGGTGCTGGATCCGGGGCAGGCACCGAGGCCGGGGCCGAGGCCGGTACTGGATCCGGAGCGGTGGCGAGTGCCACGGGCTGCGGCGTGGGCGGCGCGGGAACCGCAGCGGAGCTG
>Ga0255781_10001967_pt1 | contig 16613 bp, 14 predicted proteins | sample 101ome_21_FD_179979 | JGI IMG/M metagenome (GOLD analysis project Ga0255781, IMG submission 179979) | Coastal salt marsh microbial communities from the Groves Creek Marsh, Skidaway Island, Georgia - 101413BT metaG (version 2) | ecosystem: Environmental > Aquatic > Marine > Intertidal zone >... | reverse complement strand
TGTAGCGCCGGATCCATCTCCTTCAATTGCAATTGTTGTTGATGCGCTGTCATAACCTGATCCACCATTCACAACTCTATATCCAATAATTTGACCTGGAACAGCAGCATTTTGAACGGCATATTGTGGTGCATCCGGGTCTGTAGGTAAAGCTGAATCAACAAACTTTACAGGCATATAGTTAGAAGTTAAGAAATTATTATTGTCTGTAACTGAAATAGTATACAAGAATTTCCATACATATCCATCTGTCTCAATAGGTAGAGTTGTATCAGTATGGTTTGGTTTAACTGTAGAAACTTGAACAGCACCTAAAGCATTCTTACCATTTCGAATGCAAACATAAACATTGTTATCTTCAGTTTTCATGTAGTATGAAGTTGCTGGTTGACCTGTAATGTTATCATTGTATTGGGAATACTGAGTGTTTTGAGTCCAGTTACGAATAGGAACAACAAATGAAAATGCTTCAATTGCTTTGATTGATTGAGCATTATATCTAAAAACTCTCTCATTTCTTTCAGAATGAGTAGGAGTAGGTGGGTTATCAGTACTATTTTGTGGAGACCACAACTGAGAGCGGCCAATACCAATATAGTAGTAATTGTCCGAGTCACCTTTCTTTAGACCCTCTGCTTCATCATAAAGCTGAGTCAAAAACAATCTTTTGATTTTGTCTGTGATTATCGCCGTCATTTGTTTTTCCTATTATGGTGGCGGAGCAATGCCGCCAGTAATTTCATAACCTTCACCACCTGTTACGAACCAATTAGATCCGTCCCAAACTAATGTGACAGTTTCATACTCAATTAAGTCAATCGTTGGATATGCTGTTCCTGTAATATCCACACCTTGAGCAAAACTACTAGGATAGATTTTTTGAGTTCCTGTACCATTCTGTCTAAGAATGTATAAAACTGTACCCTCTTCCCAGCTTTCTAAATCTTGAATAGCAATTGCTGAACCTGCTGTTCCAGTAATTTTTATAATACTAGAAGTAATATTTGTACCTGTTGGACCTAATACACTACCAGCAGTAATTGATTGCGAGTTTGTTGCAAACTTGTTAATGCGAACTGGGCCTGTTCCTTTACCAGTAATATTTAAAGGAATACTAGTATCAATACCTAAAACATCAATTGTAGGTGGTGTTCCTGTACCACCTGTATATGATCCAACTTTAATTCTGTTTCTAGTACTTGTAGTATCAGTAAATGAAATAACAGGATTGCCACTAGAATCAGCTAGCCACTCTTCAATATTTGGCCTAGATAAAGAAGGAACGCTAAATGTTTTATTCGTCAATGTCTGGGTATCATTAATGCCTACCAAAGCACTAGTAGGAATTGCAATTTGTGAAGCACTGCCGTCAATTTTACCTGCTGAATTAGAAACAACAAAACTAGACGCCACATAACCATCAATTACATTACTATCAAGACTAATTGTTTTATTGGTTAGCGTCTGAGTTGCAGCATTTAATGTAACTGTACCTGAGTTATCTGGAAATGTAATAGCTACTAATGAAGAAGGATCAACAGCACCAATTTTTGTTCTAAATGATGTACCGAGAATGTCTAAACCACTATCAGTTAGTTGTGAAACGTTAGATGCACCAACTGCATCACCACCTAATAGGTTGTAAAGCTCTACGAAGTTTTCATTAATTTTATTACCAGCAATTCGAAGCGTGTCGCCTGTGCCGTCATTAGCTATCGTGCCGGTATTAATTGTTTGTCTAGCCATGCTTCATCTCTTAAATTTAATAATTGTATTTATACATGCCCGAAGGGATAATGTGCAGAATCAGCTGAATTCTCTGAATCAAACAGTGTTCTGTATTTCTCTTTATCAAATGTCTCGCTGTGTAGTAAGCTGACACCAGAATCTTGACTAAACTCGTATGGACGAACATCACTATCATCAAATGTAATTGAAGTTGGTGATACTAGTTCTCTAATTGAGTATGGCAATGTACTATCAATACTAATTTCACCTGTATTTAGATAGTGTAGATTTTTGCTAGATCTAATCATACCTGTTGTACCATCTCCCTCTTGGATCAATGTAATGTCAACATTACCTTGTAGATTACCAATACCTGTAAACTGACCAGAGAATGTAGATCTGATAGGAATACCTGGTCCAGACTCTCTATAGCTTCTTACTACGTTATCATTTACTAATTCTAGTACTAATTCACCAGCGATATGCGCGCCTGCAGGATGTACAAATAGTTTATAAGTTTCTAACCATTTTGTAATTGGAATACCAGATTTAATCAATATTGACATAACCTGATAACGAGCATCATCTGTCAAGAATCTTCTAGATTCAGGACCTAATGTAGACGCTTCAGCTTTTACCTGCTGACCTGCGCTATTAATGCTATCTAAATCATAATCAATTTCTGGGCCAACTTTAAAAATATTTTCTTTTGGATATATGACTTGCGGGTCAATTCCATAAAAACCTCTGAAAAACTGCTCAATAGAATATTTAGTACCCTTAGATCTATATAAGAAATTACTAAACTTTAGAGCTTCTCTTTTATTTAAGAATCCGCCAAAATAAGCTTGACCCAAAAGTAATTCATCTTCTAAATAGGGTAATAGATTACCTGGCACTTGCCCAGCATCTCTATTTCTGTATAATTTTTGAATTTGATTTGATGGATTACCAGAATCATCCATCCATTCATAATAAGCATCAAATAACTGAATTAAATTAGGAAAGTCATCACCAAAATATTCTGGTAAAGCTCCTGCAATCTCAGGTCTTTGAAGGTTTAGTAACCTTCTATTGTTATCTAATTCTGTTTTGTCTTTATGGTATGACATTAATTTGACGCGTCTGTAATTACTGGTGTTACATTAGATCTATTCGGATCGTATACAATTCTTTCATTTCTTGTAGGATCAATAACACTTTGGTTAGCTGGAACTGCTGATATTTTAATTTGTGTTTCACCACCTGATATAGCAGTCGGCAAGAAATAGTTAATTGTAACTGAACCTGTTGCTGCATCATAGTTGCCAACGTCATCTAATACCACTGTACCACCAGCAGAAGCTACAACTTGTAGCGTTGAAGTTCCTAGTTTATTTTTGATCACGCAATTTTGTGCTTTATATGTAAATTCACTAGACACAACAGAATATGTATCATCGTCTGGGACAGCTATAGCTACAGGGAATAGTAGTCTCTGACTCACATTATTTTTAACAGCTGTAAATGTGCTTACAAGCTCTGATAAGTTATTATTTGTCAAGTTTCTATTAATCATATAAGAACCCGCTGCTACAAAGGCATTTTGTGCAATAAGTGACACAATGTCATTTACTTGATCATTATTCAATGTAGTGCTAGCTACACCTCTAACAGTTTTTACTAGTGAAGGAGCAGTAGGAGTAAACCTCTGCTGCATTCTAATATTTGCTCTTGATGATAAAACAGCAGGACTAGAAGCGTCAATATCTGTCAATAAGTTTGATCTTCTAAACGCTTGATTAAAGTTGCCAGTATTTACATCAAAATAACTTTGTATTACGTTCGATATATTGTTTTTAACAGCATTGATTGTTAAATCTGTTAGCTTAGGATTAAACTGGAAGAACGTATCAACTTCAACATAAGTTGTAATAGGATCCACAAATCTTAAATTAAATGATACAATAGCAAGTTGTTTTGCTAGTTCTAAAATTTCATTTCTTGTAGCTGTTTGAGTTTCAGCAGATACTGTATCCTCAAACAATATTGATGTAAAGACAGCCCCAAATTCAGGTTCTAGTGCATCTTGACCACCCCATGAAACAATATCTTTAATGAGTGTAGAATAGTTTCTTAAAATAAGTGATGAATAATCAGCTGCTGTTACCATTCTATTCTGTGCAGCATATTGATATGGTGCATTTTTACGAATTGATTCTATTGATTCTTTATCTTTACCGCCAACCGAATTAGCAAGAGTGGTAATTGTTAATGATTCGTTTATATTACCAAATGAAAACTCATTATTAGCTGTAAAAGTGGTAGCGCCGTTTGCTGATTCACCTTTAGTTGATAGATATTCTACCTCAATTCTACTACCAGCAGCAGGAGCAACACCAAATGTCGTTCCATCGCCAAATGATAATTCAAAAATTCCATTCGGAGCTTCTTTTAAAATATAAACAGTTGAGTTTGCATTAATAGTTGTAGCATTTAGAATATTTTGATAAGCTATAAATGCTGTTGATGTAGCACTTGCATATACTTTTACAGAAACTGTATCAGCATCAATTGTAGAATCAGGTATTACATAAACTGGATTATCTTCATATTCGCCAACTAAAAACGTTTTTGTCTTCAGAGTGCCTTCATAAATCGGTATTTGATTTGATCCACTAGCTGTTTGAAACTCATAATAACCTGAACCATTATCATTAGCATAGAACGTTTCAGTTGTTTGAAATGTATAACTTACATCATCTACTTCAGTACTAAATTTAGTATAAGCAGGTAAAGAAACAATAGTAGGTCTGGCGCCTGTAGTCGTAGAAAAAGAAACCTTAACTTTGGCTTGTGAAGCAGTGTCAGTATCTGGTACATAACCAATACCTTCTGCTAATGAAACCATAGACGAACGTAATTGAGCAGTAGGTAAATATGATTCATTTAAAGCAAAGTTAGCAATAAGAGCATTAATGTGAGTATTATATGCCAACACATCTAAAATATTTGATAGACCTGATGCTTCAAAATTATAATCTGAAAACTCATCTTTATTTGCAAGATAGGTTTTTAAATTACTTTTGATATTTTCAAAGTCTAAAGCTGTGGATCTAATTGTTGTTGCCATTTATCTCAACCTTGATATTGATGTTGTAAATGAGATAACCTCATCAGTATTTACTACTTGATAATCAATCGTAACACTTACTGAGTTTTGGTCCTGATTAGCTGTAACATCTAAACCAACTACTTTTGCTCTCGGTTCAAATGCACTAATTGTTCTCATTATTTGTTCAGCCATTTCTTCTTCTGTATCGTCATCAGCTAATTCAAATAGCATTGCTCTTAAATTTGCACCATAGTTTGGTAGAAACGGCTTCTCCATAAAGTTAGTTTGTATTAAATTTTTTAAAGCTTGAGTTACGGCTGCAGCGTCTTTTTTAAGATATAAATCACCATTAGGTTTTGCAGTAAATGATAAATCAATATCACGATATAATTTAGTACGGCTAGTAATAATTGTACTAGCTGACTGAGTTCCGTCCTGCTTTGATAATACTCTTGTTGTCGCCATAGTTAAACTCTTTTACCATTATTTATATGTTAATTCAGGCTATAGGAAAACCATTTTTACCAAGGGCCTGATGTGCCCATGGATAACGATATAATGTAGTTCTGCTATAATTATCACCCCAGGCAGCTTTTGTATTTGTTCTAATATCAAAATGAACGCCATTAAATGAACTTGTTCCACCTCGATCACGTTTTCTATAAATTCCAATACCAGTAATTCCATTGGCTATAGCTATAGCAATAAGTCTTTCTGTATCAGCATCGCTAAACGGAGTTAGAATATCAACAGCCTCTCTCGTAACATGCTTACTCTTACTACCAACACCGGCACTACTGTTACTCGGTCTTCTACCGCTTGTTATTTCAAGGGGTTGTCCAAATGCCTTAGCAATAGCAACAATTTTGTTATAAAGTTCAGGCTTGATATCTTTATTAAAATCGCTTAAACCGCCTCTAAACAATACCCATTCACTCCCGCCTGGTGTGAATTCAAAATTTGTATTATCTCTTTTATACGGTAATACCTCTACTAATTCACCTTGAGACAGTTTATTTGTATTAAATTCTGTAAACACTTCTCTTTTAAACGTGCCTTTAAAATCATCATCAATTTCAGGCATTGTAATAATTAATCTGCCTGAAACAATAGGTACTCCATAAGAATCACATTCAATGGTATCATATGATAATATTAATTGGTCGAAATAAGCAGTATCTTTTAAATAAGATGCTATATCGAACAACCTATTATTTGATTGTACGCCGTTAGCATTAACAGCTTTATAAACAACTGCTCTACCTTTTGTTTTTAAATCATTTATAGTTCCTGCAGTTACTGTCTCTGAATTACCAGGTTTATAAAGTCCTTCAGTTACTTCTAATGTTACTCCATCAAACTCATCTTGATTCTCTTGAATCTTTTTAAGAATTATACCCTGTAAATATAGATGCTTAACTATATTAATTTTTACATTTTGATCTCTAATATGCTTGATATTAGCAGAATCATCAGAACCTAAAAATTTGGATAACGACAGACCTGGCATAATTTTTGTTTTAGCAGTAATTTCTTCATTCGAACCATAATTCATTGGATTATATAATGGATCTGGCAAAAACTGTTTAACAGCATTTCTTGGTATATACACAACATTATTGGTAGATACTCTAGCATTTGCCCCGCCTGGTGGAACATATGATGTACTTTCACCATCAACTATTCTACCTATTCCTGGAGGTGTAGGAGTATTATAATCTTCACAAAGATTACCTTCTGAAATTAAATTACCAATAAGTGTAGAATTATTTCTATTAGCACTATCTCTTAATTTAGATCTTACTGAAACAGGCGTCATTGTTCTAGATGATACGCCACTATATCTTTCTGCTTTATCAATAAAGTTTTTAAGATAATTACCGATGTCTATTTTAACTTTACGAATACCACCCGCAGCTTTTTGTAGGTATGTAAGAACATTTGTTGCAGTCGGTAATACTATAGTCGGCGTTGCTGTATTTGTAATAGACCAGCCAGGATTTGAACCAGTATCGCCATGATAATCACTATAAGATTGAGATCTTGTTATACCAGAAGTAATAGCTTCATTAGCTCTACCATCTAAATCACCATGAAATGTTGGAGCAGTAACACCTTCATCAAATATAGCACCGTTACCAACATAATTGACCGAGGTTCCACCAATTGTACCAGACCCTCCTTGTACTGTCAAATCTTGAGCAGACATAGTTACATTATCTGATGCAATATTAATATAATCTTCAGAAGTAATATTAATATTTCCACTAGCAAATGAACCAATATTTCCATTAACATTATGGGTAACATCACCTTTTACATTGTATTGATGCCCACCTAAGATAGTATCAGTCTGACTTTGAGTTACAAAGTTTGCTACATTACCTACAACCGATGTTGTTACACCCTTATAAACTTCTTTTTTCTCAGCACCACCAATAGTTTCATTTTTATTATTCTTAATATCTAAGTTAAATTCATTACATTCGACATTAAACTCGCCTGTAACTTTCATATCTAAGTTACCTTGATAATTTAATTGAGCATCACCAACTATAGTAATATATTGATTACCACCTGTAACTTCAATTCTATTATTAAGAGCACTGATTGAAACACTACCATCTACACCTAATTCTATACCAGCACCGTCAGCGTGTTTAATTAATATCCGCTCATTTCCTGGTGTGTCATCTACTTCCCAAATGTGACCAGTAATAGACTCAGACACTTGGTTATAAGGATAAATTGAACCGACGTGTTCTTGATTCTGAATATACTCAACACCTTCAGAAAATCCCGCCCATTTAAGTGCATTGCGTGTCTCACCTCTTGCAGCAGTGTTAGTATTCTCTTTACGAATATAAGAATTTGTTGGATACTTACCTGTAGGATCTTCAGGTTTAGTATTTGGAGCTTGACCACTTAAATTTTTTAATTGCTCTTCTGTAAAATCGTTCATATTAAATACCTATATAATAATTCGCCAGCTCTGTATTCGTGAGTGGTGGTCTTTCTTTAGGAAAATAAGTTTGCAAATTCCGTTTGCCAAGTTTTTGGTGCACTAAATTAGCAACATTTAATGGTGTATTATTAACATTTGTTATCCAACCTACATCAGCTGCACTAAATACTTGAATTCCTGGTTTAGCTGCAGATATTTGTCTTATAAGTTCTATTAGAGTTTTTTCTTGACCAGGTGCTAGTTTCTTTGTTTTAGACTTTTCATCAATATTGACACCAATTAATATACTACGTTTATAGTGTTCGTTTGTAATTGTTGGTACGTTATTTTTAGATTCTATTTCTAGTGGTCTACCTCTATAAACAACATTATCATATCCTATATAAAAATGTTGATTTAAGCCAATACCATATTCTTCAGCGTATTTAGCATGATATCTATTGACTGTAGCTCCTTTGACAGGCATAAACATAACAATTACTTCTGTAACTTCTCTTTGCATATTTAAAACTTCAGCCTCAATTTCTTTTCCTTGAATAGGATTAAAGACTTGGCTGTTTTCATTAGTAGTAGATTCGTTCCACAAATTAATTAGATTGTCAGTTCTTTGGGTTCTAATATTTTGAGGACTAGTTGATTCAGTAACTTGTGTACTTGCTTTATTGTCAATTTGAGATAATTTATTGATTAATGTATCAATATCGCTATCTGAATATTTTTTTAGAATCTGTGCTGCTTCTTTGACCTTACCTTCAGAGTTTAGTCTCATAATTTCTTTAAAATCATTTGGTCTAATAGTCCTATTAGTTACATCTTTTAATAAATTTTCTGCGGGCTGTAAAGCTTCTTCGACAACATTTTCAATTAAACTATTAAAGCCTTTACTATTTGCTTTTTCAATTAAACTATTAACACCATTAGTTAAGTCAGCAACACTAGAATTTAATTGTGATTTAAGTGATTTAAAACTACCTGTTAGATTACCAACTATATTATCAAACACACTTTCATCAAAAGTTAGTATAGAAGTACTGTTATTTGAAACAGCATTTTCTTTTACTTTTGCAGATATTTGAGAATTGTTTAATGTAGTTACATCTTTTAATGTTGCTGCGATTGCTTCAGGCAATGGCAGTGTTATAACTTGATCTAAGAATCCATCTTGTGTTAAGCGAGAGTCACCTGTAATTGTAGATAGATCAGATCTATCGCTTCCTACATCTTTTAATAATTCTGAACTGTTAGCACTAACATCTAATTGTACTACATTCAATTGACTTGTAATTTGATCTGGAACTGATCCATCTATATTTGACGATACATCAGCAAGCGTATCAGTTAATTGTTTAAATCCACCACTTACTTTACCTGATTCTTTGTATACTGCAGCCTGCTGAGCTAAAAAATCATCTTTAGCTTTTGCTAGTTTTGAATTTATAAAGTTAGAATTAAGTGAATTATTAAGTTTATTAATTTCACCCTTAATTAAATCTCTAATACTCATACTACACCTCCAGCTGGAGCAGCGGAAGCAGCCGCTAATCTTGTAATTCTCAATGATTCAGCATAAGCATCATATGCAAACTGGGCGTGGGCTTGTCTTTTAACAAGTTCAGTAGCAATACCTGCAGGTTGTTCATACACTTTTAAAAATAAATAGGTTGCATTATTTTTCTTCTGTTGTTCATACGGAACATCAACATTATACTCATGACTAATAGATTTATCACTTAAATCTGGCCAAACTCTATGAGCTCCGTTATTTTTCATATCGTATACTAAAAATTTAAGTTGTGTAAAAAAGTCTAAATAATTTTCATTTCTTTCCTTAGCAAACTCTCTTAACATTTGAAGTCTACCAACTTTTGGATTCCACTGTGCTATGCCTTCTTCTCCAGCTGATCCTTTTGGACCATCAGGTAATATATTAGATTCACCTATAAGATTGCCTACTACACCAGCTGCTGCTTCTGGACTTGCTATACCTGCATCTAATAAAAATTGCATTGCTATAATAGCACGTGTTTCTAAATTCGCTGTGCCATCACTGTATAATGTAACTAGATTAGGATCTAAAATTACACCGTCAATTGCATATTCTTCTGATAAAGAATAGTCTCTTCCAGATTGTATGATTTGTTGTTTTTGCGTAAATGATGGTAATTCAAACTGATTTAAACTACCTAGCACTAAAGGGTTTTGTGATAATTTTCCATCTAAAAATATACCAAATACAAAAGCATTATTGAGAAGCTGTGGTATTTTGCCAATTCCTGAAGTACCGCCTTCTGTTGTAGGCAAAAGACATTTTGCCCATGGAAGATCATCATCTAGTATATTTTCAGAATGCAGTCCTAGTATTCTGACTTTTACTCGACCTTTCCATTGGTCTTGAAAGTCAACTACTTTTCCTAAAAACCACCTTACATCATCTCCATAAAATTCCATTATGCACCTCTAGGTTGAATCGGCTCGGTAACTCTACCGGCTTTAATAACAACATTATGTGTTAGAGCTTTAACATTAAATACATGTTTTTTTGTCAACATAATATAGCTGCCTGATCTTTTATCATCTATGAAGCCATTTGTATCGATAAGAGATCCGTCTGATAATATATTAATGTTTATCTGATGGCCTACAGATCTATTTAATGACTTAACAGCAAACGCGTAGCCTGGGACTGAAATCTCAATACAATTATTAGCTAGATGCTGTAAGTAATTATTTCTAACGATTGCCTTTTTAACAGCTAATGTGCTTGATAATAAACCAGATGCATCATCATATGGCTTATTGCTTAAATATGATATTCTAGCAGAATTGTAATCATTAATCGATTTATTTTTTGTTCCTGTATTATTATATCTGTAAGTGTCTCTAAAATTATCATCTATAAACAAATGCTGTTCATCAGTATTTTTTATAACACCATCATTTACTAAATTCTTTAGTTCATCATACATTCTAATACTGTTTATATTTCCAACATTACCTGTACGAGTATCAACTGCTTCAAATGAAGATGTAATCCCCCCGCCCTTAGCTAAGTCTAATGTGTCATTAATTTCACCAGCTCTTAATTCATTAATAGTAAAAATTAAATTAATAAAGTTTGTATTAAATGTATTTGAATTAGACTGTGAATAAGTAAATGGTTGCAAACCTTCATTAAATGGTTCTGTTTCTATAATGCTTTCTAAATCTCTCAAAATTAAATTATCTGATGTCAATGAAGAATAAAAGAAATATGGCATAGCATTATCGGTGTACGAAAAATTAAGTACGCTTTGAATAGCAGCATAAGGAGTCTGCCATGGTACAATATAGCGCATGTAACCGTTAAGCATTTCTGGTATTTTATATTTAGAACGATCTTCTATCTTCATAGTAGAATTATCTTCTAAAATTTTCTGCGCTATTTCAACAGTATTACCTGTATAACTTTTGTTAATTAACTCTAGTTCATTAAAGTACCCGTGTTGTTCAATTAGCTCTAAAATTAATAATGAACGTTGTTCATTGGTTTTTATTTGCCGACGTATACTTGAAATAACAAATGTCTTTTCTATCTGAGCATCAGTTTTAGGAGACTTAAATACAACATAAAGTCTTTCTGTACCTTTGATACCTAAGTCCTTGACAATATTATTATCATCTACCATGACAATTGTGCCTGTCAAATAAGGCATAAAAATATTTTCGTAAATATTAAGTTCAGCAACAATTGGAGTATGGTTCTTTGAACCAGCAATGAATAACTCTTTGCCGTCTTGGAACCTTTCGGAACCAATTGATATTTTGTAAATATCTACCTGGTCTGCTGAAGTAATTTTATCTGCCATATCACGCGCTTAATAATCTTTGGTACTCTGCATTTATTTGACTTGCTACATCTGGTTTTAGAATTTTTATATGTCTTAAAGCATCATTCTGTTCTCTGAGCCTATCTAGATATGTGACTGCTGTTAAACCACTTGTGCCGTTTGTAAATCCTAATCCAATAGGAATATTTCTAGGAGAATTGTTAACACCAAAATTATTATCTGGAATATAATTTAAATCAGCTATTTCACCTGATGAATTTTTCCAATGATGAACAGCATTGTATTGTATAGTTGATTTCCATACATATAAAACATCTAAATCTGCATTACTCCATATTCTATTATCAGCAATGTTAGGTACAGAATATAATGGTTGCTCATTAAATACTGTCGCTACAAGAGAATTAGATGAAAGAACAGCTGTTGCTGTAGCTTTAGTGCCTGCAGGATCATCAGGATCTGATATGGTAATAGTTGGAGCAGATGTATAATTATCTCCACCATTTATAATAGTAATAGCTGTTACAGCACCAGTTTGCTCATCAATACTACATGCTGCCGTAGCTCCGCTTCCACCACCACCAGACAATGTAACTGATGGCACAGTAGTATAACCACTTCCACCATTTGTAACAGACGCTGTTCTGACTTCAATTATTGGTTTTACTACTAATTGACCTAAATCTAAATTCTTTTCAAGTATTTTAGCTTTAAAATCTGGATTCGTAAGATTACCTGCAACTATAATATCACCCTTAAAAAACTCATTAGCCATATTTCTTGTTGTTGATATTACAACATTAGGATAATATTGTCGTCCTAGACTAAATATTTCTTGCTCACTGAGAGGCCAACCTTGTTGTCTTAAGTTATCATTGATTAACCAGAATGTCCAATAATAATCTGGGGTGCCATATATTTCATAAGACATTGAATCAGGTCTCATATTATCTCTAATATAATACTTTTCATAAAAGTTAATGTCATCTTTTATTCTATCAATTATATCGATATAAGCCGTCAAATTTTGAAATAAAGAAGGCTCAAATTCATCGCCGAATTTATAATTGACTCTTGGAAAATTTGTAAAGAAGGGCATTAGTAACCTCTTATAGCTACATCATATTTGTCGAGTGTGCGTTCTTCAACAAAGTTTAATGTTATGTTTGTTTGTTGAGGTTTACCATCTCTATGGAATGACATACCGTTTTGATTGTAAGTAACATCTACACTTCGTAAAAATGATGGCAAAATTTTAGTGGCAACTCTTACATAATTACCATCTGATTTTCTATATCTTAATACAATATCAAATATAGAAGGAAATTTAAATGCAGTATCAACACCTAATTGGTTAATAGTTTCTGGATACATTTCTTCTCTAAAAAACTTAACAATGTTTTCAATAGCTATAGCTTCATTAGGAGATGACGGAATCATAGCAAATGTAAATGTAAAGTTTCTAACCTCTACGCCCTTAAATAATGCTCTTTTATTAGGATTTAAAGTAATACCTGACACACTAGATAAAGCCCCTGCAACTCTACCTGGGGTGACTCTTTGTAAAGCAATTTGTAAGTCATCACCATTTACATTTCTACCCATAGCCGCGTTTGCTATTGTTCTTCCTGTATCAATTATAGATTGACCTACAGCAGCAGCCATTTCTGTCGCAGTGTTATTAGACATTGCTCCAGCACGAATACTAGCTCCTAATGTTCCTAACTCAAAATCACCATCATATGTTGCACCGTCCCTAAACTGAATAGCATTTGGTAGATATAAAGTACATTTCCGAGTGCCATTGGGACTTGATTGATCAATGTATTTCTGAAGTTCTATTGCTCTTCTATTAGCTTGATCGCTAGCGCTTTGATTAAATGCAGAGTTACTATTATTAGTATTTGAACCTGCATCAATATTAGTTATTTTTTTAAAATTTTCATCTTCTAATATTAGCTTTTTATAAGAATCTGTTAGATCGCCATAATTCACTTTGCGAGCTCTAAATGTAATAGTGCCACCATACACATCATCTTTATTAAGAGGATAGCGTAACAAAGTACGACCAGATTTATCAGCTAATACTGTTTCTCTTGTCATATTGTCTTGATACGTATCTACGATTTCTCTATAATCTGTCATAAAGCTTCCTAATAAATAAAGAAAAGTTAAAGGTATTTATATAGTTGTCATGGCATATTCTGGTAGGTACAAAGTAAAAAATAGAAGCAAGTATTCTGGTGACCCGGATAATGTGATTTATAGATCTTTATGGGAAAGAAACGCGTTTAAGTGGTGCGATAACTCATCTTTTATTAAAAAATGGTGCAGTGAGGAAGTTGTCATACCATACTTATATGAAGTAGATAAAAAATACCATAGGTATTATATGGATCTAAAGATTACATATGAAGATGGTAGAACAATATTAGTTGAAATAAAGCCTGACAAAGAGACAAAACCACCAAAATACAATGGTAGAAAGACTAAACGCTATATTAGCGAAGGCATGACTTATGTAAAAAACCAAAATAAATGGAAAGCTGCTCATGATTATGCTAGAGATCGTGGATGGGAATTTCAAGTATGGACTGAAATGCATTTAGAATCATTGGGTATATTACCCAAACCCATGAAGAAGTTAAAACCTCTCAAACCACTAAAAATTAAAAAAAGTAGATAAATAGTAGCATGTCTAATTTATTTAAAGAACTAGAATTACAAGCATTCAGAGCTGGTATTACACCACGAAGTAAAGAATCAAGGGATTGGTTCCGCCGCAAAGCTAGTAGCCTGCGGAGAGTTAACCGTAATGCGCTGATGAGAGAAGAGCCTATTCAATTATCAAATCGTAGATTGATAGGTTCAATGCAGATGTTTTTCTACGATCCAAAGACAAAAGATAAATTACCATACTATGATAGCTTTCCTCTTGCTATTGTAGTAAAGCCAGCCCCTGGTGGATTTTTAGGACTAAACCTTCACTATCTCCCGCCAGCGCTTAGAGCTAAATTTTTAGATGCTATACTAGATATTACTAATGATACTAAATACGATGACGATACTAAATTTGATATAACATATAGACTATTAAAGAGATCTAGTAAATTTAAATACTTTAAACCATGTGTTAAGCATTATCTTAACAGTAATGTAAGAAGCAGGTTTGCAACTGTTCCAGCGCCAGAATGGGAAATTGCTACATTTTTACCAACAGCTGATTGGCAAAAAGCTGGAGCATCTAAGGTTTATGCTGATTCAAGGAAAATGATTTAATGGTACAAACAATAGACCAGTTTAAAAGTTTAGTATCTGCCAAAGGTGGTATAGCTAGACCGAATCTATTTAGAATTAAATTTCCATCATTGCCTGGTGCAACTGCAGAAGAAGTAAATATTTTATGTAAAGACGTTCAGTTGCCTGGCAGACAGATCATGACCAATCCACGTCAGATCGGTATTGAAACTGAAAAAATTCCATATGGTTATTCTGTAGGGGACATATCAGTTACATTCCATGTAATGAATAATTATGGAATCAAAGAATATTTTGAAACATGGCAAAATCTAGCGGTTAATCAACAAACAAGAGAAATTGGTTATCAAAGTGATTTTGCAAGAAATGTAGAGATTGAACAGTTTCAAAAAGTAACTAAACTACCAAAAAGATTTGGTGATGATTTTAATAATTCATTACTACCAAGATTAAGTGATATTGATATCGTAAATCAATTTTTTGATTTTAGTGATCAGATAAATGATTTAGTCGTTTATCGCTGTAAATTAATCGACGCATATCCTACATCTATGAATGCTATTCAATTAAATAACGATCTTGATGGTGTTGTAGAATTGAATATTCAATTATCATATACAAATTGGGAAACTCCTTTTGTATTATCACCAAGTAATATTAAAGATGCTTTCAATAGCTCTATTCGTAATACACTCGTAGGATTTATTAATAATATATTATAAGGATTTGAAATGGCACTACCACAATTAAATGATGTACCTAAGTATGAACTTGTTATACCATCAACCGGAAAAACAGTATCTTACAGACCATTCTTAGTAAAGGAACAAAAAGTTTTATTAATGGCTCTTGAATCTCAAGATGAAAAACAAATTTTAAGAGCTGTTACTGATACAATTAAATCATGTATTATAGATCCGATTAAAATCGAATCTTTGGCAACATTTGATGTTGAGTATATTTTTACGCAGCTAAGATCTAAAAGTGCTGGAGAAAAAAGTCAAGTAAATTTAAAATGTTCAGAATGCGATGAGTATACTGAAACTGAAATTGATTTGAATCAAATTGAGATTAAACTCAATGAAGATAATAAACTTGTTGAATTGACTGATGTTTATACTCTTAAAATGAAATATCCACAATATTCTGGATTATTGTTACAAACTGAATCGACAGACGAAGATACACTTACGAATGCAATCTTTGAAATGATTATGATGTGTCTAGATGAATTAAGAACTGAAGATGATATTATAAAATTTGAAGATGAACCTAAAGAAGAAGTAGAAAAATTCTTAGAAGGATTAACCACAGGTCAACTAGAAAAGATTATGAATTTTGTAAACAATCTACCTAAGCTTGAACACAAAGTTGATTTCAACTGCGTGTCTTGCAACCATGAAAACACTTTAACATTACAAGGACTACAAGATTTTTTTTAATAAACCTTTCTCATGAAACACTGGTAAACTATTATCAGACTAATTATCAGTTAATGCAAAATCATAAGTATTCTCTTCAAGATATAGAATATATGATACCGTGGGAAAGGGAGATTTATATTGAAATGTTGTTGCAACAGTTAAAAGAGCAAAAAGAAGAGATGCAAAAACAGCAGATGCAAAGGTAACACTATGGCCAGCACTACTTTAAATGAAGTTGTATTAGAACTTCAAGAACAAAATAGAACACTTGATGATGTCAAGGAAGGTATCAAAGCGATGCTAACCGAAGATATTAT
>Ga0255781_10001949_pt1 | contig 16713 bp, 23 predicted proteins | sample 101ome_21_FD_179979 | JGI IMG/M metagenome (GOLD analysis project Ga0255781, IMG submission 179979) | Coastal salt marsh microbial communities from the Groves Creek Marsh, Skidaway Island, Georgia - 101413BT metaG (version 2) | ecosystem: Environmental > Aquatic > Marine > Intertidal zone >... | reverse complement strand
GGTTTCCGCTCACCATCGCGAAAAAATGTCATAAATGTCATAAACAACTGATAATCAGAGAGATAAACATTCAAACGCAAGGCGCAACCGCTTAAGTCATGGCAGAGAAAAAACAGACAACAAAGAAAGCTAAGCCCCGAATTCCTAGGGGTTTATGGAGCACAGCTGACGTGTGCGAGCAGCTCCATTTTTCTATGTCTCAGGCTCGCAACCTGTTAGGCATGGTGCCAATTGCAAAACAGACACCCAGAGGGGACAAATACTACGACCCAGAAAAGGTGCGGGAAGCTCTGAGCAAAACCCGCAACACTGGCAACCACGCTGAGGAGGGCAGCCGTGAATGGTATGAGGTGGAGAAACTCAAGAGGCAGGTAGACAAGCTCGACCATGAGCTGGACAAGCTCAAAGCCAAAGTCATACCAGTGGACGAAGTGCGAGAGGGTGTCATGAAGCTGGCTATGGAATTCCGCAAACACCTAGAGGAACAAGCCGCCAAGCTGCCTCCCCTAGTGGCAGGCCTAGAGCCGCAAGACATCCAGGGAGTCATTGACGGCTACAACAAGTCCCTGCTGGCCACCATAAGACAGGCACATGGACAAGTTGGTTGATGAGTGCGTCCTGTCTGCCCTGGCTGAGCGCAATGCTGGAGGTATAGCTGAGTGGGCACTGGACAACGTAAAGCTTAGGGAGTCACCCTATGGTGGGCAATTCCGAGCTGATGAGACCCCATGGCTACTGGAGCCCTTGGCTGCCCACGCTGACCCAGGCAACCAAACAGTTGTCATGAGCTGCGCTGCCCAGACTGGCAAGACTGTCAGCATGTCTGTGGCCATCGCCTACAGCCTGAGCCAAAACCCCAGCCCCCATTTAGTGACTTTTCAGGACGAAGATTCCTATAAAGACTACTCAAAAGAGCGGCTGGGCCCTATTCTAGAGTCCTGCCCAGCGCTGAAAGACCAATGGCCAAGCGACAGGCACAGGAAGACTATCAGCGAGGTTTTCTTTCATTCATGCACTCTCAAGCTAGGCCCCGCAAACAACTCATTCCTGCGCTCTTGGAGCATTCGTTTCCTCTATGGTGACGAAGTGAGCGCTTGGAGGCCTGGAATGTTAGCCAGGGCCAAAGCAAGGACAACCCGTTACTGGAACCGCAAGCACTGGTTCAGCAGCACCCCTGAGCTGGTTGGGGACGACTTTGACACCGAATACAATAGCGGCACCTGTGAGGTGTGGCACCTAAAATGCCAGAGTTGCGGCAAGCTATTTGCACCCAGCTTCTACGACTGCATGAGGTGGGAAAGTAACGAGACAACCAAGCCTGGAGGTGTGTGGAACTATGAGGAGGTGGCCAAGACTGTCACCATGGCCTGCAGTCACTGCGACCACGCGCACACCAACACAGAGGCAAACTGGAGGCAGATGGTGAAGGGTGGCTATGTGGCAACCAATGACAACCCCACCCCACGGGTGAGAAGCTTCAGCTTCAACCAGCTCACCTTGCCTCCCAGTGTCATGCCCTGGAGTGACTTGGTGATTGACTTCCTGAAAGCCAAACAACACGCGGCTGCAGGCTACACCCAGCCCTTGAGAGAGTTTGTGACTCTCAGGCTGGCTGAGAGCTGGAAACCTAGCAACCACATAGAGACTGAGCGCATTGAGGTGAGTGACGGCTACAAGCCTGAGGACGCCTGGGAAGACGAGCACACCCGATTCATGACAGTGGACTGTCAGAACTACCTTGAGGAATTCTTCTGCGTTATAAGAGCCTGGAGCAAGGGGGGTGCCTCACGGCTCTTGGCATTCAGGCGCGTCAGCTCATTTGACGAGGTTGAAGAACTCCGCAAAGAGTTTGAGGTGGCACCCCAACGGACATTCCTGGATGTGGGCTACCAGAGGCCGCGCGTGTTGGCACAGTGCTCAAGGTTTGGCTGGGTTGGGCTAAGGGGAGAAGACTCCCAAGACTATGCTCACACAGGAGGTGGACGCACTATCCGCAGGATTTACAGCAAGCCCACCAGGGTGTCCTCCACAGGCAGGGTAGCCCCTCCTGTGTTTAGGTGGAGCAACCCGAGCGCCAAGGACATTTTGGCAGCCCTCAAGGCAGGCAAAGCTCAGTCATGGGAAGTGTGCAAAATGGACCCAGAACTTGCTGAGGAATACGCCAAGCAGTTGGACTCTGAGCGCAAAAAAGAAGTCATGGACAAACACGGGCGGCCCCACTTGCGCTGGGTGTCTTTCAGGGCAAACCATGCCTGGGACTGTGAGTGCATGCAGGTTGTTGCTGCCTGCATTGCCAAGCTTCTTATAGATGAGTGACACACTGCCCCCCTTCTATAGATGGGGGACTTGCGCAGTTTTCTCAGGCTTCAGAGCAATAGCTGGCTGCTGACACTCAAAGAACGAGTGGCAGACGCTGTGCTGTCTGGTGCCGTCACCACCTCGTTTTCCAATGCCTCCCAAAGCGGCACCCGTGAGCTTGTCCTCCCCACAGAGGAGCTAGCCTCCCAACTCACAGACGTGCTGCATGAGAAGGGCCTAGCCACAGGCACCAAACCAGCCCGCATGACCTTTGCAAGGTTCTCCCGTTAAAATGGAACTTTTTGACCACAACGGGCGAGTCCTAGACCTGACGCCCAAAAAGAAAAAAGCCAACAGCTTCAGTGGGCACTACAGAGGGACAGAGATGGGACGCTACAGAACCTATGTCCCCTACACTGTCAGCGACTCCACGCAAACCCTGAACAGGAGCCAGAGGCGCAGCCTCATGGGGTTTGCCCGTCACCTCTTCAACAACAACGGACTTGTGAGGGGTGCAGTGGCTGACCTGACCCGCTACTCAGTGGGCTCAGGGCTAAGGCCTCAGGCCCAGTCAGCAGAAGCCCAAGCCTATGAAGACTACTTCAGCGAATGGGCCAAAATTTGTGAAGTAACAGGGCAATTCACTTTTGGGCAACTCCAGAGCCTAGTGTCCAAACGAATGGACATAGACGGGGACATTGGCCTCATAATGGTAGGCACTGGCAACAGCTTTCCACAGCTTCAGCTTGTAGAAGCCCACCGCATTGAGTCAGAGACCTATGACGCCAAAGGACATGATGGGGTAAACGTCAGCCCAGCTGGCAGGCCCACAGCCTATGAGGTGCGGGACGGGGACAATGACTACCGCAGAATAAGCTCCAACAATTTCATTTTGATGTATGACCCAGAACGGGTCAGCCAGCTCAGAGGTGTCACCAGTCTAGTCCACGCCATTGCTCACCTGAGGGACATGGACGACCTGCTCGAATTTGAGAAAGTCGGCACGAAACTCAATGCCTCGATTGGCATGGCCATCACCAGCCAGGGTGGCGTTGCAGACGATGGCAGCGCCTTAATCGAGGACGGCTATGCAGCAGCAGACACTGGAGACCTCCCATGGCAAACCTTTGAGCCTGGGATGATTCCACGGCTCAAGATTGGGGAGTCCATTGAGTCCTTTGCCTCAAACCGCCCCTCTAGCACTTTTGTGGGCTTCATTGAACACCTCACCCGCGAAGTGGCTACAGGATTGGGGCTGCCCTATGAGTTTGTCTGGGACATTTCCAAGGGCACAGGCAGTGCCTCACGTTTTGTGCTGGAGAAAGCCCAGCGGCGCTTTGAAGAGCGGCAAAACCTTATAGCAACCAAGCTTTGCAACAGAGTGTGGAGCTGGGTGATTGCTAGGGGCATTAAGCGGGGCGAGCTGCCAACCTCAGAGAACTGGTGGAAGGTGCGCTGGCAAACACCCAAGAGAATTACTGTGGACTTAGGCAGAGAGGCCAAGTCCAACCATGACTCCATCAAGTTAGGCCTCCGCACCATGTCTCAAGACGTTGGTGAGCTAGGCATGGACTGGCAAGAAGTCAGAGGCCAAGTGGAGGCTGAAGCAGTGGACTTGCTCACCAGAGCACAAAGACTTTCAAGTGAGTATGGAGTGAGCATGGAGACTGCCATGCACCTCCTCTCACAACGCACACCCAACCCAGTATTTGCAGACAATGAAACACCGATTGACGCACAAACTGCAGAATGAGGTGTGGGCCATTCGCCCAGACTATCACTCTGCACTGACTGAAGCCTCAGCCTACTTTGATGAGGACGAGGAATACAGCATTGAACCAAACCGCCCACCGCAAGAGGTGGATGGTGTAGCCATTATCCACATTCATGGAGCCCTGGGCAAAATGTTGGGCCCATGGGAGAAAATGTTGGGAATGACTGACTATGACGACATCTGGCAGCAGGTGTCTGAAGCAGAAGCAAGCCCCAACGTCTCCAGCATTCTGCTGCACATAGACAGCCCTGGTGGCACGATTACAGGCCTCCCAGAACTGGCTGCAAAGCTCCGCAACCTCAGCAAGCCTTTGGTGGCCTACACAGAAGGCATGGCAGCGTCAGCAGCCTGCTGGGTGGCTTCCTGTGCGGACAGCGTCATTGTCTCTGAGTCAGCAGAGGTGGGAAGTGTAGGCGTCTATATTGCGCTACTAGACCAGTCTGAACACCTCGCCATGAATGGCTACAAAGTCAACGCCATTAGCGCGGGTGAAAACAAGCTGGACTTGGCTGACTTCAAACCCCTCTCAGAAGAAGCAGAAGCCCGACTGCAAGCTAATGTCACCAAATGGCATGAGCGATTTAAAGCGGACATTAACCTTAAACGCACAGCCCCTGAGTCCAGTATGACTGGCCTCACTTATGAGGGTTTTGAAGCAGTCAGCTCAGGTTTAGCAGACGCAGTAGTCAACGATTTGGACAGCGTCTTGGCGCTGATGGGAAACCTTTAACCAACACACACACAACACATGAAGACAATTCTTGATTTAGTTAAAGCCAACACGGAGCTGAACAGCTTGAGCACAAAGCTGGAAGAAGCCGTGGCTGGCAACCAAACCCTGCAGGCCCAACTAGAAGAGCAAGCAGGCAAACATGCTGAGGAAGTTGCCAAGCTTGGCGCACAGCATGAAGAAGACATCAAGGCCCTTGAGACCAAAGTGGCCTTGCTGGAAGAAACCAATTCATTGCTTGAACAGGAGAAAGCCACCGCAAGTGAGCAGGCTGCTGACATTGTGGCCCAATGCGGTGCAGAGCCAGTGGAGGAAGCAACCGAACCCGAGCCCACAGCAGAGCTGACCCAGGCAGAACACTGGCAGCACTACCGTACCTTGGAAGGTAACCAGGAACGGCGGGCTTACTACCTCAAACACATTAAACCGCTGCTTAGGTAAGCGGTTGATAGAAAGATAATTAAATGCCAAATGACATCCAGGGAGTGAACCTTGAGGCGATTGCCGAACTGTCACTCGATTTTCTCGGGCAAACCTTTGCCCCTCTCTCAGCAGTTGCCCGTGATTTCACGGGTGACCCTAGCGGACGCGGTGAGTCTGTTGTGACTCGCTATGCAGCAGGACTCACAGCACAAGATTTGTCCACCGGATATGCAGCCAATGACGTAGATTCAACGGCTGTGACGGTTCAGCTCAATTCGCTCAAGGGCTACTCCATGGGCTTCTCAGATTATGAAGTAAGCCGCGCTGCAGGTGACGTGCAATGGTTGACTTCCATTTTCTTGCAGCCTGCCTACGAAACAGTCCTTGACAGCATATTTACAGACATCGTCAAGCTGGTGGTTTCGGCTAATTACACCAATGCAACCACAGTGACGGCTGCCAATTTTGACTCAGATGACATTGCCACAATTTCTGGGAATTTAAGCGGACGCAAGGTGCCACGAGGTGACAGAAACGTCATTTTGAGCCCGTCATACTATGCGTCCATTCAAAAGGACTCAATTGTGGGTGCATCCAATACCTATGGAGGCGCTGAAGCAGTGCGTGAGCACATGGGCACCCGTGTCCATGGGATGAACCTGTGGGAATACACTGGAGCAATCAACACAGCCTCTGCAACTACCACCTCAGAAAACCTCCAAGGGTTTGCGCTGCACCCCAGTGCTGTGGCAGTTGCCGCACGTTTCCCAGCCGCTCCTGCAGATGGCAACGTCCAGGTTTTAAACCTGATTACCCCTGACGTGTCCCAGACTCCTCTGCAGCTGCGTAGCTGGTACGATGCCACCGCAGGCAAGCACATGGTTTCTGTGGCCTGTCTCTATGGAGTTGCCAAGGGACAAGTTGACAGCTTGGAGCGTATCAAGAGCGCCTAAGGCTAATGCCTAATTCACTCCAAGGACTGAACCTCAGCACAGTGGCCAGCTTGACGCTGGACCACTTGGGGTTTTCTTTCCCCTTCTTTGCCCACTTCGCCCGAAACTTTTCGGACGGGGTGCGGCAAAGGGGGGAAGGGGTGACAACCAGAATTCCACTGGCAGTCAATGCCATGGACTTGTCTGGTGGTTATTCCCCTGGAGACATTGAGACAACTGAGGTGAGTATAGACCTCACCCACATGAAAGGCTTTAGCATTGGCCTGACTGACCTGGAAGTCAGCAAGGCAGCAAGTGCTGACTTCATTTTCAACATATTCACGCGGCCTGCAATAGAAGCCACAGCCAAGGCTTTTGCGGACACACTTTTTGGGCTCATAACCCCTACCAACTTCCCCACCTCTATATCAAAGTCAGCAGCAGATTTTGACAGTGACGAGGTGGCACAGGCCCAAGAGCTGCTCAGCACAGCCAAGGCCCCAAAGAGCATGCGCTCCATGATTCTGGACGTGGACTATTCCACGGCAATCATGAAGGACTCGCTCATCTACGCTGACGAATACAACACACGAGACCCCTTGTTGAACGGGGAAGTGTCAGACGTTTTCGGCATGGGTATTGTCGAATACCAGGGAATACCCACAGCCAACAACCTGAGAGGCTTTGCATGCCACCCATCAGCACTAGTCATGGCTGCCCGCCATGTTGCTGAACCTGCATTCGGGGCCAATGTAGAAGTGCTCTCAGTGGTGGAGCCCGTTACGGGCTTGCCTTTACAATTTCGGCGCTCCTATGACGCCACAGCGGGGCTCACCTATTTGAGTGTGTCCTGTCTTTGGGGAGTTGCTGTTGGCAACTCCTCTTGCGGAATTCGCATTGTCACCCCTTAACAATATAGAAAGATATGATTACCAAACCTTCCATGACCATTGGCATTCTCCCAGACGGGGCTTCTGAAGTCCTCCAAGTTGGAGACGCTGAACTGTGCAAGCAGGCATTCGTTGCCGAAAGGGAAAACCCAAGCGGCAAATTTATTGACCTGTTTGTCTACCGAAAGCCCCCCTACTGGAAACGGGCAAAACTTTCCACTACCCCAAAGCCAGCCACCAAAAAGAAGGCCTCCAAAAAGAGCGCCTGACCTCCTGTTGTGAATGAGCCCAGGTGAGGCGGGACACTGCCCGCCTGGGCTCTTTTGCTTATGCCTGCAATACACTTCACAAATTGGCGAGCTGGTTGGCTCTATGAGACAGCCACAGTGGCAGCGCCTACCGTGTGGACTGCTGTGGACACCTCGCAGGACTTAACCTACACAGCAGACACTGAGCTGATTTTGAGGGTGACAGCAGACGCTGCACAATACGACACAACCGCTTACATAGTGGAGGCTGTAAACAACGGCCTAGACCATGTGGTTGCCCAGACAGTCAAGCTGGACGTGCCAAGCGGCAACGGGAATTTCAGAGCAGACTACTTCAGCCTAGACACCACTTTGGGAACTTATGGCCAGGTGGCCTCCACCAACACAGTTGAGGCAGGCCACCACAGGGCCCGATTTTCCTATGAGCAACAGGTGGAGCTAGAGAGAAGCTTGGGCTGCATTTTCGACTATTCAGGGACACTATTTAGAGGCGTGGAGTCAGGGCGAACAGACACCAAACAACTGGAAGAGGGTGGCCTACTGGAGGGGTATGACGTCACCATAACAACCTCCAGAAAACAGTGGGCAGATAATGACATGAGGCCACTGGTGGGGGCGGTGCTAACCAGGGGCGGGAAGCGCTTTAAGGTGGAGACAGTTGTGACCAATGACGGGGCTTTTGAATTGGGCCTCATGAAAAAGCATGGCTAGAGGCACGGCAGCAGCTGCTCCAAGAATTAAGTTGGAGGTAGACGCTAAGCGCTTCAACAAAGTGCTTAGCAAATACCTAGACATAAGTGGCAAAGGCTTTGTGGACGAAGTCAACAAGCGAGCCTTTAACATTTGCCTTAAAAGCATCAAATACACGGAGAGCGCAACTAACAAACGAATTAGCGACGACCTCAAAAGAGGTGCCAAAACTCAACCGCCTAAACGTAAAAAGCGCAGAAAAGGAAAAGGAAAAGGCAGGCCTAAAAAAGCACCTGTGGGAGCGATTTTGATTAACTACGCAAGGGGCAAACGTGGTGAGCCTGGGCTGCATGGTAAGGCAATGAAAACCCAGCTTGAAAAAAACATTAGGTCAAGACAGCAAGGAAGAGGGTTTTTGAAAGCAGGGTGGCTGGGTGCAGCGGACGACATAAGGCCACACCTAAAACAGAAAAGAGCAAAGCCAAAAGGCCAGGGCAGTTTTAGCCGCAAAGGCAGAGGAGTTGCTGCAAGCATTTTCCAGGTGGGCCCAGTGGCAACAATTGTGAACGGTGTTCCCTGGGCAAGGCATGTGCCCACGGCAGTTAAAGGACTCAAAAAGGCTGTGAAAGAAGAGACAAGGGACATGCTCTTCTACCTTAAGCGCAAACTTAGAAAAGACTTCAAAGACACTCAAAGGAGGACGAAGTGAGCTACCGCAAACAGTCAGAAGAAGCCTTGAGAGACTACCTGCAGAGCAAGGTTGGGGTGCCTGTTTACGCAGCTGCGCGGGACGAGATAAAAGGGCTGCCCTGTGTAGTTGTGGCATATGAAGGCGGCACCGAAAACCCGCCCAACACAGGCAACATGGATGTCCAATTGAACATAATGTTGCAAAGTGAAATTGACGGAGAAGCACAGCCTGGGGCGCTGGACATACATGACACAACCCTCAGCCAAGTTGAGGACGCCCTTTTCTACTCAGGCCTCAATGACCTCAACAGCTTCTCCACAGACTTCCACTTCTTTGGAGTCACAGAGCACCAGGGCAGCACTAGGGACATGGAGGACGGTGTGTTGACTGAAACCATAACGGTAACCCTAGCCAGTGCAGCTGGAAATTTCTCATGAGCAAAATTTTAAAAGGCACAGCTGTCACCTACGGCACCAAAACGGGCGGCGGCGTCATACAAGTCCAAGTCAGGGAGGGCAGCACTATCAGGTTTTCTGGGGAAATGTATGCCTCCGAAATTCGCCTTTCCTATGAGGGAGACACAGCGACAGCCACAGACAACCAGGGGGAGGTTGTCAGCGTGGTGGGTTATAACCACCGCAAGGTTTTAAACCTGACAGGCATTGTCCTTGCCACAAGCCAAACGCCAAACGCGGCAGGCGTTGAAAGCGTCACCACAGCAGACGCAGCTTTCTCAGCGCCCTTTTCAGTGGGTTGTGACTTGTGGATAAGTTACGGGGGAGGCTCTGAGTGGGAAGAGGTGGACAAGAGTGGGAATGCTGGATGGCCCTCCACACAAAACCCGTCAGCAGTGCACAGCACAGGCTACGGGGACTTCCACATAACCAGCGCCGAAAAAACCCGCTCAAGCGCAAACTTTGCAGAGTGGACTCTGTCAGCAGTGGAACACATACCGATTGACTATGACGGGGCAGGCTCAGCAGATAATTCAGACAATTAACAGAAAGACAATTCAATGAGCAAAATTCTCAAAGGCAGTGCATTTACATACGGCACAAAGAATGACGGGGGCACCATTACGCTGGCCCTTAACGGGGGAGCCTCCAGCGTTACCATGTTTCCAACTGAAATTCGCTGCAGCTACGAAGGCGACACAAACACAGCCAGCAACAGCAACGGTGAAGCAATTAGCCATTGCAGCTACAACCAGCGCAAAGTCCTTAACCTGACTGGCATAATTGAAGGAGGCAACGTTGACACTGCTGACTCTAATTTCTCAACCGTTTTCTTGGTTGGGCAAGACTTGGAAATAACCCACGGAGGTTGGGCCGAGTTAGACACGGGAGCTGAGTGGATTATCACCAGCGCTGAGAAAACCCGCTCCAGTGGCAACTATGCCGAATGGAGTATTTCAGCAATCGAATACGAAAACGTAAGCAACTGATGTCCAGCAATTGGGCAGCAGCAGCAGTGCCAGGGCCTGTCTATGTAGGTGGACAGAAGCTCCTACCGTTGTCCTATGGACATGCGGTGCTGCTTGAACGTGTGGGCATTGTGGAGATTCTCACACCCATTGAGTTCTGGGGGTTTGTTGGTATTTGCAAGCGCAACTTCAGCCAAGGTTGCAAATGGCTCAACTGGTTTCTGAGCCCTGTGGGACAATGGTATTACAGCAAGAAGCCAATGCCCAAAAACTATGACGCCACAATGGCTGAGGCTTATGCATACCTAGCCAACAACATGAAAGTTCCAGAGATAATGGAGGCAGAAGGAGGCACAGGTGGTGCCAAGCATGGAGCGCACTTTTTGCAGGGCTTACGCTCAGCGGCGCTTTCCAGGCTTAACTACAGCCCCAATGACATTATGGACGCAGGCTTTCTGCAGTTAGTATGGGACGTGTTGGCATTAAATGAACAGCAGGGAGGGGCCAAAATAATAGACGGCAGACTGGCTGAGGGCCTTGCTGAACTTGAAAGGCTAGAAGCTGAAAGGAGCACCAAGTCATGAGCTTAATGGCTAAACTGGGGCTGGACACTAGGGCCTGGGACTTGAGCATGAAAAAGGTTCAAGCTTCCACGGCAAGCTGGGCCAAAAACACAGCCAGAACTTTTGCGGGCCAAGCTGCAGGCATGATGGCTTTTGAGTCTATTGCCAGGGGAGTTGGTGAAATGTTTGTGGGTGCAGAAGAAACACTGGACGCTGCCATCACCTATTCCACAACAACAGACAACATCCAGCAACTAGCAGCAGCAGCTGCAAAGGCAAGAATGCCAGTTGAAAGGCTTATGGACGCAATCAAGGACTTGTCAGTCAAACAGAATGACGCCTTGAACGGCAGCAAGACATGGATGGACACCCTCAGCAGGTTTGGCTTCACCATGGAAGACCTTAAAAACAACACTCCCATTGAAATGTTTCAACAACTATCCAAAGCCGTCAGTGAGGGTGTTATGAAAGACTCTGTCATGCAAGCTGAACTTGATAACTTAATGAGTGACCCTGGGCATGATTCTTTTGCAAAAATGAGACAAGGATTGTTCAACGATTTGTCCGCTATGCCCATAACTTACTCAAGACAAGAGCTGGAAGACATGGCCAGGACAAGTGCTCAAGTCAGAGAGCTAAAAAACATAACCAAGGCTCAACTAGCAAGGTCTGTCCAAGCCTCAACAAAATACGGCACAGCTGGATTGCTTTATGGGGGACTCATGGAGGCTGCACGGTTTACAGGCTCCATGTTTGGTGCTGGGGCCAATAGAAGCGCACAAGAAGAAGCAAGAGAACAGACAGACAGCAAAAACCTCCAAACGATTGCTGACGGTGTCAGCAAAATGAGCAGATGAGTGTTATTCTAAAAGGCAGCAACACATTAAGCCTGGAGTCTGTCACTAGGACATGGACTGAGGCCACAGGCTGGGAGTCCACTTTTCGTTACAAGGGCCCATGGACAGAGGTTGAGTCCAACAAAACCAACGCAGTCTATGTGGGCGATGCCACCAGCATTGAGGCCCGCCAAGAAAAGGGCGGGCTTGGAGTTCTAGAAGTCACAAAACTGACAAGCGGCTCAGCGGTTGACTTGTTTGCAGAAGACACTGACGTCTGGACTTTTCAGCCAATGAAGGTGCAGAAAAATGTCTGGGAGCATGAATACTTTGACGACTTGGACGAGGACGACAAGACAGTTGCCGAATACACCACAAGCCCCTACATAGGCTACAAGTACCGCATAAGAACAGCGGTGGACGCTTACCTGTCCAAGCTGCAGGCAAACATAGAGGGGGGCAATGCTGCTGACGCTACTGTCTTTGACTTGGGTGCATACGTTGACGAATTCGACGACCCAAACGGCAACAACCCCAATGCCATGTCAGCAAACCAGAAGAAGCTTGCCATTAGTTTGGCCCGCCTTTTGTTGAGTGGTAAAGACACCTACGAAACCTCCAAGTATGTTATAAGAAACACCAAAATTGTGCCCGCCACCTACACTCTGCCAGTTGTTCATGACAACGTAGAGAAGCAGTGGACAAATTCTGAGTTATACGCCCACGTTCTAGACAACGCTGAGCCCTCTTTGACCAAGTATGCCCTGCTAGGTGAAATTGACACAGTTTTTGGAAACACCTACTGGCTGAAAGAAGCTCCAGTGATTAATGAAGTCAGGGGTGGTAGGTTTGAGCTGGTGCAAGAATGGGTAAACATGAAGCGCCTAGAACTGGACTCCTTACTCTTCAACTACTTTGGGCGGGCATGATAACTTTCAAGCGCATTAGAGAGTTCAACGTCTCAGCAGTTCTGCAAGCCATTAAGGAACTGCAAGACGCAGTCCTAGCCCTGCAGCCTATGAAGTCTTCTGGCACCCTCATCAACCAGAGCCCCAAGGGCACCACCATCAGGGCAAACAGGGCAACCAAGTCCTCAGGGGGTGGCGTTGCCCCTACCTCAGACCAGCCAGCCCGCTGGCAGTGACACACTGGGGCCCTACTATGAAGGGCTCTAGTTGGCTTTGTCCAAATTTGGAGACACACTTGCCCCAGGCACTCAGCCTGGACTCTCCTGGGCCCGCTACAGTTAAAACCAATGCCAAGCGAGCGCTTTTTCGTCCACAAAGAGGACGGTTCATTAGTCAGGCTGAAAGGCCGCCTTGTCAGATTTTTGGACGAGGAACCACCCACAGGCTCAGACAAGTCAGCCATCCGCACAGCCCTAGAAGTCAGCCCAGACGCTGAAGGACTGGTGCAAGCGGATATTGGGACAGACCCCAACGAGATTCCATTGAACGGATTTCTTGGCCGTCAAGCATACGCCGAAACTCCAATGGTGCCAGCGCCATCGAGCGCAACATCGCCAGGTGTGCAGGGCGAGATTGCGGCAGATGCCTCATATGTTTACGTGTGCACAGCAAAAGACACTTGGAAACGCGCAGCAGTGGCAACTTGGTAAATTTAGACAATCATGGCTTACACAGATAATTTTCCCCAGCGCCCCGTCTTCCAAGCGGACTTTGCCAACGGTGGCCGCATCGACCCACGGGCTACATTCAGTCGTGCAGACACTCCACCCACGTATGCTGCGCCGAGTGCGGTGCATTACTGGTCGAACGAAAAGCACCTCTCGTCGGAGAATTTGCTGCTCGATTCCAAAACTGGAACTGGTAACTGGACAGAAGCGGCAAGCGGCAGCGCATCCACTCCGACAATAACAGCTAACCACGCTGCCTCACCTAACGGAACAGTGGGCCAAGCCACCAGAGTGCAGCTCAACTTAAACGGTGCAACCGATACGTCCAGCAATAGCCGTTACAATCAATCAATCAATCTCCCGTCTGGCGATAGCGTTACGTTTTCCGTCTGGTTGAAATCGACTGACGGAGCCAGCAGTTACGCAATACAAGTTTACCAAGCGGACGGCAACGCTGCCGCAGCAACAGTCACCGGTTCTTGGCAGAAATTTACGACAACGGCAACTGCTGCTGTCTCTGCTGCATTTGGAATACGAGTGCGAGGCGGGCAGAGTCCAACCAATGCAGACACCGCAGACGTGTTAATGTGGGGAGCTAACGTGTCCACCACTGGCGAGACTGTCCTCAATGAAACCACAACCCAAATTCACCGTGAGTATGCCCCCACGCTCAAATCGGTGGCCACCGCTGGGCAACCCAGATTTGAATACGACCCAGCGACTGATGGGCAATCTATGGGCTGTTTGATTGAAAGTCAGGCGACCAACTTGGTGACTTATAGCGAGGACTCGACTCAGTGGACCTCGGGGGCTTCTGCGGTAACTGCGGCAGCCGGTGTAGCGCCAGACGGAACCCTGTCGGCAAGTCTTTGGGTTCCAAACTCAACTTCTGGGGTCAGCCATTATGTTTATGCAACGAAGCCCACAATCAGCAATTCAACAACCTACACTGCATCCGTATTCGTTAAGCCAGCTGGAATTAATATGACTCAACTCACGTTCAACGATAACAAATTCGCAACAGGTTATGTGAATTTTGATTTGAGCGGCAGTGGAGCAGTCAGCGCCTCCAGCAATGCGACAGGCACGATTAAACCAAGCGGCGGCGGCTATTACAGGCTAACGATAACAGCAACGAGCAACGCAGCTTCATCAATTCATTCTGAAGCCCAATTAAGGCACATAACAAGTCTGTCGGACACGCGAGGACCTCTCAACGCTGGCGACGATTACAGAGGCCTACTGGTTTGGGGTTGGTCTTATGAGGCCTCCAGCTTTGCGAGCAGCTATCTGAAAAGCAATTCTGGCAGCACTACGACGAGAGCGCTTGAGTCGTTATCTATGACGGACTCCAGCTTGTTCGATAACGGCGAGGGGACCATCGTTGCTGAATTTGCTTTACCAAGTGGACCAACTGCGGACCAAGCCACAACCGTCACTGGTGCTGTTGTTGGAATCACTGCCTCGACAAGTAACAATTACGTTAGACTTCAGACGGACACGCGCTCAAACGTGTATTCAGCAAGTATGTATGCAGACGGAAGCTCCCAGTTGACCATATCATCAGCGGGTGATACTGGGGGCCAGTTCGTCAAGAAAGCTCTATCGTTCACGCAAAACGACACGACTCTGTGTCGAAACGGGACGCTATCCACCACGGATACAAACTGCGTCACCCCGAGCGGCTTGCAGACAATTCAGTTCGGTGCGGTTTCACCTAGTTACACTGGAGCAACTGCGTCAGGTCACTACAAGCGGGTCGCGATTTACAACGAGGCACTGAGCGACACCAACCTCCAAGCCCTGACATCATAACAACTGACACTCAATCATATGTCCTACACCGACTTCTACCTAGCATTCCCAGACAAGGCCACTGCAGACAGTGTGCTCTACACAGACACACCTATTGCTTGGGACAACACTGACCCAGAAAACCCAGTGGTGACTGAGACCGAGTTGAGGCCTAATTTTCGCAACCTGGACGTCCTTCCCCTTGTTATGGAGCAGGAGGGCCAATATGACATTGAGACGGGTGAGGAGCTAGTTGCCCCAGTCTACAGCCCGCTTTACCACGCCAATGTCAGAGCACTCCCAGGCGAGGACACCAGTGCCTTGGAATCTTATGCCGTAACCCCAAACACCCCAGCAAGAGTCTGGGCCTGAGTGAGTGGAGCACACCTGGACTGAGAGCCTAAAAGTGGGGCTAGTTGGGGCGATAGGTTTCACAGTCTCAGGCAGCACAATGGACGAGTGGTTAAGGCTTGGAATTGGGTTTGCCACATTTGCATACACAGTGGCCAAAGCAGGAAGTGCTTGGCTGGACTTTATAAAGAAACGAAATGAAAAGACTGAAAAACCTTCTTGAAATTGCCCTCCTATGTGGGGCCCTTGTTGCCCTCTCTGGCTGCTCACAGCTCAAGTCTGTGGGTGACTGGGTTTATGAGGCAGAGGTGAGCACCCAAACCATTGACGGTGTCGATGTCACCACCACCAACTGGGTAACAAAACCCAACATCAGCGCAGGTGTCACCATAGGCGGGCAGATTGCCCCACAACCTGTGGGTGGCTTAGTTTCCACGGCATTGCTCTCATTGCTCAGCGTGGGTGCCTTTGTGCGTGGGCGGCAATGGAAGAAGGCGGCAGTTAGCGGCGTGGAGGCTGCACAGGAATTCAAGGAAGCTTTGGGCAAGTCCAATGCTAAAGGCAAACTGGAGAACATTCTGGGCAACCTCAAAACGCAGCAAAAAGCAGCAGGCACCTGGGCCCTAATTAAAAGCATTCTAGCAAAACTTTAAGACATGGCAGCAACACTCATACCCACAACAGACTTCAGAGATTTTGCAAGCACCTCTGCCCCCTACTACGGGCAGAATGGCCTTGAGCTAGACGATGGCTCAAACTATCAGACACTGACAAGCGGCTCAGGCAATGGTGTCTATTTTGAATTCAATTCAGCGGGCTACCTCATCCTCTACAACGCAAGCACCAGCCTTAGGACTTTCACATTCTTGCTGGAGGAGCCTAACGAATACGAAAAGCTGGGAATAGCCTTTACCAATAAAACAGTGTCTGTAGCTGCAAGTGAGAAGCATATTTTGCCCGTAGACTCACGCTACAAGAAGGCAGACGGCAACATCTACATTGAGTCCAGTGGCACTGACTGTAAGCTGCAAATTATCAAGCGCTACACCATCGTCTAGGCTGCACACATGGCGCTGCAATATACAAGAGCGCCCACGGTTGCTAAGGGTGCTGCAATTACCTCCTCTCAGTGGAACAAGCTTTGTGACTCCATAAATGACAGGCTTTCCCAGGGAGTTGGGGATGTTTCTTGGAGATTGCACTGGTTTTGGCATAGCCTATTCCGTAACCCACGCAACACTGACGCATCAGGGGAACTCTACGCTCCAGAAGATGAGTGGTGGAAGTTCACTTCACATGTAGACGTTGCTGACTACCAATACCCAGCCACCAGCGGCCCAGGCCAGCCTGAAGGCGCTAGCCTAGCCAACCCGCTCAACGGCTTTGTTTTTGGTAACCCTACCCGCGAAATCA
>Ga0255781_10001946_pt1 | contig 16722 bp, 28 predicted proteins | sample 101ome_21_FD_179979 | JGI IMG/M metagenome (GOLD analysis project Ga0255781, IMG submission 179979) | Coastal salt marsh microbial communities from the Groves Creek Marsh, Skidaway Island, Georgia - 101413BT metaG (version 2) | ecosystem: Environmental > Aquatic > Marine > Intertidal zone >... | reverse complement strand
AAGGTGTAATAGATGGCAATGCGGCTTTTTCAGCTTCAGTTGTGGCTGGTGGCGTAAAAGTGGAGCATGTAGTAGCAGCGAATCAAACTCCTTCTAATGGAGATGGGAGGGCGGTTGCTAAAGCAAATGATTCCAATAATAGATTTTCTGTGAGTAATTTTGCTAATGCCGTTGATCCAGTAGCCGCCGGAAATGCAAATGATGATTTGGCCGCAACTATCGCCGCATATATTCGCGCAAATGTTGCCGACTTTTCTGCGGAAACTAATGGTGCAGTGATTACTATTAGTTATACTGGTTCAAATGGAACTGATCCAAATTCTGTAACTGGAGACACAAAAACCGCGAGTTTTGATGGTACTGCTATTACCTTTTCAAATAGTGGAAACTTTTCGGGTGGAGCTGTTGAATATCGTACGGCTACCGCAACTGCAGCTCTTTATGCTCAGACCGATGCAACAAATCGTGGTACTATTGAAACTATTACTATGGTTGATAATGGTAGTGGATATGCAGCAACGCCTATCGTCACTATTGACTCTCCTGTTGGAAATAAGAATGTCGTTGAGCAAATTGCTAAACTTGGAGCTGATAAAGTAACTGGATCAAATACTTTTGCATATGACAAAAACTACGTTGCGATTGCTCTTGAAGATTTTGATATCGATAACAATCAGGGTAATCTCGCTAATCCATTATCATCGGCTGAGGCTGATGAGACTACCGGAGATTTTCGTAAACTCGTTTATCATGTTTTACGCACCACGCATAAGTATCTTGACCTACAAGAAGGTGTAGATACTATTACCGTTACTAATGGAGGGAGTGGATATGCAAGCACCGATACGGTTGTCATTACTGGTGGTGGTGGTTCTGGCGCAACTGCAACTCTTGTGTTGGGCGGCTCAAGTAATGATATCGTCCAATCGGTTAACGTAACCAATGCGGGTTCTGGATACACCACTACTCCTGTAGCCACAATCACAACCTCTACGGGGAGCAATGCGGTTCTTGCGGTAAATCTTACTGACAATACGCCAGAAAAGTTTTCAATTTCCAAAGGATTTCTTTCCGAGAATACAGCTACTGACGAAGTGTCACGCGATTACACGGCTTCCTTCACTTTTGACGAGGCTGGACTCGAAATGTCTGCGGAATCTTAATTTTTTGTGTTAGCTCATGTGTTAGATATTACTTGGGTTTCAAATGGGGGTGAGAGTTTGTGGGGTAGCTCTCATCCCCTTTTTAATTTATGAAAGATGATAAAAAAATGGTTCACACGCTATGTTGCGGAAAAAACAAATGTCCTCAAATTAGTGTAGACAAGCAAACAAAAGATGTGGTTATTACGGATGACTTTGGAGGAAAAGTTATTCTGGAAAAAGTACAGTTTGACCTTATGAAGAAGAAGATAAAGGATGGAACTTTGTAATGTATTGGCTGGAGTAGGAATTACTATTCTGTTCGTCTATGCTACACCGCTTAGACCATTACGTTCATTTTTATCATTTTCTAAATTCACGAAGGAACTCGTAACCTGCACCCTATGCGTGGGCTTTTGGGTAGGAGTGGCGCTTTCCATATATTTTCAACATTGGCAATACGCGCCTGTCGTTCCAATATTCGCTTGGATGTATGACGCAATACATGGGAGGCTGATAGGTGAGTACTAAGAAAAAGCGTTTACGTCCTAATACGATTAAGCCCAGAAGGAGGTCCCACATGGCATGGATTCTTGCTAGGCGTGTTGCGGAACGCAAAAAAACTCCTCGCGCTATACTTATGGAGTCCATCGAAAGGATGACTGAGTTTGGGAGTGGTGCTTTCCCTTATGGACAAACACCCGGACAATACAAGCGCGACCAGAAACAAAGGGAAGCGGCGGCCAAACGAAGAGCGGAAGTGGCTCGCGAGAATAAGAAGAGAATTGATGCTTTGAACAAAGCAGCAAAGGAGAAAGCTTCTGATCCATATAATGACCGCACAAGTCAAGATAACCTAGCCCTGCTATACGTCAAACTTGAGTCTGATTTGAAAGAGGAAAGAAAGAAGTTCCAAGATGAGTATGAGGAAGCCAAAGCCAAAAAAGACAGAGCCAGAGCTAAACGCCTCAAATATGAAATCGAACGACTTGATGGGGAAATAAAGAGGGTGCTAAAGCTTTATCAGCAGACTTTGCACAAGCGTATGAAGGATTCTCATGAAAGATTAAGTAAATCGTTTGAAAGAATGGGAGAAGGGGCACAATTCGTATCTTGGTCTACCAGAATGACTGCGACTCCAATGCCAAATCAAGTATCTAGAAAATTTATAAATGGCGGATATTTCCTTGCTTAACAGTTTTAATCTGTTGAAAGTGGCATAACCGCAAACTCCACACAAAATGAATCCTGAAGATATACTAACATTCATATACCTTTGCTTGTTTGCAACAATGATGGGCGCGTTAGTGATAATCCTAAAGGATTATGTCCTGTTCTGACGCGTAAGATTTTTAACAACTTCATTGCGCGCTACATTACCCAATGGAGAGCAACAGCCCTCTCCCGCGTATATTTCGGTTTTTGAAATAATACCATCGATCACGAGACCACAAGCATATGCACCCGGCTCATCTCCACGAAGAAAATCGCAGCCACCAGAAACCTTGGAGCCATGCGCGACTCCAAGGTAACAGGTAAACTTTTTACAACAGAACCCCGAACGCACACAGGGTGGTATTCTAACACCATCAAGTGTGCCGGGGCTCGCGGGCATGGATTTTATTTTTTCAATTTTTTTCTCCATGATCGTAACTCCTTAAACAGTATGTATGTGACCAAAAGCCAACACATCAATTGCGAATCAGCTATGCTCATTTGTTTTATCAAGTCGTTTTTGACATTCCATACAATACACGCCCCCATCTTCTACGAAAGCTAGTGTTTGCTTGTCTTCATTTGTGCAACATTGGAGAATTTCACCATACGCGACGCCATATTCATATCCATCGAATGCCTCATCCTTTTCTTCATTGTATGCATATGATTGCGACCTCCAGTGCCACCAATCTATGTGCTTGAGTAGCCTTTCAGCTCTCACCCTACATTCGTGTGCATCGGGGAACAACTCACGACCTCCTTGGGCGGCTAGTGCTAAAAGCCTTGCGCCAATTGCTCTCCACGCACTCATTCCATTTTCATACACATTCTTGGGCACACACCTGACAGAACCATTGCGAAATTCTGTCTTACATGGTATCATGAGTGCCGTGCCCTCTTGTAGCGTGAAAATATCAAGAGCTTCTTCTTGCGTTACAAACTCACTTTCATGCACACCCTTGCGCACCTCATTTATTCTGTACATATTCATGTACTCATTGAATGCCATCATGTGGTTTGCACTCCACACCTCATACTTTTTCGTGATTGTTATCATTTTTTGATTCTCCTTGTGTCATGTATATTTTTGTGAATTGCTTTTGCAATTCTTCGCCCATCGCATCCCACACGGAACGTGCGTCATCCACATCCAACAGTAGTAGATCAGACATATCCACCATTCCCTTGAATGGTGAATCTTCATCACATGCAATACGTATGGTCGCGACTTGTAGTTCAATTTCTTCATCGGTCATACTCACAGCGCACCTCCTTCACAAGATGCGATCTTACGCTTAAACACAGGGGTGACCGAATCACCCTCTGTTGCATACTCAACTGTATCCTCATACTTCACGTACTCGGCGTATGCGGGTTCATTGTCGATGATTCCACTACCATTGTAGCGATCACCCTCTGTGATGCGCACCCACATGCGTTCATTTACGACATCTCCATCCAATACTGGAAATGATACTTTTGTGAATTCAGGATGTTCATCCATGAATTGCATATCGCTCACAAGCGCAAAGCCTGCGGGCACTGTAATTAGGTTTTTATCTTTCATATGTGTGTTGTGTTATATGGGCCAATAATATGGCATTTCTTGATCTACGTGCCAATAGTGTTGAGCATAATACTCAGGATTTTTGCGTAGAAGGTTTGATTTGTGTGAGTCATGTACGCGAGCGTCACCCCACCATGATGGCTTGGGCGTGTAAGGTCTTGATGAAACTTCATGCGAGAAGTAGGATACCCATTTGTCTACGATATCTTTTTTCCATGGACCTGTTTTGCAGGCAAAGCGTGAGTGCATTTCACACGCACCCGCGAGGCAGTAGGCTGCAAGCTGATGCTCAAAACCTTTCCACATCTTTGCGGCAGGGTGATTAGCCCACCCCCCACGTAGGAGGGTGAGCCCTTCACGGTACACTTGATTACCTAAACGTGTATTGTCTAGGCATGCAAGTGATGCTCTGTACGATCTAGCGTCAGGAACGAATGTTTGCATACTTTTTCCTTAGCCTTTCATGCACCTTATTGGTCGCATCCATTGGACATTCCGCATAGATGGTGACTTGTTTCTTTTCTCCCATCTCGACATACTTCACGACGTGTGGTACTTCGAGCATCATGTCGGTCATCTCTGTGTTTGATTGTGCTGTGTATGCACAGATTACGCTGTATTTACTACTCATGTGTGTTTTCTCCTTTTGGTTTTTTACGCGCTTCCATTGCGCCCTTCCATTGTTCGATTGCCCACAATCCCGCCTGCTCGATGGTCATGTTACGCAAGTCTCCGTCGGGTGACGTCATGTGTGAGAAGTGAATCTCAATCATGCGAACCAATGGTTCTGCATCCAGTACGGTCTTGCCTGTGCCATCATAGTCGATGGGCGCGTGAGCTTGTATGTAGTTACGCACTTCTGTAACTACGCGTTTTTCTAGTTCTTTTATGTTCATGTGTGTATGTGTGTTTCTGCCTGTTCTCCATGTGGTGCGATACCTTTTTCTTTTTTGAACTCTTCGATAAGGCACCCATGATATCCATATGTGTTTATGACCTGTCTCAGTATATCGAGATGATCTTTGCTAAGGTTTACGTATGCTGAGTCTCCCCAATCACGAAACCAATATTGGCATTTTTGCGTACCATTCGGATTGTACCTTAGCCCATCGTCATCACTCGTCCAATACCCCACGAACAAAACTTGTCTGTGGAATGGAAACAAGAACTCATCTTGTGGTCCGCCCCATGACATTTGCCATCTGAAGCATGGAACAGGATTCCCGATCGCACCTTTGCGAACATAATCAAAGCTCAATGCATAATTGTTGAGCTGTTCGATGTCACCCAAATCCATTTCGCTTAGATCACGCATGGTATTCGAGAAAGCTCGATGTATTCTATCTCCGCATGTAGCCTCAGCCATTTGCACCTCCAATGTCTATGTCTTGAGCGCCTGTGAGTGGGTCTCTTCCTTGATGCACGTTTTCGAGCATTATGAGAAAGTTGAGGGTCTCAATCATGCGAGTCTCTCTTTCCGTGTCGCGTCCAAGTCCGCCCGGATCCGTGTCAGGATTTTTCGATAGGTGCGCAAGTTTGAACTTTATCGCGTCTTTTGCAGTTTCTATGTGATCATGCATGCGTGAGAAACATTCAGAGAAGTCTTTCAGTACCACGTAATCTTTCGAGTGATATTCTACGGCTGCGTCGATTTCTCCTATTATTTTTTCTCCATCCTCCTCATGCTTTAGGCGATGCTTGAGCATGTCCAATGCGAGTTTTATATTAGAGAACGCCAAATGCGCGCGCTCAGGTGAGCACGCATCTGTCGTTAGTAAGCTAGGTGAATATGCATCACCTGTTTTGTATGGGTCTTTTATTCTCATATTTGTGTTATTTGTGTGTTATTGCATCATACTAATTTGATGAGCCGTGATGCGAGAAGCTCTTTACTACTTGCGGCGATTGTGTGGTCAAACCAATTACTCATGGCTTTGCGTTGCCTGTCTGAGCCAATGTATGCGCCGATACAGGTCAAGCCCTCGCTACGCCACAATGATGGTGATATGTCACCATCCGTGATCGCACCATCCGTGTAACAGATGAATGTTGAGGCTGTTTTCCATATCTTTTTGTACTTGGGTAGGTTGTATGCGAATGACTCACAACCTGCCCTACATTCCATTAGACCCCACAAGCCACGCGCTACAGGCTTGGATTTGTTCCACCAAGACTTCTTGTTGCCTGTAAGTACGAAGTCGAATCGTATTTTCTTTTGTACAGCCAACTCATTGAATGCAGCCATGATAGGTAAGCCATGCGTGAAGTGACCATCAGACATAGAACCTGAAGCGTCCATCATTACGAACACATGGGGTTTACCACCGTGCTTACGCTTTTTGTGGAAGTAACCCTCAGACGCGTTGAGCTTGGTAATGTTGTTCAGGTGTAGACCACCTGACCCCCAATGCCCTCTACGATCTGCGGATTTGTCCTTGCCCGTAAGCACACGCGCGAATGCTTTCGCTGTTGCATTTATGAAGTTCCCTTCGGATTCCCAAAAGTCGGCTTTTTCGTATGGCTTGTCGTGCCCATAGTAATAAATCCGACCGTTACGTATTTCTATGTTGTATCCCATCAGAAGAAGTCCGCTGGAAGTTTTTCGTTGCTAGAGCCGAAGTCCGAGTCACGTTTTGCGAAGTCACTCACCCACGAGGGGAGATCAATCTGTATTCGTTCTCCAACTGTATGCGTCTCATGTGACAACACGCTTGATGCTCCATCTCCAATATCAATGTCTTGCTCATCGTGGGACAAATCTTCATCCCCCGACTTGCTGTCAGACAGTTTTTCATGCTCACCCTTGTGCTCCGCGGTCGCAGGCTTCTCATCACCTTCGGCATCATCTTTCGGCGATTCCTTGGGATTGGTGGGCACAACAGGCTCAGGCGTGGGCGTGGGCTCTGTTGGCTTTTTTGCTGTAGTTGGAGATGATGTGGGTATGCATGGGGTTGCGTCATCGAGTGGGTTTCCATATGGGTCAACCAATGGGCATCCAGACTCCATCATGTTCACGATAACATCATTGTGCCCTGATACCCGTGATGCTCCTTCAGGCGCACATGGGAAAAACTTGACCCACTCAAGTAGCAATGATTTCAGCGACTCAGTAGTGCGATATTTGCGCCAAGCACGACATTCACGGAATATGTAGTCAATGAATCGCTGTATGTTTTTCGCTTTCTCAGTGCCCCAACGATTGACGTCTAGCCCTTTTGATGCACATTCATCTAACCATCTTTTGTGAACTTTGGTTTCAAGTGTACGTATTCTTTCAGCCCAACACAATGCGGAGAGGTATGCTTCGGGCGCCATGTGTGGGTCAGGCATTTTGTTGTACCTGTGCCAATAAGCTTTGCGCCATCCATAGTCACCACCTTCGGCACGAGTTGGGATATCGACGAACATACCCAGATGGTTGATCCAGACTCCTTTCGATTTCGTGTGACCCGGACGCTTAGCGCTAAGCGCAGACTCGATACGTATATCCTCCATAATATTCAACAGGTCAGGATGTATGCGATTATCGTTACACCAAGAACCCATTGCACCAAGCTCACGTGTGGACAATGCGCCATGACCTTTTTGCTCATGTACTACCATCATGGATGCATAATCTCGTATCATAGTAGCTTGGCGAGTTTTGTTACGTGTAAGGAATGTACTACTGTCCAATGTGTGATGGAAATCATACAGCGTTATGTTGTGACCAAGCTTGGAGTGACTCCAAGATGCTGTACCTTGTTCGGGTGATATGTTTAGCTCGTACTTGAGACCATCATTAGGAACTGTCAGACTTGCTTGCGCAACTTGGTTCTCTAGGTATCTCTCAACCACGGGCGTTATGGGATGTGTTGATTTTTTCATATATGTGTGTGTTGTGTGTTATCCAATGATGACATGACGTAACAAGCTGTCGAATCTAGCCTTGTCGTCTTCGGTCTGTGCGATATCTTTCTTGAACGCTTGTGCTTTCTCTTGCAAGTTTTTGCCAAGCGCCTTGAACTGTCTCTTCTGGTCGGGGTTGGGATGCCCGAAGTCATCCACGGCGACAAAGTATGGACGCTCACACAAAACCGAGCGCTCGTCAAATACATTCAGTATTTCGGCAGGATGCTCAAGCTGCGTGAGAATACCCAACAATTCACGAGTACCGGCATATGTTTCAAGCTCATGATTATTAGCAAACCTTTTTGTGTCGCTGTGTAGTGATGTGAGCGCCCCCATCAGCCAATTACTTGCCTCGTCAGACCAACCATAGGCGTCCTGACGTTGCTCAATCACGGGCTTGAGTACACGCTTGATGTCGGTGATTTTGCAATCCATGTGTACAATCTTGAGCCTTGAACGCATCGCATCATCCAAGTCTCGAACTTCATACCTTCCACCTACATTTGATGTGACGACGAAGCCTATCATTTCGATTGGGCAATGTAGTTGCTCGACTCCACGAGCTGATCCAACCTTTCCTGTCGGCTTACCTGTTGTGCATACATAATCATTGCCCATACCACCGAGTAAGGACTTGAGTGCATTGAGTGTCGTGCTTGGGAGTTGCAAAAACTCATCAAACACTATCATTTGTGGCTCACCTGTATCATTTTGGCGTCTGAAGGCTTTCGTGATTAGACCATCACGCCAGCCGAGTGCTGGAGTTCCATCACCCTCTGCGCATGGATGCCCAAACAATGCTTCAGGCATGACGTCACCATGACAGTCAATCATGTGCGTATTGTCTTCTCCATACAGGCGTATGCTTTCATGATAAGCCTCATGCGTCTTACCACTACCCTTGTCACCGAACAGCGCAACCGCGCGCTTGCCCTCGTACTTGCCTTGCATTGGGCGAGCATAGGTATTGATCGCTTTCGATGCGGGTGACCCACGTAGCTTACGCCCTATGGTTGCCTTGAGCGTTGGCAATGTGATACCTGCAGTGCGAGCTTTGTCCACGACTAGGTCGGCGAATGCTTGGATGAATGGTGCGCCAAGGAGAGTTTTTTGGACTTCTTCTTGCAATGCCGCGCCACCATCTTCAGCAACTTTAGTGCGTACATCTCGTACAGCCTTGTCGGTATTCGCCGTAACCTCAGCTTTAAGGTCAGACATGGCTTGCTGGAATGCGCGTGAGGACAGGATGTCCTTTGGATCTAATTCAATCTTCATATGTTTTTGTGTGTGTATGTGTTGTGGTTTGGGTGATCAGGCGTGAAACACGCACGATCGTTATGTGATTTGTATATGTTTTGTTGTTCATTTTCGCGTAGCTCTCGATCAATCACTTCTTGAGCTTCACTTTCTGTGTGTGTGTGCAAAGCGCGTCGCAATTCAGCTTCAAGTTCAGCTTCATACATTTCACGCTTTGCTAGTTTTCTTCTTATGTTGTGTTGTTTTCTACTCATGCCGCGCCCCTCCTTGGCGCTTCTTTTGGTTTACGTACTCGGAATATGGCTTTAGGCATTTCTCCATTAGGTCCGCGTACAGGTGGGATGAAAGCCCAAGTGTTCTGAAGACCACTCTTCTTGAACCTCTTGTGCTTGTAAAAACGTAAATGACCCCGACGTCCACGAAATTCATGCTTGGTAACATGCTCACCTGTAGATTCTCTATCTTTACGAATTTCTGGCAGGTACACGACTCTCGTGGATTTACAAACCGGGCGACCTCTGATGCCGGGTATGCCACCGAGAGGAAAGTGTTTTTTCTTCGTGCCAATCGTTTCTACCGTATGATGTGGGATTGATGCATATATCAAAACTTTGATACACATGAGAAACGCCTCGCGCGCGCCTACCCACTCTTCGGCTGAAAACGCAATTGTGTTGGGTAAGATCGCTTGATCCTCCATGTTGGGTGAAAGCAAGCTGTCCCAATTCGTTTCATTGGCGCGAAAAATGAATCCCGAACCACAGCGCGTTTCGACCCAAAAGTTCAGAGATTCCCTGTCACGCGTTTCTTCGCTGAATATTGGTTGCAACCCAAGTCTCGTCATGAGTGGCCCAACGCCACCCTTGAACACGAGTATGGTTGGAATCTTTGGGTCTGCGAAGAAGAACTCAATGCTGTCGCTTGGAAACGGTATGTCCATGATGTCCACGCTTTCAATGTCTGTGTGACTCATGTCATTGGTTACCGATTCTTCACACACGAGCTGTGAACCAAATCGCGTGTGGTACCATTTCATTAGTATCTCAATCACGGCGGACACTCCACGTAGTTGGAAGTTCTCATGCAAGAAGTCGGTGAACTCTTTTTTGTCGAATTGCCCACGACTTACTAGCTCTTGCATGTTGTGACCAATCCCATAATCAAGGTTGTCTGTGCATGGTTCCCATATCTCTCCACCGCATTGCATGTACAGCCGACCATCATCACGTGAGGAATGATTTTTTGGCTCAACAAGCTTACGACGGGTAAGATGCGCCCAATATGAAGATATTCCTACTTTACGGCATGCTTCAGCATCAACTCCACGTGGCAACACATCAGCGAAGTCCATAGTTTCGCCCTCTTCGTTTACGGCATACAACCGACCACTCGTCGTGTGCCCAGCTTCCTCGTGGAGCTTGTCCCTGTCGCGTGGTGGTAAATTTAATCGACCACCTTGCAGGTTTATGTGCGTATCAGGTGCGGGCATACCCTGATCTCCGAATGACTGTGGGTTGTCATTGTGCGTCATGAATGTATCATCTATCATCGTGAATCCTCCTGTGCTCAGCGTTACCATTCTCCATGCTCACAATTGTTGATTCATGAAGCTGATCGCTTGTGAATGCATACAGCTCACCTGTATCGCATGTGGCTAGTACGGGCTTGGCGTGTCCAAGTCGTACTGTCTTTACGACATACACCTCACCCCTGAAGTGTAAGTGTGTGCCTACTGTTATAATACTCATATTATTTTTCCTCCTCTACTACGTGTACAGTTCTCATCGCGGAATTGATTATGACCAAGCTCCCATCTATCAGCCCCTTGCATATCAGAAATTTTAGGGGCGTAGGAACTTCTTCTTCTGGCATAATTTCTCCGAGACGCTCAGATATTTTGTCCATTAGTGCGTTATCCATCGATCTTGTGGTAGACGTCTATGATGTAATGCCTATCTTCCTTGTCCATTTCGCCAAGTATTTCCGTAAGGCGATCATCCCAATCCTCAATGTTGCGAACCTCAAGAACAGCCCAACAATCCTCAATGGCGCTCTCAATGAACTCATGCATGAGATGCTCCTTGAACAGCTCATATCTTAGGCATTCATTTTGCTTACGCTCCTGATTGAACAAGGTTTCAGCTAATTCTTCAGCGACACTCATGACAAGCCCTCCATAAGCGATGCAGGTGGCTGAACATCATCGTCACCCATGTCGGGGAATACGATTTCTACGCCATGATCAGCGTAACTACTTTTGATGATCTTACGAGCTTCCTCTTCAGATGTGGCGTGAATATAGCACTCAAGCTCACCTGTCGCGGTGATGCATCGAGACGTGTAGGTTGTTAGCGTAACCAACGCATAGTATATCTTCATATTATTTTTGTGTTAGGTGTGTACGTGGCAAATGGCAAAATACTCAAGAGATACGTACACAATTGAAAATGTAAAATTATAATTTGTGTGTGTACATGCCTGTACGTTACGTGAAAGAAAAAGGGGAGTCGCGCATGCGCACGACCCCCCTGTATGCACGCCTGTGCCTTAGCGTCCGAAGTTTCCGAACGTGAAGACCCATGCAAGCGCGTGACCCAGACCCCCATGCTCACGCGATTCTGAGGCTTCGGCTTCACGCTTGAGCGCGCGCTTGGCCTTGGATTTTTCACGCCTGTCCTTGCGCAAGGCATCGATTTCCTCGCCCACGAGCGAGGAGTGCTCGACCTTCTCCTCTGTGCGTTCGGGCTTCACGCCTTCGTGCGCTTCACGACGCATTTGGGCAAGGGCGCGTACAACGTTTTGGTCGAACTCGAACTCACCAGCGATCACGCACAGGGACGTGCGCTCATCCGAGAGCACGTAGTTACCGATGCTGATAAGCTCCTTTGGCTCGGCTATCGCGCCTGAAGGCTCCTGTGCACGTGCAAGGGCGCGTGCGTCCTTGACAGGCATATCGATTATTGCAGCTTTCGCGCTCTTGGACGCAATGCCTGCGCGCTCAAGCGCGTCGAGCATGTTGAACTTTGGGTTTTGTGTTTTGGCTTTTACGCTCATGTGTATGTATGCGCACCCGCTTATTTGTTCACGGGCGCGTGGTTTTGTTTTTTGTTTGTGCGCACACACAGGTGTGTGTACGCTAGAAAATTCTCTGTGATCCTCACAGGTGGGCGCATGTATGTATGCGCTCATACACAAGGGTGTAACCCAATAGGGTGGTGGTCTAGTGAGCACACGCACCTGTCGTGTACGCTTGTGCGCCACGCTCAGGTGCATGCTCCCGATTGTTCATCGGTTGGCTCTCACGGACGCACGTTGTGCGCTTGTGCGCGTTCGGGCGTCCGCCCCCTTGGGCACACCTCTCCCAAGGAAAGACAATATGTTACGAAAATTTTCGCCGAATGTCGATAACATTTTTTTAAGATGTTGATAATCAATAGGTTGCAACACACTAAATTTAATAAGTTTACCTATGTTAAAGCCATGCCACTTTGAACAAAAAAGCGTAATTAGCTTGATCCTATTTAATAAAAAAATCATATATAGGTATGACTATAAAATGGGCTGAAAAGATCATGTCTGACATAGATACAGGTAAAAATGTATCTGATGAAGACTTGGAAAAGGCTCACCAAATTCTAGCTGATCAATATATAAAAGTTCAAAAACACGACAAGTATGCGAAGAATCAAACTGAGCTGGCGAAAGTATTAGGTGTAGATAGAAAAACAATACAAAGGTGGAGAAAGGAAGCCGGATTCCCCCCGCCACTTTCAAATGGAAAATGGGACATAAGTGCCACGAAAATATGGGTTAAGGGTCAACAGAAGAAAGACATAGATGAGGAGCTTGACCTCCATGATCTTAAAATTAGACACTTAAAACTGATGTGCGAAAAGATAGAGTTTGAGATCAAAACAAAGCGTGGAGATTATACTCTAAATGAAGATGTTGTACGATGGGTGGGTGATATGGTTACTGAAGCAAAGACTACATTACTCTCAATACCATCCAAGCTTGCGCCCATTGTCATAGGCATGGATGCTCCAGAGGCTGAACAAAGAATTAAAGAATCTATTGATGAAGCTTTAGAATCTCTTCATTCAGGTAGTTGACATAACTCCATTTAACATGGATTTTCCAGCTTTAAAAGACGCAGGTTCTTTTCGCAGGTGCGCTTATTGTAAAAGTAAGGTTGCCTGTATGTCTAAGGGTAAATGCCTACTTAAAAAAGAAGCTAAAGAGTTTTCAGAAAACTTCGATAAGAATGATCATTTATTGGGTAGGCTTATAGAACTCAATAGAAAGTTAGAATTTGCAACCCCACCAAAACCATTGAGCGATGACGAAAGATCAAGATTTGATCGCAGAAAGCGCGGAAAGTTTCTGCCAAAAGATTTAACTGAGGCTAAAAATACAAATCCCATAGAAGAAAAAACAAAACCTAAGCCAACTGAATATGCGAAAAGACTTATTGAAAAAAAGAAGATAAAAGAAGCTAAGAGTAAAGGTAAAAAAAGAGATAGACCCAAACGTGGAGACCCTAATTATGGAACAAAAAAGGGAGAAAAAGAAAGAAAGGCACAAGTCAGGGAGGTCAAACAAACAACTGCTGTAGAGGGTGGTAATCCAGCTATCAAATCCAAGAAAAGAAAAGAACTTGACCTAAGCCCAAGCCAAGCCAAGAAACAAAACCCGCGTCACCCACGGGTCACAGGAAAAATTGGAGAATTTAGAAAAGGCTCTAAGGCTGGTAGTGTAAGCCCTAGTGAGAGGGTGGGTTTGCCTGAAACGCAATCTTATCGAAGGGTATCTGATCTACCAGATCACGCCAAAAAAGAACTTGCGCGAAAAATGAGAAACACCCTATCAAACAAGGGTATAAGCAGAGGTCTGAAGAGAACAGAGCTTATGATTTCCAAAATGAGTATAGGAAAATTGTTAAAGGTTTTAGGTATGAATGCCGTCAATTTGGCGAAAATAATTAAGAAGTAGTTGACAAAAAAAATATTAGATATGGACTTACAAAGATTTATAGAACTTGATGCTAAACTCGATGAAGTAATACGCCTACGGGGAGAAAGACTCGCCGAAGAAATCGAATTTGCAGCTCAACCAGAGAAACCACGGTCTATTACTGGATCGATTGGACATGGAGCAGCGGCTGGACTTGGGGCAGGAATAGGGGGTACAGCAGGAGTAGGGCTTGGAATAGCAGGCACTTTGTTAGCCCTTAGAAAAGGAAAACCTTTAAGTAAAAGGGCATTGAAGAGCCAGAAAAACAAAGCAAAACATGCTAAGAAGCAGGAGCGCGAAAACAAGAGACGTAAGAATAAAAAGGTATTTGATCGATCAGGCGAAGCAATGGGATCGGACAAGCGTAAAGATTATCTTAGCCAAATGAGAAAACAGTAATTTTTAGTCATGCCACAGATAGGAAACAAGAAGTACCCTTACACAAAAGAGGGTTTGGCAAGATATAAGCACGATTTGCGTAAGCTTTCTATGAAGAAAAAGAAAATACAAAAACAATATGGTATGAGTGCTAACATGGATCACTTGATTTCACTTGAAGCGAAAATGGATGATAGCTTTGAGTTTTACGCTCAACCACAAAAGAAGAAAGAAGGTTCGGCTCTGGGGACTGCCGCGAAAGTAGCTGGGGTAGGTGCGCTGGGTGCCGGAGCCTATGGACTTGCATCAGCCGCGCGAGGTGATTCTCTTAAGGGTGGAGGACTAATGTCTGGCGTGAAAGATACCAAAGGAATTGGCAACAAATTAGGTCAGGTAAAAAAGAATTTCGGAAACACAGGTGGAATGAAAGGTCTGGCTGGCAGAGCAATGGGGGTTATGAAAAGAGATAAAAGCAAACTCCTTGGCGGCGTAAAAAGACTGTTTCGTAGATAAGCTTGAATATAGTCCAAAAGACCGCAAGGGTCGCTTGGAAACCCGCAGATCGGCGAACTCCTTGGGAGTGGGCTGAAGATAATTTTAGGGTTGCAGTTTCTCCTTTTCCCGGTAATTGGAGGTCTGATAATTCACCTTGGGTTCGCAAGTTTATGGAGGATTTTGCTGACAACAAGATCAAGCAAATATCCATAATGTGTTCGGCGCAAAGCGCCAAAACAGAAACAATGCTCGCACTTCTTAGTTGGCTGATTTCTGAAGACCCCGGACCATGTATGTGGGTTACCTCAAATGAAGATGAAGCCCTCAAGTTTGCGACAGAGCGCTTGATGCCCTCCCTTCGCGCGTGTCCGCCCGTGTCTGACAAGATTCCACAGTCTAACCGACTTGCAAAAAGTAGGGAGATTTATTTTCCCGGTATGACCTTAGAGGTCGTGGGATCAAATGCTCCATCTAAATTGCAGTCAAAACCTCGTAGGTGGTTACTTTTGGATGAGGTAAGAAACTGGCCGCCCGGCGCTTTGCCTATGGTTCTTAAAAGAACGCGAACATTTTGGAATGCTAGACAGGTAATTGTGTCCACACCCGGTCAAGAACATGATTCGGTTCACCAACAGTTTTTGTTGGGTAATCAATATGTCTGGCACGTAGACTGCGTTAAGTGCGGGAAAAAGCATCCTTTGAATTGGGAGTACATGAAATGGGATGTAAATGAAACCACTAAGCCAGACGGTCAATATAACTTTGATATTCTTTCTAAAACCATAAGACTTGAGTGTCCATTTTGTTCGCATGAAACGCACGACACCCCTTTCGAGAGAAGAAACCTTACTAAGGGTGATTGGGTGTCTTTAAATCCATCAGCTCCAGAGTCAAAAAAATCATATACATGGAATGCTCTACTTCCTACTTGGGTAAAATGGAGAGATTTAGTCGAAGAATTTTTGACATCAAAAAAAGCGCTAAGTTGGGGTGATCCTGAACCATTAAAAGCATTCATTTGCGAGTCCTTGGGTCAACCTTGGGAGGATAGACTAAAATACAATGATAAGGATTGGTTACAACAAAGGAAGTCAGATTATAAGCTTCTGGACAGACCACCATCCGATTATCGTAAATTCTTATCTGCGGATGTTCAAAAGGATAGGCTGTATTATGTATGTAGGGCATTTGGCCCAAATGGCTCATCTAGGCTTTTTGATTGTGGAGAAGTTCCTGATTTTGAGGATTTGAGAGAAAAGGCAAAAGAACTTGGAGTTGATCCAGATGACGTCATTATTGATTCTGGGTTTAAAACATCTGCCGTTTACAATGAGGTTATGCGAACAGACTATGCTTGGAAACCAGCAAAGGGTGAGGATAGAGATAATGGATACATCGTAGATGGTATAAAACAGGTGTGGAAAGACAGCGAAATAGATCCGGCTTTAGGAACTGTTGATCAAGGCAAATTCAGACCCGTGCGATTGTTCTTGTATTCAAATCCAAATATCAAGGATTTGCTATCAGAGTATATAAAAGGAATTGGGCCAGATTGGACATTACCTGACAATATAATTCAGGATTACCTAGCCCAAATGAAAGCAGAGCGTCGCGAAGAAATAGTAAACGCTTATGGGGAGGTAAGGTATAAATGGGTTAATAAACCCAGAAGAGCCAACCACTACTTCGACTGCGAGTGTATGCTAGTTATGGCGGGGCTTGTGACGGGGTGCTTAGGATAAGTGATCCTGAAGGCTTGTT
>Ga0255781_10001938_pt1 | contig 16752 bp, 9 predicted proteins | sample 101ome_21_FD_179979 | JGI IMG/M metagenome (GOLD analysis project Ga0255781, IMG submission 179979) | Coastal salt marsh microbial communities from the Groves Creek Marsh, Skidaway Island, Georgia - 101413BT metaG (version 2) | ecosystem: Environmental > Aquatic > Marine > Intertidal zone > Salt... | reverse complement strand
AACTGCGCATCCACAAGCGACTCCTTGAGATGGACATCTCGACGGGCAAGGACGAAAACGCCCTCCGCCTGGTCACGAAGATCCCCATCCCCGACACCGTCAGCATCGAAATCTCGATGCGAGCGGCGAACTGAGTTCGGTCCACCGTACGCTTTGTCAACAACGTCTCAGCGAAAGCCAGGCTTCGGAAACCCTCAGCAGAACCATCCCACCTGTTCGAGCAGAGAGTTCCACCGATCGGTCAGATGGGGGCTGCCTCGGCAACGCCAGCTTCGGTGAGCCAAGAGGCAAGTCCCCGGTCCATCATGTGGACATCGCCCGCTTCCAGCACCAACTCCTCACCGTCTTCGGTGACAATGGGTTCCGGCAGGCTCTCAAGCACCCGGACGCGAACGAGGTCGTTGACCTCCGCAGGGGGTTGCTCGTCAGGCAAGGGCTTGAGGTCACCAAGGTTGTCCTGCGACTCAAGCATTGGTTCATCCACAATCTGTGTTCTTGCGGACGACGGTGCGAGCTCCAAGGCCGCAGCATGGCGACCGTGGGGAACAGCCGAAGCAGATGGCCCTGTGGACGCTGGTGAGGCCGGGGGGGCTTCAGGATCGTCCGCCATCATGTAGGCTTCTTCATCCATCCAATCCCGCTCGCCCATCAAACGTTCTTCCTCGTCCATGTCGGTTTCCAGCAGCGGTGGCATGTCGTCCTCAAAGGCCAGAGCGGGGGGAGGTCCGGGCGAAATGGAGCCTCCTTCCGGAAGATACGAGTCCAACTGCATCGTTCCAGGGGCGTGGCGCTGAGGCCTTCCCATCAACTCACCGAGCATGCCTTGCTGCATGGCGGTCCAGTCAATGTCCATTTTGAAACGGTCGAGGCCTTTCTGGACGGCGTGGTAAAACGCCTTCTCGGCGGGGTCGTGCCGCTGCCAATCCAGCGATGGCAACTCGTGCCCGACCCCCGGTGAAACACCGCTTCGCAAACCTTGGCTGGCGGCATGTTGCATCATGGCCACCATGCGTTTTCGGGCCAACTCCGATGCGATGCGGCGAATGTTGGTTTGCCGTTTTTGCAAATTTTGAAGGCGCATGTCAATGGATCCTTTCCGCACCATCAACTGAATTTCCATGTCCAAGTGCGACAGCAATGCTCGAACCTTGGTCCAAAAATCACGGCGGGGCAACGGCACGGGCACTTCTCTTGAGATTTGGCTGCGATGGGTGGTGAACAGTTGCTCCTGGATCTCCTGCGCTTGAGCGCTGTTGAGATCGCCGTCGGAGGACATCAAGTCCTCCTACAGGTGACGGGTTTTGAATCCTCTTCTGTCGGTCTCCGCCTCGGCATGATGCGTTCATCACATGAATTCATATTCTTGGTTCCACACCTGCAATTGGGGCCCTCCATGTCCACACCGTTGCCGTGCGAGAACGCTCCCCGTCAGGTGCGTTCAAGCGTGATGATGGTCATGTTGATGGCCACCATGGCGTGGTCAGGCGCCGTCCCAAGCGCAGCTCAAGGGGTTGAATTGAACCATCCTCCGGTTCAACACCTCCCCGTTCCGGGGGCAGCAGGCGTGAACATCACGGGTCAGGCGGCTCTTTCCGTGCCTTACAACCACACGCTCACCGGTGGTGCGATCGAGTACGAGCCGGTTTGGGCGACCGAAGGACCGATCACCACTCGGTACGGCATGGATGAAGGAGCAGGATGGGCCGGTCAGCACAACAACACATCGGGCTTGGGTCAAGGCGGGCAACTCAGTTTGTTGCCGGTGAGTTCACTCACCACGTTGGCGGATTTTGAGGACCTCGTTGACGTCCCTTCGGGTTGGTTGGGCGTGGGCGAAGACCACGAGGATTGGGCGGTCGTGACGGGCGCTCCTCCATTGTTGGCCAACCGCAGCCCCAACACCGTGCCTGACGGTGTGTTCATGCTGTCCACGCTTGGACGCGGTGGACTTGGTGCCGATCAAACCGGTTGCCTTCAATCACCCAGCTACGACGTTCCCGGCTACCTTGCCAATTTCACATTGACCTTTGCCCATTTCCTTGCGTTTGAGGACACGGATGCGGCTTGGCTTGAGGCTCGCACCGACGGTGGAACTTGGTTCAACCTCATTCCAACTGGCGGTTACCCCAACATCACCACACTTGACCGGGCCCCCAACGCGTCGTGGTCGGGCCAGATGCCTGCATGGTCCAACGTGACGGTTGACCTCAAACAATCCAGCGTCGTGGCGGGCCGGTCGTTTGAGATTCGCTTTTGCTTTGAAACCGGTTCAAGCACGAACCTTCGCCCGGGGTGGTTCGTGGACGATGTGACGGTCCACAACGACGGCGATCGGCCCGGAGCTTGGTTTCACGGTAACATGAGCGGGACGTATGCGGACAACGCCTTGGGGCATCTCTACCTGAACGCCAACCTTTCAGGGATGAACGGGAGCGTTGACCTTGAGTTTTGGTCGGATTGGGACATTCAAGGCGGTTACGCCGATAACCTGCTGACATCGGTGAGCACCAACAACGGGTCCACGTGGCAGCTGGTGTCCGGCGTCCCGGGTGTTCCTGGCAACGGCTACAACTGGCAAGGGCAATTCTACGGGGACGAAACCTTTGGCTGGGTTGCTGTGACTTACCCGCTGCCCGCGGGGATTGGCAGCCACCCGAACGCCTCGAACGTGCTGATTCGATTCACGGTTCAAACCAACCACAACACTGGATATGGCGGTGTGGGCGCCTCGACGTGGGAGGGTGTTGTGTTGGACGACGTGACCCTCATTCACACCCAGGGCACGACAGCGCCGGTCCGAATCGCCCTCGCCAATTTCACATCAACCCCATCGGGGGCCTCCAATGACCCATCGGGATGGAAGGCAGCCCCCACCTCTCGACCCAACGAATGGATGTGGACCACGGCGTTCGGTCGTCATCCTGCCACCACCGTCACGGATTCCTTTGAGGACCCTGTGTCGGCTCCAGCGGGATGGGCGGTCGAGGGCAACGGGGCGCAAGGGTGGGAGATGGGTGCGACCCGAAACACATCGGGTTACGGCCCGGGTCGGTTCCATTCCGGGGCACAAGGTGCGGCCGTGGACTTGGACACGCAGTACACCAACAACCTTCTGACCCACCTCATTACACCCGAAACCCACCTCCCTCACGGTGCCACGGCCCGTGTTTCCTTCCGATCGTGGATCTGCTCGGAATCCAATTGGGACGGCGGTTCGGTGTCCATCTCCACGGACGGTGGCGATTCCTGGTGGTGGTTGCCCACACAGGTGCCGGACTTCCACGATCAAATTTCCACCGCCAACAGCCAATCACCGTTTTTCCAAGCCGGCATCATCGATGGTTCCAACGTGGCAGGGGGCTGCAACACCAACAAACAGCGTCCGTTCGATCTGAAATCCTATGATCTGTCCAACCTTTCAGGCATGGATGTCCGAGCCCGTTTCACGTTCTTCTCCGACACCTATGTGGAGGCGGACGGGTGGTACATTGACGACGCTGGGATCGAGATTGACGTGTTTGAACCCGCAGGGCAATGGGTGTCGAACGCCATTGCACCGCATGAGGTCCACGGGTACGGTTGGGCCGATGCCTGGTACGACGTGCCCAACGGCACGGCGTTGTTGGTGGACGTCTTGGACGCTAACATGGACACCATTCCGGGTCAGGTCGGGCTCTCGTTCCCGTTCCCCATCGCCGCTCATCCCCTGCAGCACACCTCGGTTCACCTTCGCGTTCGAATGAACACCAGCGATGCCTTGTTCACTCCTCGCATTCATTCCTTGGGGGTGGGCTCCACGGCGTATGCATCGCCTGCATCCCTGATGGCCACTCCAGGTGTGGCCGGGAATGCGTACATAGACACGGAGGGCGATTTGCTGTTCCTCCAGGCGATGTCCGTGCCGGTCACCACCGGCACGGTGTGCCCCATGACCGAGGTGCGCATACAATCGTACGGCGACAACATCTCGTGGGCGGTCAATCAAGCCGCGGTTCCATTGACGGGCTGGACGGCCGGGGCCTCGCCGTTGGTGGATCACAACCTCACCCTGTCCGGGCGACCGGCGTTGACCATCTCCACTCAGCTGAGCGTGACAGGCGGAGAACGGTTTGAGCGCGCTCGTGTTGATGTGCATTGTTTGACACCACCAGCGGGTGTTGATTTGGCCCTCGGCTGGAACAATGCGACCCTGCTCAGCCAAGATGAGCAGCACTTTGGTTACACGACCCATGAGGTGGCGTTCACGGCCGATGCAGCACCAACCGTTGGTGCGCAGTTGCTTGAGCCGCTCACGCTTGACAACGCCAGTGCCCACCTCACGTGGTACACGCACGAAACCACTGGGTCGTTGGCCAACGACGTCGGTGAACTTCATGTCCGCTTGTTGATCAGCGACCTCAACGGTACGGCCCTGGTTGCAGCCAACGGTCAACCAGGTCGGTCGTTTGATTCGGCAGGCCAAATGTCCGTTACGCCCCCCAACTCATGTCCCAATCCTGTGCGTGTGTCGGTGCTGGCCGACCATGTGGGGGATCTGTACCGTTGTCGGATGCCCGTTGAAGTCCAAGGTTCAGCCACGGTCTCAACCGTGGCGTTCCAACATCTCCCGAGTTCATCGGTTCGCACGTTGTTGCTCAACGCAACGGTGCTGAACCAGGCAAAGAATGCCTCCTTTGTGGGAAACACGCGAGCGGTGCTCGATGTGCCTTTGCACATCACGACCGTTCGTGGCGGTCTGTTCACGACCCTCAACGTGTCGGCCCAACCGGTGATGGTGGAATCGGTGCACGACATCAACCACGAGCGATGGTTACCAGGAACGACGGTCACGTTCGTGAGCGAGCACCGTCGCGTGAACCCGTTGGACATGCAAGCCGATGCACCGGACCTCGAGCGCATCTCGCTCTGGTTGTCACCCACGTCAAACCGAGACGATGCGATGATTCGAGTCGAGGTTGACCGCCTTGACGGTGAGGCACGCTTCAGACAAACGCTTGGCTCGGGCCTTGCCTACCCAACAGCTGACTCATCGGTCGTGTGCTCCCTGAACACCTGCACGGTGACCTGGTCCCTGACCAGCACGTGGTTGCTGGACGATGTCGACGACCTGCACGTGTTGGTCGAAGCGGTTGACGTCGACGGATTGACGACCGGGCCGGTGTACGGCGTCGAGAAGACGCCGTTCAACGAGATCGAAAACGACCTTGAGGTGGTGGACATGACGGTGACCGACGACACCGGTCGGCGGTTGGACGATTGGACCCACCCACTGTGGCCGTACCATCTGCCCGCCGAAGCGAACATGACCGCTTCGGGAAGGGTGAGGCTTCAGGGCATCCCGGGTGCGTGGGTCGGCGCCAACGAGGCAGAAGTTACCGTGACGGTGGTGGCGGTCCCGCCGCGCAACATCAGCGGTGGAACCGACGAGTGGCCCAGTGACCCAGTGAATTGGTCCATCACTCGAACGGCGGAGGTGGATGCTGATGGTCGGTTCAGCGTGGATTTGATGACCCCGGGCCCCGATGGAAACTTGCCCAGCAACACGTGGCTGCAAATCGTCCCGTCGATCTCCCGTCGAGGTCCCGTTGGCATCAACCCCATCTCAAGTTTGGATGAAACCGTGAGTGTCAATCCCGTTCGCGTGCTTCACGACACGGAGCATCCATGGGCGGGCACGCTCATGGTGTTGGATTCAGGTCGTGTGTTGCCAGCGGACGGCCACGTGTGGATGATGGGTCAGGACATCCCGTTGCGGTTGGCCATCAACGATGACGAAGGGTTGGGCAGCCCGCTGACGCTCTGGACGTGGTTGGAAGACCGAGACGACCTCAATCAAAACGGCCTCATGGAGGCCAGTGAATACCAACAGGTCCCCTTGAGTGTGAACACCGGCATCCGCTCCATGGACGTGGATTTGCCGCTGCTGGGCTGGTCGGACGTTCTGCCGGCTTCAGCCGATTCGGGACGCGCAAGCGTGGTGGTCGAGGGCCACGACCTCGCAGGCAACCGCATGCAGGGCGGCGGTGTGTTTGGCGAAGCCACCGATTTGGCGACGTTCACGGTTCAGCGTCGGGTGGACACCACGGTGGACATCGAATCGATCTCGCTGGACAGCGACGGAGGACGGTTGTTCCCAGGGCACACCCACAGGTTCGCTTTCACCCTAGCGGACGGCAACGGTTTCGCCTCCTTGGACGCCATTCAGTTCAATCCCGTTGGCGAGAGGAGCAACGACCCCTGTTTCGTCCACGTCGACCCCCGGTTCATGACCGTTGAGCACGATGCGTCCTGCTACATGGAGGCGCCCGTGGTATCGGCCAATGCGTTGAACGAGGGTGGGTTGTATGAGGTGACGATCGAGTTCATACTCCGTTGGGACGCCACCTTCAATGGAATCGCCTCAAGGGGCACCCCTTCCCTCCGGGTGGTGGACGAGGGTCAACACCTCGGTCTGGGCTTGTTCCGATTGAACCAATGGTCCTGGTTGGCCGCCAACCAACTCGATCTTCGGTGGATCAACATCACCGATACCACGGGGCCGTCCGGTGTCAACACAGGCGACACCCAGTGGTTCCATCGCAACGACCGCATCCATCACACCCTCGGTCTGTACCACCGCAACAGCTCACGCCCCGCTGCGAACCTCCCGCACCCCGGTACGGTGGATTGGCAGCTGACAGACGGCGCTCGATCCATCGAAGGCACCGTCAACATCACCAATCGATCAACGGCCGTTGTGGTGTTCAACGTGGATGCGAACGTCATGCACCGTGACGTTGGGTTCGTCAACATGACGGTGAACGGTATGGAGGGTTACGGCATCAATGAACTTGGCTACAACATCGTGATCGACGAGACGCCGCCAGCCTTGCTGTTGACCTCCAGCACCCTGAACCGATTGTCCTCCGATGCGTTGGGTTCGGTTCCGGTCGACATCACCCTGTTGGACGATACGGCCTTGGACAGCGACACGCTCACGGTTCATGTGTCAATACAACGGCTGGGTTCTGAAGTTCCGGGTTCGGCGTTCACCGTCAGCGTCCCCCTCACGGACATCAACGGTACGGCGCATCGGTTCAACGGGACCGTGGACATGGGAGTCCATCTGGGAGGTTTGGCCCGAAGCGACACCCTCTGGGTTTGGTTTGAGGTGGCCGATCGCTCCGGTCGCCCTCTGGAGGGGTTGGGTGCCTCAACCCGGCCGCTCGTGGTGGGCATCGATTGGGTGGCCTTCGAACCCTCCATCACCGACCTGTCCGCGACGCCATATCGACCCGTGACAGGCGATCCGGTGTCGGTGTTCGTTCAGGTGGACAACCTTGGGATTGAACCCGGGTCGACCACTTTGGTGCTTCGGGACGGTGAAGGCACGGTCCTGCGGTCGATGTTGCTCGATCTCAACGCGTCTGAATCAACCAAACTGGTCTGGACGGTGGAGGCGTGGGCCGAGGGCAGACTGGGCTTGACGATTGAACTTGAAAACCGAACCCCGCGCATACCCGTTCCGCTTGCGGATGTGTCGCCAGCCAATGAGGACGAATCAGCCGGCCAAATGGCGACGTTGAGTCTGTCGTTGCTTTCCGTTCTGGTGGCGTTCAGTGTCTGGGTGGTGGTTCGTCACCACCGGAATGAGCGGCGAGAGGCCTACGAAATCGAGCGCATTCGGAGAATCGTTGAGGTGCCAACGCCTCACGCCATGCGCAAACGGTTGGTTCAACTTCGCGAAGAGCAATAGTGAAGAACGCGAGGTATCACGCTCGGTACAGTAGCCGGGGTACCCGAGTGGTCAAAGGGGGTGGATTCAAGCTCCTCTGCATATTGCTTCGCAGGTTCGAATCCTGCCCCCGGCACTTAACAACACAGGATGAGAACCTCGTTGGCATCGCCAACATGGGTGAGAATCCTGCCCCGGCACCATTCAATGCAGCATGAGAACCTCGTGGGCGCAGCCAACGTTGGTGAGAATCCTGCCCCCGGCACTCACTTTTTTTGACCGATTTATTGTTTAACAAATCACACGAATCCACCGTTCCAAAATCAAGAAAAAACCACTTTCTGCCGCCTTTATGTCCGAGGATTCCTGCCGGCACCTTCCATTCTGGAACCTGTATGTTCCGCCATCGAATTCACACCTTCTGCAACGGCACCAACGAGCGGGTGCCGACCGTCCAGGTGCATCAACTTCAATTCAACCCAACACCACGCAACGCCATGAAGGTGCTTCTGCTCGGTGCTACCGGTTTCATCGGAAGTGCTGTGGCGAACCTCGTTCCCAAGGGTGTTGAACTCACAGCAGGGTTCTTTTCACCGGATCCCGATTTGGACCCTCATCATGCTCGTCAGCACATCGATTTGCTTTCCACCTCAACACCATGGGAAGATTTGGTGGAACAGCACGATGCCATTGTTATCGCAGCCCGTCCAAACGGAGCAACCGCGACGAAGCGCCTTGATGTGGCTCAACGAACCAAGGCCAGCATGGAGCGGCTGTGCGGGGCCATTCAGACCGCAACGAGCCCCGTTCACGTGGTCGCTGTCCATGGCTCGCTCAGTTATGGATGTCAGGGAGAGGACGAAATCAAACCCGGGGCCGGTCTCCACCCGGTTGGTTTCGCCGAGGCGTACGCCTTGGCGGAGGGGCCGTTACGTCAACTCGTTGAAGCCGGTGGTCATGCGAGCCTTTTCCGAGCACCTTGGGTGCTTGGTTCGGGTTCATGGTACGCACAGATGTACGCAAATGGGCCGTCCGTTCCCGTTTTGGGTCAAGGTGATCAGTGGATGTCGTTGGTCACGGTTGAGGACCTGGCCGCCCAAATTTGGGAAGCCGTGCAGACACAACAGCGGGGTGTGATTCACCCCACGTTGCTCCATCGATGCCGCCAAGCTGACTTCGCACGGACGGTGAGCGAGATTACCCATCGTCCCCTGTTGAAAATCGGACGCTGGCGTTTGTGGCGATGGGAGCCCCAAATGCGTCGTTCGGTCATGGCGTCCATTCGCCTTGGTGACGGTCATGGGGAACGTTCGGAATCGGCGCGTTCCCGAGCGGCATTGAGAGAAGCTCTCCTTGCCATTCACGAAGCTTTACGATAGACATAGAGGCTGTATTCACCGCAGTTCCAGAACGGCGTGTATTGTAGCAGTGCGTCCATGACTTTTAACACACGTCCTCGAAGACTCCCTTTTGGCGCCCAGTGATGCCTGTACCAGGCCGGGTGGGTGATGCAGTAACCCCGCCGGTGTTCGCGCTTGAGATGAGGCCGAAACCAGCGGTGAAGTTGGCGGGAGGAATAGCAGCGCGATGGCAAAAATCGGGTGGGCGAGTAACCGCCCCAGACGGTGCGTAACCGAGCCACCGCTTTGGATGGCCGCAAGGTGACGAAGTTCCACAACAGGTCAAAGACGTACCATTTGTTCACGAAGGTCACTACCATTCGACCTCCTGGCTTCAGGCAATCGGCCATCCGTTCAATCGCCACGTCAAGTTCAGCACAGGTGTTCAAGGCTCCAAAAAACACGTAAACGGTGTCGACCGAAGCCGGTGGAACGTGCTCAGGAATGTCCAACGGGCCACCCAGAAGCGGCTTCATGTTGGCTCGAGAGACTGATTTTTGCGACACGATGGTGTGAAATTCAGGTGTGATGTCAAGCCCGATCACGTCGCGTTCGGTGTTTTCTTCGGCGAACCACACCATGTCCAAACCTGGGCCGTACCCGATTTCCAACAAGACGTCGGTTTCGCCATCCAAAACCACCGTGCGAAACGCGTCCCTCAGGTGCATCAACACGTGGTTGTCATTGGCCCGTCCTTCGAAGGAGGCGGCCTCTTCATCGTAGTAGTCGGCCACGGTTTGGTGATACTCGGCCGAGGACATCACACATCACCGCCAAGCTGCCGATAATGTGTTTCGATGCGTTGTTTGTGAGCGTTTTCGTGCCCCCGGCAGACCGAACGTGAATACACGGCCTCGGTCGTTGAGGTCGCTGCCATGAGCTGCTTGATGCGACGGGAGGCTTCCCAACGTTCAACGATTCGGCCAACCAGCGGGAGGGTCATGATGCGCCACCACCAAGGGTAATCGGTCGTGATGGGGACGTGAAGTTGTGGTTTCATGGATGCGTTGGGCAACGTGTCATGCGCCCATGGGTTGGCAGCATGCAGTTGGGAAAGGCCAGAGGTGTCTTTGAGCGGAATCATGCGCATCAATTCCCTTGCACCGTACAAACTCGGTTCAATCGCCAGGTTGCCCTCAGCAAGGACCATGTTGGGGCACAATCGAGCGCCCTTCGGGTGCCGGTGGGCGAGGTACAGCGCCAGGGCTCGCGTGCGCCACACCCAACCTGGTTTGGTTACGAGCAGAACGTCCACGTCCCCGTCATCGTCGTTCTTTCCAGCTGCAATCGATCCCGTGACAGCAAGACCGGTGACGGCTGAGCAGGACGCAAGGATCCCCAACACCTCTGCGGTGAGGTCGAGATGTTGTTTTGCCAGCTGCCGTCGGTGGTGTTCGAGAGGGTGACGCAACCCGTCAACAACGTGAACATGACCAGCCTCCACCACCAAATCAGGCCGCTGGTCAAGGTGATGGACCAACGCTTCTTCGGAGCAAGGATGACGCAGGTCCCTCCATAACTCGTTCAGCGTGGGGTGGTGGTCAAACATGGAGGACCAAGCCAGCGCCTCGTCAACCGCTGCGTTGATATCGCCATCGAAGGTGGTTGGCATGGCGTTCATGTTTGTTTGTTGATGTTCATTTATGGATTAATTGGTGAAAATTTTTGTGCCGTGAAGGCTGAGTCGCACCACAGGATGAGCCGGTTCACATGCACGAGGTCAACACCACTGCCGACCGGGTCACGAAGGAATTGATGCCTGCTTTGATGGTCGTCGGGGCGCTCATGTCGTTGGGTGCTTCGTTCGGCCTCCCACCCGCCCTCTTGCTTTTGCTCAGTTTTGCAGCGCTGGTTTGGATGGTAACACAGTTGCACACATTTGAGGTTGCTTTGGGCGACGTTCGGTTCATGGCCGTGCCGGCCACGGTGTTTTCCATCGGCGCATACACGCGCTTTCACCTCGTTCCCGCTTTCTATGACCAAGCATACCATTTGCAAATTGCCAACCGAATCTTGGACCGCTGGACGTGGGAACCAACCCACCAAGGGCTCGACTTTTCCTTTCGGCCGGAAATCGTGTCTGGTGTGGCTGCGGTCGAACTTCAGTTCACTGGACAAACAAGCGCGGTGTTATGGACACCGTTGATGTTGATGTTGGCCAGCGCATACGCCATTCAACGCCTTGCTGAACATTACACGAATCGTAAAGTTGGTGTTCTCGCCGGTGTGATCTTTTGCTTTCTTCCAGTCGTCGTTATGATCGGTCGAACCATGTTATTGGATGTAGCAGTCGCAGGCATGTTGGTGTCCGTCGTGCACCGCTTGGTTGACCTGTTGGACGAGCAGGATGGATGGAAAGCAGTGCAATTGGGGGTGCTCAGTGGTGTGGTAGGTCTAACAAAATACCTCTATCTGTACCTTGGGGGGTGGGTCTTCCTCACGCTGCTCGTGGTCAACAAGCAAAGGGCTGCAGGCGGGGTGATGCTCGGTTACGCCCCTGTTGTGGGGGTCTTCATGCTAAAAAACCTCATTGTAGGAGGTTCGGTTCTGGCTCCGCTCCAAACGCAAATCGTTGGCACCATGGCGAGCGTAACCGCCATTGTTGAGGGTTCGACTCGCTACACAACAGACCGATTCATGGCGGAGTGGGTGGAGCAATGGGCCCCATGGATGTTGGCGATGGCGCTGTACGGCACAGCGTTGTTGGTCAAACGGGACCGTCGGTTTTTGTTGTGCACCTGGTGGGTGGTCGCTCCGGCGTTGTTCATCCACGGCTACGTCCTCAATTTCGGGTGGGTCAGGTACTCGACCCCTTGGCTGGCCTTGCTGTGCTTAGGTGTGCCCGCTGCCATCCATGGTCTCAAGCAAGAATGGCCCCGACTGGATGACTCCTCTCACCGGGTTTCAATCACCATCGGTATGGTGGTGTTGGCTTGCGCCTCCCCCATGGTTGGGATGCTTCAGACCGTACAGGCAGAGTACGACACACTCCACGACACTCGGGCTGCGTGGGCCAAAATTTACACCCAAAGTGGCGATCATCTTGGAACCAATGATGTGGTCGTCACCGGTCTTGACATCACCTTCGGTCTCCACGCTGCTACACCCGCCTATCGATATGAAAACCCAGAGCGCCCCTTTCTTCATGCAATTGAAAAATTTCAGGCAACTCATATGTTCAGTCAAGACACCAATTACCGGTACGACATCGATGTGAACCCAACATGGCTCCTCGGTTCGCCCCTTGAGCCGTTGACCTCCGTGACCGTTGACGGGAGGACGGGGCGATTGTGGGAGGTCAACCTCACCCGATGGGCCGAAGCGGAATCATGGCGTACCCACACGGGATACGCCAATGCAACAGCGGGGGGTGATTTCCGTTGGTTTGCACCGGAGGTGCCCGTTCTGAACCCCGAGGGCGCTGTACCTCACCGCATGGTCCGGACTGGTAATACCCTTGATCTGCCGGAGGTGTTTGATGCTCTCGTGAACCGGACCGAGGCTGTCGCTTGCGATTCGGTGGAGTCATGTGGAAACCTTGTCCCTGTTGCACAGTCGAGTGAAGCCTGGGCAGTGTGGTATACTTGGGACACTGAAGCCATACCGTTGTGACACAGCAAGACTCAAAGGCGATTTATAGGAGGTTTCGGGTGGCTCATTGATGGAAGAAGGGTTCACCCCAGCGGATTTGGACCACGGATTCTTCCAGATGTCGCGACCCACGCCCAAACACCTTGCCGCCTACGTTTTCGCCGCCCTTTTTTTTCTCGTGTCGCTGGGGTTGTTCGCCTCCAGCCTCTTCATCCCTGATGTGCCTCGGACCGACGAAGCGGCCCGCCTCTCGGCCTTGCCCACCGACCCATCGGTGTACGATGTGGTGCCGGTGCAAGCCGGTTACGATGCCGATGAGTACGCTGCGTCTGCTGCGTTTGTCATCGTTCCGCTGGAGCTCGAGGCAGGGACCATCGCCCGCGAATGGTGCACGTGGGTGGAGGACGACGACGGTGGCGGGTCGTGGCAGTGGGGGTACGAGATGGTCGATGGCCTGTCGTTGGACTGGGTGGACCAAAACGGACAACGCATCGTCGCACCGTTTTCAATCACCGGTTCCTTGGCCCCTGAGGGCGAGGTGTTTTCCTCGCCCTGCAACAGTGAATGGGAGCGAACGATCGGTGGATTCGGCCTGGATGACCCGTCGAACCCTCGCTTTTTGGTGTTCATGCTTGTTGAGACCAACCCGATGCGGTACCAGGCGCTGTCGGTGGCTGAGGTGTCGAGTCTGGCCACATCGCTTGCAGCCCCTCAAGAGGTCACACAGCGCGAGGACCGCGGTCGTTTAGCGCTGTTGACGCTGGGCATCGGGGGGCTGATCTTCATGTTCGCTTCCGAACCTTCTTTGATGCACGACATTCGTCAATTGCGAAAGGCGAACTGGGAGCGTGCAAAGAATCGAGCGAGCGCTGTGGGCGTTCAGGGTTTCAACGGCCGCCTCCTTCAACACGTGGGGCTTGGCGGTCAGCCGTTGAGCGACGAGGAGGGCAACCCAGTCACCCTGCCCAGCCGGGCGGTCGATGAGGACTGGCTGTTCGGGGCACCAGCGCTCCCATTGACGTACGAAAACGTGTTTGCGCCCGATGGGGACGGTACCTTGCTGCCCGAGCACCCCACCTCCTTGGGCTCACCGCTGCCCGCTACCGTCACACCGTACAGCCTCGGTGCCCTCATCTTTGCCTTGTCCTTCATTTGGCTCTCGGCGGATTTGCGTGCCCGTGACGGGTCGGGGTTCCACACCGCACTTGGTTGGGGGCTCACCGTCATCGTCACGGTGGTGAACCTGGCGTGGTTCGTTCACGCTTGGAAGCAATTCAAACTCGTTCGAGCGATTCAGGACCTGCCCACCAGCCCCGTGCGAAGCGTGGCGGTGGGCCAAGCGGAGATCGTTGGCCAAGTCCGCCCTTCGAAGGCAGGCACGCCTCAACTCAGCGTCGGGGGCAAAACGATCGGCGGGTTGTGCGCGTGGACGTGGACCTCGTACGAGTACGTCTGCCGAACGGACAGCGAAGGGAACACCACCTGCAGTTGGGAGGCGCGCGATTCCGATACCGGTGGTGTTCCGTTCATTGTGCACGACGGTTCGGGCGGCATCATGGTCGACCCTTCGTTGTGGGCGAAGCGGCCGAAGACCGTGGATCACGGCCCCGTCATCGAGAGTTGGCAGCGGGGCAATTGGCGGTGGGACCTGAGCGTGTTGGGGGTGGGCGACCCTGCGTACGTGCTGGGAGATTGCGTGCCCCGAACCCACGAACACATGGAAGAGTGGGGTCGGGACGAAACGTTGGCGAATTCCTTGGTGATGATGGTGCCATCCACGGACACGGGTGAGGCCTCCGTGTTGCATTACGGCACGGAATTTCACCTGCTCTCGTCCAAGCGGTCCGTGTTTGAGATCCTCATCGTCCCGTGCGTTGTGTTCTTGTTCGGCGTGTTCATGTTCGTGAATTACACGCCATGAGGCCCTGCGTTCGGGCTGCGGTGCACGTCATGCTCGCGGGTCTTTGGGACCTTTCGTGGCCTGGATGACCACCCCGTGTTGTTCGAGGTAGCTTACGCCGTTTTCTCCCATGAAGCCCCCGTCGACGATGACCACGCGTTCAATGCCGGCGTGGTGAATCAATTTCGCACACATCATGCACGGCTCTCCCGTGACGATCAACCACGCGTTGTTGGTGGGCACGCCGTTGGCAGCGGCGTTGCAGATGAGGTTCATCTCGGCGTGGTGACAGCCGATTTCCACTCGTGTACCCGATTCGATGCTCATCGTGTCGCGCAAGCACGCCTCCCCGCCGCACAATCGACCGCCGCCTCGGGGACCTCCGTTGTACCCGTCCATCAGCACCACGTTGCGCGCAGGATCGACCAGCAGCGCACCGAATTTCCTTCGAGGGCAATTGGAGGCTTCGGCGAGGGCCAAGCACTGCTGAATGCGAATGTGCAAGTGCTTGTCCTTCATGACTTGAGCACGCCGCCTTCTGCTTCTTCATGGCTTCGCTACCGGACGGTGAGGTGTTCGTCCGACGTTGCGCCAACGGCCGTGAGGACGTTGCCCTGCATGTAGAGCGAACCGATGGAGAGCACCGTGACGCCATCATCGAGGTGTGTGTTGAGGTGCGCAACGGCCTCGTGGGGCAGAGGATGCGTCACGATGGGGGCGCTGACCACCGGCGTGAGCACCTCCAACCAGGTTGCGCAGGGCACGCCCGGGTACCGCCCTTCTTGTGGCTCGGTGAGAACGATGAGGTTTGGCGGATGTTGCTTCATGAGGTCGACCAGAGGCTGAACCATGGTCCTGAGGTCGGTCTGAGGCGTGGTGCCAAACAACAGGGCCCAAGGGCCTTGCAGCGCAGGGTGTTCGACCAATTCCTCGCATGCCTTGGCCATGCCGGAGGGGTTGTGTGCGCCCTCCAACAACCAGTGCGGCTCATCCGGACGAGCGCTGCTGATGCGTTGCATGCGGGCCGGCCAACGCACGGTGTCCAACTTGGGGACCGGGGCCTTCGTGACGGTGCCAAGGTGAGGCCACACGGCCTTGACCAGCGCCTTCGCCTGTGTCCGGTACCCTTCGCCAGGAACAGGGTCCACCCAGAACACCTGCGCCGGTCCAACGGTTTCGTTGAGGTCGGCACTGCCTGCGTTCGCCGCACACGCTTCGATGGCTTGCCGGGCATTGATGTCAGCAGGGGTTTGCACGACCAGCGGTCGACCCGGCCGGGCGATGGCACCTTTTTCCATCGCAATGTGACGCAGCGTCGGTCCCAAGATGTCGGTGTGCTCCAACGAGAGCGAGGTGATGACGCTCAAATCGGCGGGTGCGCACCGGGTCGCATCCAGGCGACCGCCCAAACCGGTTTCGAGGATGAGCACCTCCACGTTCATCGCTTCAGCCACGCACATGGCGGCCAGAAAGGTGCTCTCGAAGAAGGTCAACACCCCGTCCATCGCCTCATCCACCGCCATGACCCGGGCCAAGGCCTCATCCAGCGTGGCCGGCGACACCGGGACGCCGTTGATGCGGATGCGTTCCTCGAGGCGGACCAGGTGTGGTGACGTGAACATCAGTGTGTTCACGCCGACCCGCTGCAGAGAAGAGCTCAGCGTTGCACACAGCGTGCCCTTCCCGTTGCTGCCCGCCACGTGAACGGTGAAGGCCTCCACCCGTGCGCCCAGGATGCGGAGGGCAGCCGATGTGGTCGCCAGCCCAAGGGACATCCCTCGGGTCTTGGTGGCGGCCAACCATGTTCGCACCCCGTCGGCCTCCGCCATGAAACACCGTGGAGGTGGCCGGTTAAAGCCGTGGGGAGGCGGTGTCCGGGCGTTCATGAAGCGCGAGGCTGATATGGAAGGGGGGGTTGGCAACACCATGAGCGATGCCACCGCTGCGAAGGCCTCGCCAAAAGCCAACGCTCGCTTTCAGAAGGTGGAAGAGGAGTTGCGCCAAGCCGACAGCCTCGGTGCGTTGATGGCCGAACAATGGCGCGGCATGACCAGCATGGCCGGCATGTTCGTGTTGACCATTGCACTGGGCATGTACATCCGCCCTTACTACGACGTGGGCGAACTCCATGCCTTTGGCGCATCGGG
>Ga0255781_10001933_pt1 | contig 16773 bp, 8 predicted proteins | sample 101ome_21_FD_179979 | JGI IMG/M metagenome (GOLD analysis project Ga0255781, IMG submission 179979) | Coastal salt marsh microbial communities from the Groves Creek Marsh, Skidaway Island, Georgia - 101413BT metaG (version 2) | ecosystem: Environmental > Aquatic > Marine > Intertidal zone > Salt... | reverse complement strand
TGGGTATTTATTCGCCAATCTTCCGGGCATGGGCGCGCCGCCGCCCGCCGCCGCGCCCGCGCCGCCCGCCAAGGCGGCGTCTCAGAATAGTCGCGCGGCGTCCAAGGAGAAGAGAAAGAGCGGCGACGTCATGCCCCCGCCGAGCGCGCGACGCGCGGCTGATAAATCGCCGGAACCGACGAAGAGCGAAGACACGATGGAGAGCGTCGCGGAGTCCATGCGAAAGATTCAAAACGCCATGCGACGTATATCCATGTCCCCGGCGCCGGCGGCGTTCGCCGCGGCGTCAGCGGATTCCAACTCTCCGAAGATGGCTGGCGTGCAGCTCAAGTTTGACTCTCCGAGCGAATCGAGCGTAGACGTGGACGCCGCGCTGCTGGGTGACGACGTGGAGGCGATGAAGAAGGCGATTCGGGAGTTGCGCCGAGAGAACGAAGACTTGCGCTCTCAGTTGGCAAAGACGCAAAAGGAGGCGCGCGTCGCCATCGCGCGCGTCGCCGGCGGCGTCATCGCGCAGGCGAAAATTGCGGAGCAAGAGTTTTCACAGAAATTTTAACGACGCGACGCGTGACGATTGAATGATTTACGACTTGATGTAATGAGTGAGTGAAAGGTGAACGAATGAATAAATGTGTGATTCAGTTTGCGTGCCGTGCTTTCGCGCGTGTGCTAATCTCTATCTATGCTCGAATGTTTGAAGACGTCGGCGCGAGAAATGACCGCACCCTTCTTTTGGACGTGTTCGACGAGACGTTCCAAGAACGGATCGCTCCTGATCGTCACGTCGTCGCCTATGATGGTGACGTGTTTCTTCGCGCGAGTGATCGCGACGTTCATGCGTCGTCTGTCGGAGAGAAATCCGACGAACCGCCGCGAGTTCGAGCGCACCGTGCTGATGACGACGCACTCCGCCTCGCGACCTTGGAACGCGTCGATGGAAGAGATTTCGATCTGTTCCGCATCTTGTACGTTCGTCAACGCCGCGGCGAAGACGTTTCGGAGTAAGCGCACTTGAGCGGCGTACGGAGAAATGACGGCGATGTCTGATGGTTTCACGCCAGCCTTTAGAAGATCCAAAACGTGCGCCGCCGCCGTCATCGCCTCTCCCTCGTTCATGTACGAACCGCCGATGCGACGCTCGTGACAATCGACGGGAATGCGACCGACGTCTGTTCGCGTTGTGATCATGAGCATGGGCAACGCGGTGATTGGCGTCTTTTGCACGCCTCGAAGATCGCAGAGCAGGGACGTTTTAACGGATTTGTGCGCTTGTACTTTGCCCCCGTACGCCTCCGCGCTCGACCACGAACTTATGGCTTGGTGCGAGCGATACTGCACGGAAAGCGTGAGCGCCAACACGCCCGACGACGCGTACGCCGTCGCGCGGTTGCCCTTGTTGGACGACTCGGGTAATTCATCGTTCCTCGGCATCAATCTCGACATGAGCGAGCGGGCAAGTCCCGCTTCGACGGCTTCCTGGGAGCGGATCACCGGCGCGAGCTGGCAGGGATCTCCGATGAGCACGACGCGTTTCCCTCGAACCATTGGGATCCAACTCAAAGGTTCGCTCGCCTGCGCCGCTTCGTCGATGATGACGAGATCAAACGGCGGTAAATTTTGAATCGCCTCGATGCCGGCGCCCGCGTTGGTGGCGAGTAGGACGTTGGCTTCTCGCAAAATTTTCGCCTCTGAAGCTTTGCGATGCTTCGTGCCAGCCTGCACCGAGGCCTTGAGCTTTGCCTTCAGAGCGGTGATTCTATTTTGAAGTTGCTGCTTCACCTTTTGCGGAACCATTTGCGCCTTGGCGTACCGCTCGATCGCCGCACGTAATTCGGTGGATGTCTCGCTCGACTCGACGCGTTGCTTTGTGAAGAACGCTTCGGTCGCTTCCGCAACCTTGACGTCGAGAGACGACGAGAGCGCCGCCGGGCTGATGCGTTCGGGGGCGCCGAATCGTAGCGCTCTGACGTTTGCGACTCCGTCGAGCCTCTCGACGAGGTTATCCACGGCTAAATTGCTCGGCGCGCACGCCAACACGCGTTCGCCTCTCGCCACCGCCTGCGCGATGATTTCGAGCACGACGCTCGTCTTTCCGGTGCCTGGTGGACCCTTGATGCACACAACGGGAAAATGCGGCGACGCCGCCGCGCACAGCGCCAACGTTTGCGACTCGTCAAACGATTTTTTCGTCAAGAGGGACGAACCGATCGGTCTGAGCGCCTTTTCTCGGACGATTTTAAAATTGACGCCGTCTCCGCTATCGAATTCATCATCGTTTCGCCAACACGCCTGCCGATCTTCGTTAAATACCGTCTTGACGATGGCCAAGCACGCCGGTTTAGATCGTTTCACCGCGGGAATGGATTCCAAAATATCCATCGCCTTGACCTGTCGCTCGTACGTCGTCTCGTCCAGAGCTCGAGACAGCCACACCTCTCGTCCAGATAACGCTCTGACCAGCGTCTGTTCGTCTTCATCGTACTCTAACGTGATCGAAGACGCGTCGGCGTACCGATCCGCCGCCTTTTTATTCAACGCGTCACCGAGGAAACGCACCGACGCTTCGCGAGAAAAGACGCTCTCAATGTCGACAGAGCCGTCGACGCTGGCGTCATCGGGCACCGCATACGCCGAAATCTTCACGCGGTCGCCCACTCTGAGCGCCCCCATCGCGATATCATCCTCCACGCTCGAACGCAACACCAAAAGCGTTTTCCCATCCGTGCTTCGAGTGGCGCCCACGAGTCGCAAACCGGCGGCGTCGCCTCCGGCGGCGACGACCGGATCGACGACCTCCGCGTCGTCCGCGTCATCCGTCACCAACGCCCCCACGGAAGTATCCTCGAGTTCACGCGCGCGCTCCAACGCCAAGAGCTCTTTCCCACGAGCGACGAACGCGCCGATTCTCTCGCGCGCCTCGCGTCTTCGCGCCTCCGCCGGCGCCTCCGCCTCCTCCGACGTCGTCGCAGCCTTCGTCTTCATCACCTTGGACGCCGTCGTCACGCACACGCGCACATGGGCCCACGCCTCGCTCGACTTGGCCGCCTCGACGTCCCCATCGTACGCGCGCTCCATCGCCTTGAACGCCGCGCGCAGAAATAACGGATTCGTCGTCGCTCTGTGCGCCCGCGCCGCGCCCGCCGCCTCCGTCGGCGGTTTCCCCCCACCGCTCGTCGCTCGCGTGATCTCCCGCGTGAGATCGTACGCGTCACTCTTCAAACGCCCCTCCAACGCCTCCTCCACGCACGCCTCCGCGACGACCTCGATCGCCGTCGCCAACCACCGAAACGCGTCGTCGCCGCCGAGCGCGCGTTTTCCCAGCGGCTGCGTCCCGAGGGCGTCCCGCGCGCGTCGTTCCATCGCCGCCGACCGCGACGACGACTTCAAAGAGGACGAAGAGGAGGTCGACGTCGTCGTCACCGCCGCGCGCGCGTCGACGCGTCGTCCTCGCCCGACACCCGCGCGCGATGACGATGACGATGATGATGTCGTCCCCGCGCGCGACCGCGCGCGCGCGACGCCGACGCCGACGTCTCGCGCGACGAGCGAGGACGCCATGACGAACGTCTCGACACCGCGACCGACGACGCGCGAGGACGACGCGTCGACCGCGACCGACGCGCTCTGCGGTCCGACGCGAATGGCGATGTCGCATCACCAGGGGGGTATTTGACCGTTCATGACTCAAGGAAGGTTTTCGTCCCCGAGACGAGCGATGCGATGGCGTCCCCGAGGCACATCGATGACGACGCGTGCAGCCGCACACGCGCGCGCGCGACGCCGGCGAGACGCGTCGCATCGCTCGTGCGCGCGAACGCGCGTCGTCTCGGGCGAGCCAAGCGCCGAGACGCGCCGAGACGCGCGCGCGCATCGCGCATCACATCGGTCGTTCGGTGTCGCTCGACGAGACCGTCGTCGTCGTCGACGGCCGTGACGACGGCGGTGACGACCATGGCGACGGGCGCCGCGGCGACGTTTCACACGCTGTTCCGAGCGGCGTTCGAGACGGCGCTGGACGACATCGCGGCGGAGTGCGCGGCGAACGCGAGGATGTGGGAACGGGCGCGTCGCGGCGGAAACGCGGCGGAGACGCTCGAGTCGTGGCGAAGGTTTAACGCGAGGTACGCGGCGCACATGGCGGCGGAGGATGACGTGTTGTTTCCCGCCGTCGCGTCGAGGATCGAGAACGTGGCGTACGCGTATGAGTTTGAACACGAGGCGGAGGAGTGGTTGTTCGAGGAAGTGACGGCGTGTTTGGAGGCGAGCGCGAGCGCGGATGAGGCGAACGACGACGCGAAACGGCGAGAGTTCGGAGCCAAGGCGGCGAGGATCGTGCACGCAACGCGCACGACGCTCAAGGCGCATCTGGCCAAGGAGAGCGAACACGTGTTGCCGATGTTGGAGGCGGAGTTTGGGAGCGACGAACAGGCGGCGTTGGTGTGGCGCTTCGTCGGGAAGTTTCCGACCAAGGATGTGTGCGATATGCTCACGTGGGCGGCGTCGTGCAGCGATGCGAGCGTGAGTGCGTCGTTGGAGCGCGCGTTGTCGTCGGTGGTTGAATCGGACGCCGCCGCGGGACTTCGTCGCGCGTTGAAGACGGAGCGCAAACGCGCTTCGACGACGCCGATTCTTCGCGCGCTCTACGTCAATTCTCAGGATGACGCGGACGAGGACGGCGGCGATGAGAACGAAGATGCGAGCGAAAGCGTGGAACCCACGCGTAAGCGTCGTCGTCAGAACGCGAACGCGTCGACGACGTCTCAGCAGTTGCCCATCGACCACATTTTTCAGTTTCACAACGCACTTCGTCTCGAATTGCGACGTTTGGAACACGACATTTTAGCAATCTCAGACACGGGCACGCACTACGAGGATTCACGGTTGGTGCGCATGATCGACGGTCGATTCGTCTTCTTGCGAGGGGTGTACGAGGCGCACTCCATGTCCGAGGACGACATCGTGTTTCCCGCGCTCGAGGCGAAGAGCGCGTTGAGCAACGTGTCGCATTCGTACACGCTCGATCATAAACAAGAGGCGAAACTCATGAACGACGTCGTCTACCTGATCGCCGAGATGCGCGCGACGGTGTCGAACGAAAATGGAAAGAGAGGATTTCGTGAAGGTTTGGTGAACGAAGTTCAACAGGCGTGCGTCGCCATGCGCGTGTCGATGGAGACGCACGTCGCCAAGGAGGAGGCCGAGTTGTGGCCGTTGTTTGAGAAGCACTTTAGTTTTGAGGAACAAGAAAAAATCGTCGGACAAATCATCGGTCGCACGGGAGCCGAAGTCTTGAGATCGATGTTGATTTGGGTTCGCGACGCGTTGAACGAGGACGAGCGCGAGGGGATGATTTCGTCCATGCGCCACGCCACGCAAAACACACGTTTCGCGCAGTGGATGAACACGTGGTACAGTGGAAAGTGTGAAGAGATAGAGACGGGAGACGACTGGGTCAAAGTCGACGCGGATGCACACGGGAAATCGGATGCGAAACCGGCGGTTGAGAAACCGGTGGACACAGCGCAAGACGGCATGCGACAGGTGCACGCGTACTTGCGCGATAGAGCGGGAGACGTGGACAAGGAAACGTTCAAGCCCGGTTGGGAAGATATTTTCCGCATGAACCAGATTCAACTAGAGGAAGCCGTGCGAACGGTGAGTCGTGACGATACGTTGGCGCCGACGAAGAAGGCGTATTTGATTCAAAACTTGATGGCGTCTCGATGGATCGTCGGGAATCAGTTGCAGGCCAAGCGCGACAAGACGACATTATCGAGCGTCGGGGGCGAAGAGACGGCGCCGGCGGCGATGTGCCAACCCGTAGCGACGGAATATAACGCCGAAGGGTGTAAACACTACAAGCGGCGATGCAGAATCGTCGCCCCGTGTTGCTTTCAAACATTTACGTGCAGATTTTGTCACGACGACGCGAGCGATCACACGGTGAACCGATACGCGATTTCAGAGATGGTGTGCAACGATTGCGACACGCGTCAACCGGTGGGCAACGAGTGCACCAAGTGCGGCGCGTCGATGGCGAGTTATTACTGCAATGTTTGTCACCTCTTCGACGGTTCGGGTAACGCCATTTACCACTGTCCGTTTTGCAACGTGTGCCGAAGAGGCAAAGGTCTCGGCGTCGACTTTTATCATTGCATGAAGTGCAACGCGTGCGTGAGTCTGCAACACGGCAAACACGAGTGCTCTGAGCGAGGGATGGACTCTGAGTGTCCGGTGTGTAAAGAGTTTCTCGCCGATTCAGAGACGCCGGTGAAAGAACTTCCGTGCGGACATCTCATGCACGCCGGATGTTTCGCCACGTACACGCGCCATTACTACACGTGTCCGCTGTGTCGCAAGTCGCTCGGTGACTTCTCCGTGTACTTTAGAATGCTTGACGCCATCCTCGCGGATGAAAACGATGACAGCGTGCCGGACGCACTTCGTGGGAAGACGCAGAAAGTCTCCTGCAACGATTGTGGAAAAGAGTCCGATGCCAAGTTTCACTTCGTCTATCACGCGTGCGCGCACTGCCGAAGTTACAACACGAGCGTCTTGACGTACTGATTAGACGGCCGCGATAGGCCGCGACAGGTTTAGAAATACGTATGAAATACAGATTACACTCGTCTCACGTTTTGAGATTTTGCATCATGGCGGAGGCTTCCTCCGCCGCGTTTTGGCGCGAGTCGTCAATTTCGACGAGATTGCTCTCCACTTCTCCCGCCTTTTGACGCCAGTGTGCGATTTGTTGCTTGAGCTCGAGCACTTCTTTGCTCTCGACGGTTTTGCCCATATTATTCTTAATCGTGCGCACGCGCGTCGCGTACGTCAGCGAGTTTTGCGTCTCTTCAACGTTACCATCTGTCGGCGAAACGTTGACAAACATGAGCGTCTTCGCGTTTCCCCCGAGCGAATCACTCATGAGCATCGTGAGTTTGTGGTTCCTGTACGGAATGTGTTGTTGCTCGGATGCGAGCGCTGAGATGACGTCGCCCAACGCTGACAGAGATTTATTGATCGCTTGCGCCTCCTTGAGCGTGTCGCCTTGCGCTCCCGATTTTTTCACGCGTTCGCTCCCCGCCAAATCGACAAAGGAAAGTTTACCCTTCGTCACAGCCCCAGTCTGAAGATCGGTGCTCTCCATGACGATGGAAAATATCAAGTGCGACCGGCTCGATTCCACGTTCATCTTCGTGCCCGCAGTCTTACGAACCTTTAATCCAGCTTGCACGACGTTGTTGATTTCCTCCGCCGACGTCACCGACACAACGGTGGCGTTCGGCACGGTCACCCAACCCTTTTTATCTTTTTTGATCTCCAATTTCGGCGTCTCGACCACTCCCGGTGGTAAGAGCAAATCGATCAAATCATCACGATACAACTCGAGCATGTAACACTCCAGCTTGACGGAGCATTTGTTCGAGTCGCGGTGCACGCATCGCATCACCTCCGAAATCGCGCGCGGCGTGAGACCTGGATTCGCGTCGTCGCCGTAGATTGTGTACGTTTTCCCACTCCCAGTCTGACCGTACGCAAAGATGCACACGTTATAGCCGTCGAGCGCGCTCTGCACGAGATACTTTGTATCTTCGAAAACGTGCACCTGCGACGAGTTCGCTGGGAAGACTTCGTCGAATTCGTACGCGCGATCCTTCTTTTCGCCTCGCCAAGGATGAGAGCACGTGAATTCATCCGGCGTCGAGAGAACTACTTGTTGGTTTTGTTCCGCCTCGATGTCGGTGAGCGGACGCGTTCTCGCGTACACGCGAATCTTACCCTTCAAGTCCTCCAACATGTTAAAGTAACGTCGACGTAACGTAACCTCCGAAGTGTACTTGTCTTCCAACTCTCTAATCTTGAGCGCTTGCGCTTCCATGAGCTCTCGCGCGCCGATTTGCTCATCCTCATAGTTTGATTTCATCGCGCGAAGTTCGGTGAGCTCATCCGCCATCTCTTCTGTCATCTTAGCCTTCGCTTCCTCCATCTGCTGTGCGAGCGAACCGAGTTCAGCCTGAAGCTCGCCCACTTTCGACTCTGCGGCGTGATACTTGGATCGTAATTCGGAGACTTCGCCTTCATGCTGTTCCGCCGCTTTTGCCACGTCATCCGCGCGCGCCTCCTCGGAACGTTTCAGTTTTTGCTGCAGTACCGCGAGCTGTTGCTGCAACTCGTCGGCTTGCGCTTCGCTTGCGCGAGCCTTGTCGCTCTCCAGTTTCAACTCGTCTTCAAGTTCCTTCATTTGAATCGCGGTTAAATCTTCGAGCCTATCGACGGATGTCGTAGACTGTGACCTTTCTCCGTTGGATTCTTTGGACTCCTTGAGCTGCCGTTCAAGAGTTTGCATCGTCTCGACGATGCCCGCCTTGCTCGCTCTTTCGCTTTCAAGCCTATCCGTCACTTCGTGGAACGCTTCGGTGGCTTCATCAAGCTGAGATCGGAGCTCTTTGCGTTCGTTTCGCAGCTCCTCCAACTTATCCTTGAGGTTCTTGATCTCTTGTTGCGCACCCATGGCGTCGATTCCGCCTTTTTGTGCCTGGTTGGCAAAGGCTTCATTCGACGCGTTCGCGAGGTCGGATTGAGACGAACTCACCAGTTGCCTACTCGGCGTCGCCGCCTCCGCCATCATCGCCGCTTTTTTATCCGCCATCTTTTTCATCATCACATCGTTGATGTGCGTCTGAAGCGACATGCAAATGTTCTCACCGTCGATCGTTTCAAATTGAAACACGTGAAGTGTGCCAGAGACGCGCATTTTGAAAAAAACGGCGTGCGGCGCCGACCCGAATTGCATGATGTCTCGCAAATCTGCCGAGTATAAATACTCCATCGGAACCTCACGGAAGAAGTGAACGCCGCGCTTGTTCACGCCGATCACCAGCTTGCCCGGAAGCAAGCCGATCGGGTCTTCCACGCGTTTCGCCTTGAAGAAAGCGGAGTTGCCGTACGGAAGAGAGCGAATCATGCGCAACAGGGCTTGGCGAGCTTCATCTCCGCTCAAACCGCGCATCGGGGCGTGTTGACGACTGATGTGTTCGGCCCACTCTTTCGCGTCCCTCGTGTTGCACATCACGCGGGGCAGATACTTGTTCAAAACCAGTGCGAGCGCCGCCGGATCTTCGCCCACGCTCGGCCCTTCCTCCGCTTGCACCTCCAGCGCCGCGAGCAATGCGGCGTCGTCTCGAGAGATCGGATAGTTGCCCATCATGAAATCATGTTTTGCTTGCACGTACGAGAGCAATAAAAACGTGGGTTCATCGACGGACTCATCGCTCTCTCTGAACATTCGCTTTTTGAAAACCAAACCGGTTTGCATGGTGGTCGCTTTGCTCGGCGTCACCTGCGACTTCATCTTGCGGATGTCTCCGAGCGCGTCGACGAGGAAACAGGCGTCGCCGGCGTCTTGGTGCTCCTCCGAAAGCAACGCATCCTTCACCAACGGTGCGATTTTACCGAAGAGTTTGCGCACCGTGAAGATGGAAAAGGTGCTGTGATTGGTCAAGTTGATGGCTTGCGCCAGTTCCTGCACCGCTTCCTTCACCGTCGTCGTTAGATCGTACGCCAAATCCTCAAACGTGCCGTCCAAGAAGGACACGACGACGCGAAGTTCTTCACCACGAGCGAACGCGATGATTTCCTCGGCGGTCGGTTCGTACCGCCGCATCGCAGTCTTACTCGTGCGTTTCAGCGTGTGAAGAGACGCGCGCGCCAGAGATTGAATCTCAGTCGATCCACGCGTCGCCACCTCGTTCATGTACTCGGACACGAATCCCATGAAATCTCGCGACGGTGGAAACAGAGCGGAGAACACTCGCACGAGTTCCCACGCCTTTCGCTGCGCTCGTTCCGACGCCGCCAAACGCGTCGCGCGAATTATTTGCACAAACATCTCATCCGCCAAATCCTCGCGTTTGATCACCTCCTTTGAAATCTTTTGCACCCCCGCCGCAAAATTCTCCGCGGTGAGATCCTCGTCCTCGCTCGCCAGCGTCGTCAACAGCGCACTCAGTTTCACCGCTTTATTCGTTTGATCCGACGTCAACCGCAACAGCGACGTCGTCAGCGCGCCCGGAGCGGACAACGCGTCCATCATCCTCGTCTTCGACCCCGCCCCACCGCCGTCTTGCGGACTCCCCGGCGTCACCGGCGATTCCGTCACTCTCGGCGACGCGCTCGGCGATCGCTTCACGCTCGACGCGACGCGCGAAAAGAATCCACTTTTTCCTTTCCCCGAGCCCAACTGAAACCGTTCGCTCAGCGCGCTCGCCGCCGCGATCGCGTCGTCTCCGGGAACGTACGCGGGCGTGGAGATCACCCCCTCGGTCTCCATCTCGACCGTCGCCTCCATGTCCCTCGAGCGTCGTCGCTCGGCGTCTCTCGCGCGCGAACCGACGACGACGACGATTCGCTATTTTTGGGCCGCGTCACCGATCGCCGCCTTCACGACGCGCGCGCGACGACCGACGCGACGAGACCGGACGCGCGGAGTCACGATCGCGTCGTTCGTCCGCGACGACGCCGCGGGTCGACGACGAGTCGCGATCGACGTGTGAGGGCGCGCCGTTTCGTTGGATTCCAAAGAAATGGAGAATTCGTCGCCGACGCCGCCGAAGACGACGTCGTGGCGGGCGACGCGCGATTCGAGAACTACGACTAGACTATCGCGATTGAACGCGATCGGATGGTGCTTGTGATGATGACGCTATTTACTATCCCTTCTCTCGGCCGCCCACGCGTGGTACCATCGCAACGCGTGATCGCGAGGCGGACCGGCGAGGACGCCGTCGCAAAACAACGCGTGCGCGTCGGCGGCGTAGACGCCGACGCCGTGACACGCAGATACGTTCTTGATTCGACCGCCGTGCGCGGCGCGCTGGGCCTGGACGTCTCGAGAGAGTTTGATGAACGCGTTGGCGCGCTTGCGATGGAGTCCGAGAGGGGCGATGATGCGCTCGATGGATTCGAGACCTTCGTGCGATTCGCCGAGACGGATGGCGTCCGCCGCCGTCGGCGCGAGAAGGAAGAGGCGCCAGAGCACGCGGTCGACCTGGAGGCGCGTCGTGCAGTTGAGCATCATGCACGACACGAGGAGTTTCCACTCGTCCTGCCATAAAATCTCCTCGAGAAGGCCGAACGGGGACAACGGCGGCGCCCACCAGTGTCGAACGGGTTCGGGACCGCTTCCCGGCGACGACGGCGTGGATCTCGGCGTCTGCGCGGGCGTCTCGTCGTTCGGCGCGCTCTCGGCGGTGACGACGATGCCTCGCATGTCGTCATCGTCGACGCGCGGTGCGTCATCCTCGTGCGCGAGGGGATCGGGCGCGAGACGAAGAGGCGTGCGCGTCTCGTCGACGCCGCCGGCGATGCGACTGAAACTTCGTCGCACGGGCGTCGTTCCAGACTTGCCGTCGGTGTCTTCGTCCCACAGCGCCGCGCGCAAGAGCTCAGTCTGATCGTTCAACCCGTCCTCGCTCACGCGCGCTTCGCGCACGCCGTTGCCACCGTGACTCGCTCGAGGCCAAGATAATTTATCGCACGCGACGTTCACCGCGTTCAACACGTCCATCCCGTCCTTGTACCGCGCGCCGTTCGGCGCGATGAATTCCACCATCCACGGCAAGTGTTTGAGCGAACACGCCCCAGATGCCGTTCCCCGCACGTCCGCTCGAGACCTATTGACGGCGGGAATATCCTCCGCCGGACGCACGGCGAGCTCGGCGCGCCACCCGTCGAGCGCGCGCGCGTGACCGTCCGCCTCCGCGGCGCGACACCTCAACACGTACATCTGTCTCGCCGGTTCGTACTCGCGATAATAACACAAGTGCGCGCACAGGTGATGCGGCGACCCGGTGCTCGCCATCACCGGACACTTGGCGCGTAATTCCACTAAATTTTCAGGCGGACGATCGAAGCGCGTAATCTTGGCGTCCATCGCCGCCTGCGTCTCCTCCGCCATCATCCGCACCCGCTCCCGATCCATCGCGTACCCGTCGGGATCGATCACCCTGTACAACTCTCTCGCCTCTCGTCGAATCGCGGTGAGATTATCTCTCGCCACCTTGACCTCGGGCGCGCGCGTGTTCACGCGACAGCTCGCGTTGACGTGCAATCGATGCGTCTCTCGCAACATATTCTGCAACACATCCCCAGCGCGTCCGAGCGTCTCCGCTCGTGCCTCCGCCGCCGCCTCTCGATCTTCGGTCTTTTTACTCTCAACCTTTACCGCCGGATCGTCGAAAGCGTCGCGCTCGGCGCGCTCGGCGTCGTTCGCCGCGCTCGGCGTCTCGTCCGCCAACAACCGCCGCAGTCGCCGAAAGTGTTCGAGCACACCGTGCGCGGCGTCCTCGTGCGCGCTGTGCGCATTTTTAATCTTCGCGACGGTGAGAAAGTTTTCCAACGCTTCGGACCCGTGATGGACGCACGCGTCGAGCGTGTCGTGCGAGGCAACGGAGGTGGCGTCGCGCCATCGGTGTGCGCGCTCGGAATCATCAACGTCGTCCGCGCGCTCGCGCGGCGATCTCGCGCCGCCAAAGTACTTGGAACGGACGACGATGACGTCGTCGTCGCGGTCGGACGCGTCTCGGTCGCGTTTCATGACGTCGAGCGACGATGGTCGGGACGCATGGTTGAGGCGCAGTGTGGCGGCGAAGAAAGTGTACTGTACACGCGTCGTTACAAATAATACACGCACGGGGATTAAAATCCTTGGAAACACGCGTCGTAGGATGGAATCGGATCGTCGGTGGCGATGAGTTCGTCGTCGTCGACGCGTTGCCAGACGTCTCGCACGGGTGAGGGCGCCGCTCTCGTCGCGGACGCCGCGCGCGACGGGAACCGTTCCGGTCCCGACGACGACGGAAACTCGAATCTCGCGCGCCATTCGACGGGGGCGTCGGCGGGTGGGAACGGGCGCGCGCTTCCCGCCGGACGCCACGTCGAGTGTACCTCCATGTCGTCCCAAAATGCGATCATGAGCGTGACGCGATGTCGAGCGGCGAGCGCGTCGTCGTCCGAGACAGCGTCGACGGCGCGTCCGGGCACGACGCCGTGTAAATAATCGCCGTGAAACACGCCCACGCGACCGGTTTTGGGATACAACAGCCACCCGCGCGACGCGAGTTTCGGTGACTTTTCATCCTTTTGATTCGTCACCAGCGTCGGGCCTCCGCACTCGCCGTCGACGTAGACGATGGCGGAACAGATGGGATGCTTGACGCCCCCGACGCCCTCGTCGTGGGAATCAAAGTGCAACTGATGACCGTCGCTGTGCGGACGCGCGTGCGCCCACCACTCGGCGAAACGAGCGGATTTTGCGCGAGGAAACGCCCGAGAGGCGATCTCGCGGACGCGTTCAACGACGACGTCCATGGCGTTCTCCGGCGGCGAGGCGCCCAAACGGTGCACGTACGAAAAGAAACCCGTCGTCGGACGGAAGTAATCATGCGCGCGCCAAAACGACGAGCACTCGTTCTCGCGCGTCGGATGTCGCGCGAACGCGCCGCGAAGGAATCTCAGCGTCTCAGCGTCGAGCGCGTCGTCGAACGCTCGCACGATGTCGTCCGCGTCGGTCGACGCCTCCGCCGACGCCTCCACCGGCGACGTCGCGTACCGCAGGACCTCGCGCCCGAGTCGATGTGTGAATCCCATGAACTCCAATAAATCCCGCGCGTCCTCGTCCTCGCCGCGTTGGCACAACAACAGCGCCAGTTGTCCGCCGACCGCTCGAACGCGCTTATCGCGCCCGATCTCCTCCAACGCCGCGTCGGGTCGCGCCGCCGTCACCTCGCGCATGGCCACCTCTAATCCATCCCTCAACGCGTCCGCGAACGTCTCATCGTCGTCGAGACGCTCCAAGCACGTCGCTCGAGACGTTAAACTCCATTTCACGAACACGGCACTCGAGACGGACGCGCCGTCCCGCGCGCGCGTCACGCACGCTTCGTACGCCTTTCTCGCCGCCACCGCGTCGCCCCTCACGCGCGCCTCATCGCCTCGACGCTCATCGCCGTCGACGCCGTCGTCGCCGGACTCCGTCCTCGCGCGTTTCGTCTCGACGTCGCCGTCACGTCTCCCCATGCGTCCCCGCGGCCCCCGGTCTCGACCGTTCGAGCTCCGCCCGCGCCTCCTCGAACGCGCGATCGCACGTCGCTGTCGCCGAGCGCAACCTCTCGCGAAGCTCCGCCTCTAAACGGTCGGCAAAGGCGCGCGCGAGCGGATTCACTCGCACGCCGAGCTCGAACGAATCCTCTCCCGTGATCGTCGCCGCGCGCACCACCGTCGTCCTCGGCGCCGTCGTCGCGCGCGAGGACGTCGGACTCGTACCTCGCGACGACATGCACGGGCGCGCGGCGTCACGGATCGACGCGTCGACGTCTCTCGCGCGGGGGCGCTGCTCGAGCGCATTTCATCAACATTTCATCGAATCGCACGCCTTCATTCGCCCCGCGTCACTTCGCGGCGGTCGGCCGAAGACGTCCGAGACCGCGCGCGCGCGGCGAACGAACGCGTCCTCGACGATCGATCGAGCGCGATGATCATCCCCGTGCGATGCTTCACGTGCGGTAAGGTGATCGGGAACAAGTGGGACACCTACCTCGATCTCTTGCAGGCAGACTACAGCGAGCGCGACGCGCTGGACGCGCTGGGACTATCGAGGTACTGCTGTCGACGGATGGTGATGTGTCACGTCGATCTCATCGAGAAGTTGTTGCGGTACAACACGCTCGAGCGCATGGACGGGGCGTGAGAGGGAGAACGGGACGCGTTAGGGTAGCCGTCGGCGCCGACGGGACGAGGGAACGAGAGGCGACTCGTTCGATCGTCGAGCTCGGCGCGACGAAAAATGTAGTTTGATGAAAGAAATGATACTATGTGTGTGTATGTTACAGCGCGCGAGGCGTCACCCGAATGCCTTTTGGGACGCCTTGTACGCGGCTTTGCCAGTGCGCGAGACGCCCCGCGCGTCGACGAATGTTTTGACGCCTCGTTCGTCCGTGTACCAGCGAGGAGTGACGGTGCGCGTGGTCGATTGTTTTGCGGCGCGGTCGGAGACGAGTTCACTCGCGGACGCCGGTCTCGCGCGCGTCGCGGCGGACCGCGGACCGCCGAACTGCGCGAGGTAGTCCACGTGCACGAGCTCGCCCTCATGGAAACTCTGCGGCGCGAGTTCGGTCACTGGTACAAAGTGTGGAAGTCTCGTTCGCCACGGGTGCGTCTTCGCGATGTTTCGCGCGGGGAGTAAACCCATACGACTGAGACCGCCGCCGGCGCGAGCGCCCGAACTCGCCCTCGGCTCCTCCGCTTCGTCGTCCCAGTCGTCCACGTCGTCCTCCTCAACATCGTCGTCGTCGTCGTCGTCGTCGTCGTTGTCGTACTCGTCGAATTCCATCGCCGCGTCCGCTCGCGCCGCGCGCTCTCGCCCCGTGACGCTCGTCTTTCCCGCGCCGCCGTCCCGGCTCGGCGGCTCGGCGTTGACGTCTCGCGCTCGCAACGCCTCTCGCTTCTCCGCCTCCGCGCTCTCTCTTCGCTCCATCTCCACGAACACGCGAGGTCTCGCGAATATTTCCTCGTCCTCGGATTCCGTCTCCGTCCCAGACGCGTTCGGGGAATCCATCGCCAACGTCGCGAACCGTCGCTCTCGAACAACCGCCGCGTCCTCCTCCTCCTCCTCCTCCTCTCGCATCGTCGTCTCCTCCGTCACCGCGCACGCGCGCGCCGACGCACCGCGCGCAGGCACCGCGTCGTACTCATCGCCCCATCCGTCGCTCGACTCGCCGCCGCCGTCGCCGTCGCCGTCGTCGTCGTCGTCGTCCTCATCGCTCGCGTCGAGATTCGAACCGTCCGCGAACTCGCCGTCGTCCCACCCATCGCTCGAGCGCGCGTCGACGCCACCGCGTCCGCCGACGACGCGCGTTGCGTCGCCGTCATCCTCGCCCGCGCCCCACCCGTCGTCGTCGTCGTCGACGCCGGCGACGTCGTCGTCGTCGGTCCACCCGTCGCTCGCGCTCATCACTGACGCGTTCCTCACTTTACGCCCCGAGGCGGTGCGCGCGCGCGCGCATCGCACGAGCGCGCGCGAGGGGCGAGAGGAACTCGTCACCGCGCGTCGATCGACGTCGGCGCGCGTCGGCGCCGGCGTCGCGCGTCGGTGAAGGCGTGGACAAACGCGGGAAAACGCCCTGAAAGCGCGCCGACGACATGCCGACGCACGACGCGCGCGCGGGGGGACGCCGAGGACCCGGATCGGCGTCGCAGGGCGGTGGTATCGGCGGCGGCGCGGGCGCGTCCACGGGTGGACGCGACGGTCGCGGTCCGGGATCGTTTCATCATCATCACCACGGGCACAAGGGCGGCAAGGTGTCGGTGCCGAAACCGGTCAACCTTCCGAGCGTGCTCAAGGAGACCGGTACGAGCGTGGACGCGCGAGTTGCGTTTAATTCGACGCGCACGTGGGGCGGCGCGAGCGTGGGTGCGGGTGGGGACGGTGGACGGACCTCGGGGACGGCGGCGGGCGAAGGCGCGAGCGAGCGGAGCGAGGTGGCGCTGGCGGGCGCGAAGTGGGGCAGGGCGGACGGGTCGGGCGCGCTCGAGGCGAACGGTGGTGGCGTTGGTGCGATTCGCGTGCTCTCAAGGGCGACGGAGGGCGACGACAGGGAAACCGCGGGAGCCGAGTCGCGGCGAAGGAGCGGCGACAGAGGCGCGGGAGGGCCCAAGACGCCTTCGTTGGAGTACCCTTCTTTGGGCGACGAACGGCGCGCAAACGGATTTGGAATC
>Ga0255781_10001926_pt1 | contig 16797 bp, 6 predicted proteins | sample 101ome_21_FD_179979 | JGI IMG/M metagenome (GOLD analysis project Ga0255781, IMG submission 179979) | Coastal salt marsh microbial communities from the Groves Creek Marsh, Skidaway Island, Georgia - 101413BT metaG (version 2) | ecosystem: Environmental > Aquatic > Marine > Intertidal zone > Salt... | reverse complement strand
GAGCCGGGTGAGCGAGTCGCCGGGTGGGTATCCGAAGATCATCTGCCCTGGCTGAACGATGTCTCGCACGTCGCCCGTGAACACGTACTCTGTGTCGCTCGTCCTGGTGAACGTGCCGAGCTGGATCCCGTCGGGGCGCTCGATGTGCTTCTGCTCGGACTCGAGTTTTACCACCGATTTCATGTTCCGGAACTGCTTTGCGAAGTCCCGGACCATTTTCACGCCGCCCTCCGGCGCGTTGTCCGCGGTCGTCTCTGACCAATTTTCGATCTTGGTGTCAGTGACGGCCATCAGGTGGTTTGCCTCCGAAGGGCGATGAAGTCCACGTCGGTCTCGTGGCTGTTGTCGGCAGGGTCGACCGGGAAGACCAGGTTGAAGCCGGAGGTCGTCTTCGCGCTCGTAAGGAGCGTGTTCTCCTTCACCGCGTCGAGAGTCGTCATCGATCCCGTGCGCCCGCGCGACTTCGTGACCGTCGCTTTCACCTCGTAGTCGGTGTTCGGCTCGGTGTCCTTGAAGCCGACGGCCTGGTCGGTCGTCAGGCCCTCGCCGGATCCACCCTGCTGTTGACGCGGGAAGCCACTCGTCCAGGGCGTGCCCGTGATCGGGCACATCTCGAATCGAGTGACGTTGTCCTTCGACGAGGGGTGCTTTTGCGGCATGTAGAGGTAGTGGCTTTCCGGGGGGTCGACCGTGTTCACCGAGCTGGTGAACGTGATTGTCGTGAGCGTCGTAAACTCGACGGTGTCGATCACGTCGACGTATTGGAAGCCCGTCGACGAATCGATGAAGAGCAGGTGCTGGTCGGCCTCGTACACCGCGGTCTGGTCCCCAGCGATCGTCCAGACGTACTGGGAGACGCGCGTCAGCACGTCCTCGCCCTGGTACTTCATGCACGGCTCGGTCGTGACCTGGTAGACCGTGCCGGTGTCGACAACCTCGACGATGCGGTGGATGAGCGTCCCGAGCAAGGAATCGGTGATCCGCACCAGGCGGCCGGTGCCGGCGCCCAGGACGTTCGATGTGCGCGGAAAATCCCACACCGTCTGCCCGTCGGCCGTCGCGATGGCGTCGGGCAGGTCGCCGCGGTCGACCCAGGCTCGGTTCTCCGCCTGCTGGCGATAGACCGACTTTAGATTACGGACCTCGTCGCCTAGCTCGGTCTGAAGATCCACCGTATCGAACGGCGAGTTGGTATCGTTGGTCTCAAAATCCGCCTTCCAGTCGGTGATATAGGTGTCACTGACCGCCACTGGCCGCCTCCTCCTGGTCTTCGACCTCCGACGGGTCGACGGGAATCGACATCTGAAGGGCCTGCATCAGTGCTGCTTTCGTGTCTTCGCGCAGGTCGCTAAACTCGTTCACTCGATCCATCATCTTCTGCACGTAGTGTTGCATGCGGGGCTTGGCCTGTTCGAACTTGCCCATGAACGTGTCGATCGTCTGGTTGTAGAGCCGCAGCGCCCGGTCGGGGTCATCCGCGATGTTGTCCTGGTAGAGTCGATCGGCGGTGCCAAACACGTCTTCGAAGTGGAGCTTATTGCCCTGCCCCACGTCAGGGACGAAGTACTGGAGGGTTTCCGACGGCCAGAGCGACGAGACGTACTCCAGGAGCTCGGTCTGTCCCTTCATCTCGCCCTGGACGCTGGCGAAGGACTGAGGGGCGTAGAGCCCCTGGAGCCGCGCCGCAGCATCCTGCTGCGCTTCCGCCTGGACCCTCTTCGCCTGCTTCACCGGAATGCCGAGCCCGGACTTCATCATCCGCTCGTGCTCTTTCCTGGAGAGCCCAGCGACCATCGACTTGGTCAGGTCGGACTTGTACTGCGATTTCCGCTGCTCGGCCGGTGAGACCGTGCCGCCACCGTGGAAGTAGCGAGAGAGGAACCGCTGTGATGGGCTTGAGCGCAGCTTCGCGCCTGCCGGGACCAGGGGCACGCCGTAGGAATCGAGGATGGCCTCGCCCATCCCCAGGCGTCCGTCGGTGTTCTCGACGCGATCGCGGATTCCGCTAAAGGAGAACGGCATGAAGTTGTCAGCGAAGAACTCAAAGATGCCATGCATCCCCTGGATCGACATCAGATCCGCGTCGGGGTGGCTGTACATCTCGCCGTTGTATTTTTGCCCCGTAAAGAAGTTCGCGATCGTTCCGATGCCCGGCTGGGCCTTGTGCTGGGCCGTGCTGAGAAGGATCTTCGGATCTTCCATCAGGCCGTAGATGATCGGAAACAGCTCCGGCGGGTAGCCCGGCAGCTTCATGCGCTCCGGCACGCCGTTTCGGGTGTAGCCCGTTTTCGGGTGCGTGTTCACCCGGAGCCACTCGATGCCGTCGCTGATGCTGTTGAACGGGTTCGGCGTGTCCTCGTCGTTAAAGGACGGGTCGCCATGCGCGAACCATTCGTAGAGGTTGGAGTAGGCGACCGACGCACCGAACATGGTCGCCATGTAGCCCATCTGCGCTGCTTCCTTCGCGGTGAACGCCCCCTCCAAGGGCGCGCGACCCTTGGCAATGTTCTTCGAAATCCGGCCGGCGCCCTTGCTCGCTGCGGCAAAGGGCGATGCGAGCACGCTCACCGTGCCGATCTGCCAGCCAGGAGCGCGCAGGTACGAGAAGAGAAACTTCTTCACGAACGGGTGCAGGAAGCGCGACTCGTAGTTCATCATGCCCATGCGATCATCGATCAGATCCTCGACATCCTGACCGATCCGCACCAGGTCGTCGGGCGTCACCTCGTCGCCGCGCTTCATGACCTCCCAGAGGAACATGTCGTTGAAGGCCTTTGCCTTCGCCGCCGGCACGAACGAGTCGAAGATCCACTTCGTCGGACCCTCGATCGCGACGTGGGCCGATGCGGTGAGCGCCTTCGCCTTCGCACCGGCACGCTTCGCGCGGATCTTCCACATCGCCTTGTGCGCGTCGAGGCCCGGGAAGTCCTCCGGCGTCAGCTCCTTCGTCCGTCGTACTTCGTTCCAGGCCTTCCGCCAGGCGGCGGCCGACTGGGCGCCCATGTAGTCTTCGCTGACCTGCGCACCGAGCGATCCGGTAAGGGCCCGGTGCTCCATCGCGAACTGAATGTCGCGACGGTACATCATCGGATTGACGATGCCGTCCATGAGGGCGTTCAGCTCTTCGCCGATGCCCATCTGCGGGTGATTCACGCCGCGCGTGCGTACGGCCATGTCGTACGCGTCGTTGTAGATCTGGTCGGAGAAGACTGCGTCCATGTCGAGCTGCCCGCGCGAGGCTTTGTTGATGGCCAGCGCGAGCACCTTCTGATCGAACTTCTCCACCATTTCGCGGACGTTGCGGGACCAGGAGGTCCAGGCGCCCGACGACGTGAACGGCATGATCGGGACCTGCATCGCGAGCATGCCAAGCTTGAGCGGTGGGATCGCGCGAGAGAGATGCCGCGGCACGTCGCCGGCCACCCGCCCTGCCGTCACACCAGCCCGGTGCATCCGCACGAGGTTCTTCGCGAGGCCAGACCCCAGGTCGCGCGCGAGGCGCCGCTCGACAAACTCCGGCGAAAGGGTGCCCGACTGCATGGCCTTCAGAAGTCCGGCGTAGGCTGCCTTCTGGATTGCCATCTGCGCGTTGGTGAGCACCATGTCCAGGCCAACGACTCCATTGTGAAACGCCGAAATGCCTAGCTGCAGAGCGGAGTGCGAGAAGTTGTATCGACGCCACCCCTTGTAGACCTTGGAGATCGGATCGACTGCATGCTGCGACGCCTGGTTGTTTTGCCAGTTTCGCAGGATCATCGCCGTCGATGGGTGCGCGTAGTAGTGCTTGTCGCGCTTTGCCGCATCGGCCCGGGTCGAAAGGCCGGTCATTTCGTTGTCGATGATCGTCAGCTCCGACGCCGTGTCCATCGCCGCCATCCGGCGCAGCGTCTTTGCGCTCATGTCCGTCGGCGCCGCGATCCCGCCGGCAGCCCGCACGCCCTTCTTCGGGTCGTTGAATGAGCTGATCGTCCGGTTGATCCCCTGCGCCTCCGCCTCGGTCAGCTCGACGACCAGGCCCTCGTCGATCAGGCGGTCGGTGAGCCGCGCCTTCATGACGAACGAGTCGATTTGATCGAGACCGAGCTGAATCAGCTCGACGGGGTTGTACGTCGTCGGACGGAAGCCCAGCTCGTGCATCAGTCCGAAGTTCTTCCACCAGCGGTCGCTGAAGGCCTTCGTCGATCGACCGCCGGCACCCGGCTTCGCGTATGCCTGTGTCTTCTCCAGGATCTCCTGGAACTGATGCTCAGTCAGGTTCCCCAGGAACGGTTCGTACTTGTCGTACTCCGGACCCAGGATCTCGCGCATGCGCCCGCGCCAGGCGTCGTCCTGCATGTTCCGCTTGAAGTGCTTCAGCGTCTCCGGAATGTCCCAGTGGTGCAGGCCGGTGTAGAACCGATTGATCTCGTCGGCGAAGTTCTCCGCCCAGCGAGGGTCGAGGGACTCGAGGTTGCGGCGTCGGGCAGCGAACTGCGTGTCCGACCAGTTGCGCAGGATCCCCCACTCTTCCTTCGAGGCATGGGTCGTCCCCATGAGTTCCGCCCCGCGGTCCCAGGCGTCGAAGTTGTCGACCATCTCCTGGACGAGCGAGGTGCGCCCGTCGGCGGCCATCTCGCCCGGCGTGATGCTAGCTTCGAAGCGCCGCGACAGCGACTTCCAAGCGGCCCGGTACATCGTCTCACGGCGATGCTGACCGACCCAGCGCGATCGCATGTGCTCGCCGATCTGGTGCTGCGAGGCTCGCCACTCGTCGTACTTGCTTCCGTCGATCCGACCGCCGCCCTCGGCCCATTGACGTGCCAGGGTCTGTTGGGGGTTCCGGAACTCGTTGATAATCCCTGGTCGGAGGCCCTCCTCCCCGCGGTTCATGAGCGGGTTCGGCACGAAGCGCGCTCGCTGGCCGCGCTTGCGGGCGCTCGTCGGCATGTCTGCCTCGGCCACCCCTCGCTTGCCAACCTCTTCGCGGATCGTCTGTGCCGTCTGCCGGGCCATCGGGTCGACGCCCGTCGGCACCAGGACGTGCATCGCACCGCTCTTCGCGCGCTTCCAGGCGTCGTTCCACCCGAGCACGCTCTGCTTCATCATGTCGGTAAAGTGTCCTGTGAAACGGGCAGCGTTCCAAAATTCCGGACTCACGTTGGCCGGCTTCTCGACGCCGAAGTTCGACTTCGCCGACGACCAATTCATCATGTCGTCGATGTACCGGGACGCGCCGAGCCCGCCCAGGTTGCCGACAATGTCTTCGTACTCAGGACCGAAGCTCGGTCCACCGTCGGGACCGATGTAGCGCCGCGGCACCGTGCCGTGGCCGCCCATCTCTCGACCAGGTGCTTCGGCCGGAAGGTAGATCGTGTCGTCAATGATGTTCGCAGGCGGGCCGCCCAGCGGAGGTTCGGCGGGAGGTCCGCCGCGGTACACGTCGGGGACCTGGCTGTCGTACTTCAGATGCCGCGTCGTGTCGCTCACGTCCAGGCGCTGACCGGTGACCTCCTCGATGCGCGCGCGGAAGTCACCGAACCACTCGTCGATGTCCTCCTCGTAGACGTTAAATTGCTCCTCCAGGTGCTTGTTCTGCTGGCGCGCGGAGAGCTTCTCGAATTCCTCTCGCGGCATTGATTCGCCGCGCATCCGCCAACCATTCCCTCGGGGGATGTGGTCGAGCTCCTTGAACGACTGCCGAAGCTTGATGAATTCCTCGGCAGCGCCCTTCCGCGTGCCCCACGCGATCGCCGATGCCAGGTCGTAGATCTTCGACTGGAAGCCCTTCAGCTCCTTCGGGATCGTATCGAGACGACCCGTGATCGCGCCCGCGGCCCAGGCGACGCGCGGCGCCATCCACCGGTTGCCGAACCGGTCCATGTCCGTCGGACGCTTCCCGCCCTTTCGCGCCATCACCGGCTTCGGATAGTCCTTGTACGTCGCCGGCCGCTCAGTGATGACCGTCTGCCAGTTATGGCTCGTGCCCGGGCCGGGCTGGAAGCGCACCGACTCCGGGTTGCTCGTGTGCAGTCTGCTAGGCCCGCGTCCACCGCGGTAGACCGTCCCTTTCTTTGCCGGCTTATTCCCGTCCGCGGTTCTCCCGCTCCAGAGCCAGTCGTGCTCTTGGCGCATGCGCGTCCAGGCCGAATTGATCATCTCGTCGTTCGCGGCCGGATTGTAGTTCCACTCCGCCAGCCAGTCGCGGATCGCGTCGCGGCGCGAAGCGTCGAGGGAGTGATCGCCCGCCGCCATAACGGCTTTGTGGAAGAGCGCGTTCCGGTGGGCATCTTCATTGAGGTACTTCCGCTTCCCGCCCTGGTTGGTGTTCCAGTCGAATTTGTACCCATCCATGTCGGGCACGTAGTCCTCGAGCCCCAGGTCCTTCGCACCCCGGTTGAAGTAGTTCGACAGCTCCTCATCCGTCTTCCACCGGAGAATCCCAACCTCGCTCTTCGTCGAGTAGTCTTCGAACACGTCGCGCTGAACGGACTTCCGTACCTGGTCGTCCACGCTCTCCGGGAGCGCGTGGGCCACGTCGTCGAGCGTTGCGCCGGGCAGACGATCGGGCGGGATCGACTCCAGGCGGCCCACGTCGGGGTCGACAGGGCGGTGCCCGGTTGTCGTCTGCGGCTTGTTCGAAATCGCGTACGGCGAGGCCGGCGCGTCATCCATGATCCGGCCCGTCGCCTCCCGCGCCTTCACGTCACCGAAGATGCGCCACTCGTTCGTGTGCGGCGACGTGTGGATGTTGTGGACCCGGAGCGTCTCTGCCGGAATCGAGCTGCCATCGATCTCCAAAAGGCGAAAATCGCGGACGCGCATCTCATGCGCGGCCTTCTCGTCGAAGTAGATCAGCGGGTTCCGCACCCCGCCCATGAAGTCGCGGCGAGGCAGATAAGCGAACTTGTACGCGTCAAAAGGCGTATCGGCCGTGTGGAAGGCCCGATCGAACTCGCGCGCGAGCTCGCGGGCGGTGCCCTTGAAGTAACCGCGGCGCCGCTCCTCCTCCATCACCTCCCAGAGCGCCTTCCAGCCCTCGCCGCCCTTGATTTCAGCGCCCTCCAGGGTTCTCCCCCGGCGGATGTCCGCGCCGCCAATACCCTTCGGCAGATCGCCCGCCGTCTTGTGCTCGTTTGCCAGGAAGACCGACGCGCGCATGGCCTGGTTGTTCGCAAGCGCATCCGCCCGGCTTGAGGTGGCCGAGACTGCAGCGAGGGCCGTCCCGGGTCGGACATGGGCCCGGACAGGGAACTGATCACCGCCCGCGATCCGGTGCTTCGGATCGGTCGAAGTCACGTAGAGGCTGTCGGGTGTCGTAAGGGGCGTTGCCTTTTCGCCCTTCACTGCAGCGACGATCTCGTCGGCCAGCGGGTCGCCGTCGCGCACGAAGACGCCGATCGTGTCCTCATCGCGCAGGCGGCGAGCGCCCTGGCTGCCGTCGACGACGATGCCCTGGAGGTTCTTGATCCGCCCGTCCTTCGCGAAGTCGAGCGTCGTCTGAGTCTTCTTCCCCGGCCCGATCGGCACCGTGGAACCGTCGGGCATCACCGCCTCGACGTTCGTCGCTCCGCGCATCTTCGGGTTGGAGACGATCTCCAGCGCCCCCGTCGAGGGGTTCGTGCGCAGTCCGACGACGCCCGGCGGCAGGTCCAGGTCCTTGTACTTCTCGGCGACATCGTCGGGTGCGAGCGCAACACGCTTCGGATCGACCGGGAACACGAGGCCCAGCTCGTGGAGCTCCTGCCGGGTCTTCCCTTCGAACGTCGTCGCGTCGCGGAAGACTTCGGCGGTCGATGCGTAGCCCGACGGTGGCGGTGCGACCAGCGTCGCGGCGTCACCCGGTTCCATCACCTTACCGATACGGTTCACCGACTCGATGACGGCCTCCGACGCACGCACCGGATCCTCTGCCATCGCCTCGGCGTTCTCGATCCAGAAGTTCCGGACCTTCACGTACTCGCGCGCCGCGTCGTCAGCCCGGGGGCCTAAGGCGTCGTCGACCAGGACCTGCAGCTCATCCGGCGAGGGGTTGCGCCCCACCACCGTGCGGAACTCGGCCTCGAGTTCAGTGTAGGTAATCGAGTCGAGCTGCTTCAGCTCGTCGGGTTGGAAGCCACGATCGCGCGCGAGGCGGTCGACGAAAGCGCCCCACTCCCGGTCGAGCAGGTGGAGCTGGTACTCCTCCAGAATCTTCCGTTCCTCCGGACTCCACTTCGACAACGGGTCGGCGTTTTCCTGCCGCTTCCACTGGTCGTTACGTCGTTGGAGGTAGAGCTGGTCTTCCTCGGTCAGTTCGACACTGCGGTTCTCGACCGGGATCTTTCCGACCTCGCGCTGCAGCTCCTGGAGATTTGTCCGGGCCTTCCGGGCCTGGGAGATCGTGATCTCGCCCGACGCCTCCAGGTCGTCGATGTGCTGGTAGAGCGCCTCCTGGAATTCAAGGTACTGCCCACCGACGAGGCCCTTCAGCTCGTTCCGGATCACGTCGAAGTCGAGCGCGTCCTCGAAAGGCCGGAGCGCGGTCAGGTTCAAGAAGGCAGCGCGGCCGTCCTCCATTTCCAGCGACTGCTGGATGTCTTTCATCGAGCGCCAGCCCTGCGGCTTCTCGGCCGTCGGGAGAAGGTCACGATCGTCCGGGATGAAGACCGCGTCGTTCTGGAACTTCCTCACGCCCGGGTCGAGCGGGCTCACGAAGTACGGACTCGTCGTCGGGACACCATCCTCGCCAACGCCGATGTGGCGGATCTCGTCGACCGAGAAGGGCGAGAGCCGTACGTCCTCCGCCCGTTGAATCGCGCGTTCGGCGTGGTCGGCAGCGAGACGCTGGACGAAGTCCGCTTTGACCTTCCCACCTGCGCCGAAGAGGAACGGAGCCGCAACGATGCCGGCCGCCCCCGCGATGGCCGACGCACCGTCGACCTGGTCGTCGCCGACGAGAGTGTTGATGCCACCAGCGAAGACGCCGCCGATCATCATGTCCTTCATCGCTTCCTGACCGAACGTCTGTAGCTCGGCTCGGAAGAGGGCACGGCCCGCCTTCAGGAGGTCCTGGTTCTGCTGGACAAAGACCTCGCCCTGGCGCACCAGGTCGGCGTCCATGTCGGCGATCTTCGTCTTCAAAAAGTCGGCCTTTTCGGTGTTCTGGGCCATCTCCGCGGCGCGCAGATCGTTCTTCGCCTTTACTGTTGCCGCGCGCAGGTCACGGATGCGCGCCTCGGTCTGCGCCGCAGCCCCCCGACCATCGAGCACCTTCGCGACCCTCTTCACAAGGTTCTTCTGCACCGCCCCGCGTGCCGCCGGCCCGGCGCGGATGATGTAGTGCTCTGTCGCTTCCTGGATCGTCTTCGGCATCATGCGCGAGAGAGACAGGGGCGCCGACGCGACACTGAGCGCCCAGTCCATCGGGTAGATGTCGATGTCGCCCGGGCCCAGGTCCCACTGCGGAGTGCCCCGACGCAGGAACGGACGCCCCTCGTACCCGACGGGGTTGAAGATCAGCGTACTCTCGTCATGCGGGTCGAACTGCTGGTCCATGAAGGCCTGCACGCGGTGTGCGTGCGCGAGCTCCGGGTCGAGCTTCTCCAGCTCCCGGGTGACTTCTTCGTCTGACCGCTCGCCCGTGTAGACCCCGTGCAGCGCCGCGGTGGCCTCCATGCGAGCCTTGCGTGTCGCCGGGGAGATCAGCTCCGGGTCGGTCGAGAGGCGCCCCGTGGCGGCCATCTCCTCCGGGTGGATGCCTGCCTCTGCACCACCGGCAAGCATCTGTTGGCGCTCGCGCAGGGGCGCGTACGGGTCGTTCACCGTCTCAGTGATGCCGGCCTGGCCGACCGCATCGGCGGCCGTCTTCACCGCGTCGTACGCGAAGCCACCGAGAGTTTTCCATGGCGCAGGGTTCATCTGGTGATTCGGATCCATGATGTCCTGCTTGCTCGGATCGTAGTCACTGACGAGCCAGTCGGGCCGCGCCGGCAGACCGAAGCCGGCTATTCCCCGCAGCGGCGGGAACATCTGGCCCAGCTTCGTAGTCTCGCGCTTTACGTACGGGTCCGGAATCGGGAGGCTGGTCGCACCGTGCGGCTGGGTCGGATCGACCGAGCGGACGTGGTTCTGCATGGCCCGACGCGCTCGCTCCTCCATGATGTACTGCACGTCTTCGGGCGAAAGGCGCTCGGCCATCTGAGCTGCAGTCTGCGGCGAGGCGCCCATCGCCTCATACCCCCGAACCACGTAATCGCGAGTCTTAGCGTAACGCTCACCGTAGCCCCCCTCGTCGTGCAGCGCCTGGAGGGCGGATACTGCGCCTTGCCGATCGCGTCGCGAGACCGCACTCGCGTACGCCTTCGCGTTTTTGTTCCCGTTCACCCCGCCCCGGTGATGAACGATGCTTCGAAGCGCGTCTTGTTCGAACTCCTCCAGGTCGTCGAAACCGGAGGTGCCGTTCGCTTCGGCGAACTTGTCGATCCAGATGCGCGAACGCCGGTCGATGTCGCGCTCGGCGTATTCGTTCAGCTCCATCAGAATGGACGGAGGTGCTTTGAGGTTGCTACCCTGCTTTCGGAACGCGTCGAGCTTCCGCTTTGCCGCGGCGCCCTTCAACCCCACCCAGGGCTTCACGAAGTCGTACGCTTCGGAAGACAGCTCCTTTTTAAGCTGCTTGTGTCCCTGCTGGCCCAGGTCGAAGCCGAACCCTACCGACGGCCCCGAATTCTCCGTCGGCGGATCATAGATATCCGCCCGGTTGCCCCCTTCCAGGTCGCCCAGGAGGTCGTAATAGCTCATTGCGCACCAACCGCCTGCCTCGCTGCTGCGTCAGCCTGGCCTGCCGCCATTCCAGCGAAGATCAGCTTCTTCTTCAGTAGCTTCATCTTGCTCTCCGCGTCGGGCGCGTTCTGGTAGATCTTCGACGCCATCACTTTTTCGAGCACCGGCTGGAACTCCGTCGGGATGCCGATCTGCGCAGTCGAAGGCGCTGCAGTCGGCGTCGGGCCGCCTGGACCCAGGGAGCGAGTCATCAGGTCCTGGAACTCCGCGTCCTCGTTCATCGGGACGCCGCGGCCCTCCGGGGCGCCGCCGAGCGACAGTGTCACGCTCTCCCGGATGTCCCGGAAGGGGTGACCAACAGGGTAACGCTCCTCGGTCTCTGGGCGCAGCGGGAAGTCGCCGGCACGAGAGATCTGACCCTTGGTGTAGATCCCCTCGCCCCCCTCTCGTGTTGATTCCAAGGCGGCGAACAGCTCAGTGAGGATGGCCTTCTTGTCGGCGTCGTCGATGTCCTTGTTCGCGCGGACGCGCGCGATCTGGCTCGCGATGTAGGACACATCAGCCGACTGGAGGCCTGCCCGCTTCGGATCCTTCGACCCGTCCTTCGCGAGCGCCTTCAGCGTCGAGGCGACCGAGAGGACGTGCGTGATGTACTTCCGCGGAGCCTCCCTGTTCTTCTGCGCCAGGGCCTGCTCGGCAAGTGCGATGTCGTACGCTTCCTTCCGGAGCTGCTCCTGCCAGCGATGGATCGCGTCGCCTGCCACATCGTCCCGCGCGATCGCGCGCAAGCTATCCTGGACGATCGCGCTCTCATTGAGGAACGTCGTCGTGTCGACCGCCTCGCGGAACTCCTTGCCCCGGAGCTGATTGATTTCCTTCGCCGCCGCCTCGCCACGCCTGTTCTGCAGGTCGGCCGCGTCGATCTTGTCACCCCGGGCCTGCACCGCGACCTCGTCCTGGTAGCCGCGGTTTGCGTTCTCGGCGACGACCGCGCGCTGAGCATCCTCTGCTCGGCGCGCTTCGACCCGGTTCGCGTGCTCGACGCGATCGGTCTCGCGCGCGTTCCCCAGCTGCGCGTTCATTGCCACGTCGAGCGCGCTCTTCCGGCGCAGTGCGTCGGTCTCAGCGGCGGCCCGGAGGCCCTCCTCGTGCTTGATCGCCTCACTCTGGTACGTGCGGAAGTCGACGGCGTTCTGCCGGTCGATGCGCCGCTGGTCCTGGAGGTACTGTCGCATGGCGTTCGTGTGCTTGTCTCGGAGCTCGTTCTTGCGCGCATGGTCGCGGCGCTTCCGTTCCTCGACACGGCGGGCCTCGCCTCGAGCCGCGTTGGCCGCCGCCACGACCTCTCCGCCCTGGGCGCCGCCGAGCGCCGCAAAGCCCGCGGCCAAGAGCGACTGCCCACCCGGCTTCGACGGATCGAACGGATCGAGCGTGCGCAGCAAAGCATGCGTCATGTGGCGTCCGATGCCCTCCTCGGCACCAGGAGCCTCGCCCTGCTTCGATGTCTCGACGTACGGGTTCGTGAGGGTGCTCGGCTCCGGCGGAGGCGGAAGGTGCTCCATCGGCGTGAGAGGCGAAGGCGGAGGAAGGGGGCGTGTCGCCGGCACGAAGGACGCCGGCATGTTCGCGCGAGGATCGAGGACGGGCTGCCGCGGCGGAAGAGCCGGCAACGCATCCGGCAAGCGCGGGCGCTGCGGGATGTCGGTCGGATCCTGGTCGGCCATCGGATCGGCGATGAACTCGCGCTCGACCGGGGCGTGCGGTCCCTGGCGGCGCGGCGACGACGGAAGATCAGTCCCCCGGCGCTCGGCCGCGGGCGGAGGACCAGGCGGCCGATACGTCGGCAGGTCCGAATGCAGCGAATCCTCCATCGAGGGCGTCATGCCCTCGGAGAGCGCAATCCACTGGTCCGCGTCCGTCCCCGTCCGAAGCGGCGCGCGCTGCGGTGGCCCTCCGCCTCCCTGTGGAGGCATCTCCAACTGGGGTGCGGACGGCGCCTGGCCTGCCGGCGGCATGAACGCGCGCTGAGGCGGCGGCTGCGGCGGCACCAGATCACGCAGGATGGGCGGATTCCACCCGTCGCCCGCGTTCGCCTCCAGCAACATCTGCTGCAGGACCGACAAATCGTTCGGTACGGTCCCCATCTACCGGATCCCCGAAGGAGGCTGCCCCAACCCTCCCTGACCAAGAGCGCCCATTCGGCGCTGTCCATACTGAGCCAGGAGCTGCTGGATCATCTGCTGGTACGACATCCCGTGCGCCTGGGGCGCCTGGAAGTTCGTGCCGCCGAGCGTCCCGTGACCAGGCCCTGCCGGCCGCGGTCGCGTGGCTGCGCCAATGATCTGAGGAATCGAGTTGACCAGGGCCTTCGACCCGGCTTCGCCGAGCCCACCAGCAGCACCCATGATCTTCTGCCACGCCGACGCATCAGCTGCGACCGGGCCGCCCTCGCCCAAAGGGCCAGGGATGCTGGACGCCTGGAATCCGCCGACCGCACCCGTCGGGGTCGACCCGCCGATCGCGCCAATGTCGCCAACCAGGGGCGGCGGAGAGTAGCCCGTCGAAGCGCCCATCGAGGCAGCGGACGGAATGGAGCTCGGCGTGATGCCACCGCCCGAAGCCAGGCCGCCGAGCGACCCCGCGGCGCCCAGTCCCTGCGCGATGCTGCCGGCCGAAAGGCCTCCAGCAGCGCCGCCGCCGCCGGCCCCGGCGGCCGAGAGCGACCCGATGGTCGTGCCCGCACCGCCGATCGAGCCGAGCGATGCCCCTGCACCTGCCCCCGCCCCGATGCCAGCGCTGGCAGCGACGCCGGATCCGATGGTAGTCCCGGCACCACCGATCGAACCAAGCGCCGCGCCAGTTGCCCCGGTAGCCGCTGTGGTCGTCCCCGTCGTCCCCAGAGCACCGAAGAGCGCAGTCAGGAGTGAAGATGTGGCTGCCATTTTTCCTCCTCCACAAGATCCCTCACGAAGGTGTACCCCGCAAGGCGAGCCCCTGGACGCGACTTCACAGCCGCCAGCCCTGCTTCATTGCCTGCTGCGACCTCGCAAGTATAGCGCCGATACCCCTTGTCGCGCGAGACCTCCTCGGCTCTTTGCGCCAATGACCGTGAAATCCCCCGATTTCTGAACTCATCGCGGACGTAGAGCATCAGCCCATTGACCTGATCCGAATCCTGCTCCGGGAGATTTACCCAGGCCACTATGCCGACCGCCTCCCCGTCCTCAATCGCCAGGAGCACCGGATCCCGGTTCGCGATCCCGTACCGAAGGACTCGAGCCAGGACCTCGACCGGGGCTCGAGACGCCTGGATGTCGTCCAGGCTGTCGTCGAACTCTTTCAACAGTCGGAGCACGACGGCCAGGTCGGCCGGGCGGGCGTGTCGGATCATCGAGCCTGCTGAAGCAGTGCCAGAAGGGCCGCCACCGCGTCCCGGTTCAGCCCCCCGCCGAGCGCTTCGAACGGATCCATCAGCTGCGTGTTCGGCGCGATGTTCCCCGCCATCGAACCGAAAGCCTGCCGCGCCTGCGCGCTCGCGAGAGGATCCATCGTCCCCGCACTTGCCGCCTGCCCGGCCTCCTCCGGCCTGGGGATGATCTCCGACATTCCTGGTCCCGTGTTCCGCCGCCACATCTCCTCCCACACCTGATTCGCGACCGGCGATCCCTGGCGCAGCATCGAGGGCTCGACGCCTCCAAAGTCCGCGTTCTCCGGGATCGCAGGCGGCGTCAGGTTCGTGTCGCCCGTGTCGCCTATCTGGATCGTCTTCACCGGGTTGTTTGGATCACCGGTCAGGAAATCCATGTACCGCACGCCTTGCTTCACGTACGGCTCGCCAGCCGGGCGATAGCCCGCGCGCGCGTACCGATCAACCGGATCCATCTGGACGCCTGGCGTCAAACGGCCCTCATAATCAGCCTGGTCCCGCTTCAACGGCGCGCTCAGATCGGCCGGGGCCCGGAAGTTCGCGCCCTTGATCCCCCGCTCGTTGAGGGGCGTGCCGCGTGGGGCGTCCTTGTAGCGAGCGCCGCGGGTCGGGTCTGGGACCCAGCCCTCCGGCAGCTCACTCACGTCGTCCAGGTCCACGGCGGTGTACGTCTGGTTCCGGCCCTTGTCCCAGCCCTGGAGGCGCTTGTCGGCAATCCGCGCCAACATGTCGAACTCGCGCTGCTTGGCCGGGTCCGTAGGGCGATTCGCCGGATCACTGAAGTACTGGTACGACTTCGAATTCCGCGGGTCGGGACGGTTCGCCTTCGCCGAATGCTTGTTGGCCGGACCGAAGTTCACCCCCTGGCGCAGCCCCTCTGCACGGAGCTTCTTCGGATCCTGGCCCTGGAGCGCACGCAGCGCGTCGCCCAGGCCGCCCTGCTGCCCTGGGCGATTGCCACCGCCGCTCGACCCCGTCTTCGGCGTCGGTCGACCGCCCGTCGTACGGCGAGCTCCATTCGTGCGAGGGTCGCGCGAGGGCTGCGGCGTCGGAAGCGGCGCGCGCTGCGGGCGCTGGATTGTGCGCTGAGCGCCGTTCGATCGCGGTTCCCGACTGGGGCTCCCCCGGCCTCCCCGATTCAACCAGCTGGCTTGTCTCATCTCATCACCTCACAAAGAGCCCCGAATTGCGCCGACCGCGACCTGCCATCCGCGGAGTCTGCGGCGGCTGCACGCTTGAGCCCGTCCCGCCCACCGGGCGAACAGCCGGCGTCGGCTGTCCACTTCCTGTACCCGCCCCCGGCGTCGGTGCGCCAGCGCCCGGGCGAATTGCCGTCCGCGGCTGCGGCTGGCGCGGCTGCGGCTGGCGCGGCTGCGGGCCGCCGCCCGACTTGTTCATGGGCGGCATGTTCGGCTCGTCCGGGTTCGCGACCGGCGGCAGCTGCGGCTGGAGTGCCTGCGGCTGGAGTGCCTGCGGCTGGAGCGTAGACTGGCTTTCGGGCTGTGGCGTCGTGCGAGCGGCACCCGGTGTGAACGCCGTGTCGTCGTAGAACCCACCGCCGGCACGCCATGGGGCGTTGTTGCCGTGCTTCGCCACATACCAATCGTTCATGTGCCGCGGATCCCAGGCGGCACCCATCAATGAACGAACATGCGGTGCCCACCTCCAGTACTCCGCCAGGCCACGATGAACAGGATTGCCGGCCTGAAGGTCGGTGAGTGCCTGCATTTGCGTGGGATGGATCCCCAGGCCCTGCCAATCAGCCGGGTTGATCGACGACCAATCATACTGACCAAGCGGCCCCCCGCCGACACCCTCCCCATAGCCCGGAATCTTCGACAGGTCCCACTGGTTCCAGCCCAGATTCCGCCAAGAGAAGTTCGGATTCCGCGGATCGTCGTTTCGATAACCTCCCCGTCGATCGCGATAGCCATCGAACCGCGCCTGGAGCCCCGGCGACATCTGGTCCCAGTCGGCACGGCCCGGATTCTGGAGCCAGTCCATGTTCGGCGCTGCTGCAAACACAGCATTCCCGGAGGGCGTTATGCCCCCGGTCGTACCGCCGCCCGTCGTGCCCCCACCGGTCCCACCAGGCGTCGCACGCAACTGCGAGGTTGGCGTCGCGTCATTGCCATCGATCCAAGGCGGAGGCCGACCGTGGCTCTCCTCATAGAATGCCGGCAGATGCTCCAGGGGAATACCGTTCTCGTTCGCCCAGCGCTCCCACTGCTGCTGCTCAACCTGGTTCTCGAATGCGCCCCACCAGGCCGCGTCCTCCGACCCGGTTAGATCAGACAACCGGCCATCGAAGTATCGCTCGTTGAACGAATTGAACCGCGCCTGTCGCCTCGCGTCACGCGAGAGCCCCAACGCCGGATCGTTCCACCAGTCGTTCCAATCCTTCGTCGGGCCCTGGCCCCAGAACTCACTATCGCCAGGGACGAACGCAGCATTCCCGGAGGGCGTTATACCGCCCGTCGTACCGCCGCCCGTCCCGCCGGACGTCGCTGTCCACTGCGAGGTTGGCGTCGCGTCATTGCCATCGATCCAAGGCGGAGGCCGACCGTGGCTCTCCTCATAGAATGCCGGCAGATGCTCCAGGGGAATACCGTTCTCGTTCGCCCAGCGCT
>Ga0255781_10001924_pt1 | contig 16814 bp, 15 predicted proteins | sample 101ome_21_FD_179979 | JGI IMG/M metagenome (GOLD analysis project Ga0255781, IMG submission 179979) | Coastal salt marsh microbial communities from the Groves Creek Marsh, Skidaway Island, Georgia - 101413BT metaG (version 2) | ecosystem: Environmental > Aquatic > Marine > Intertidal zone >... | reverse complement strand
GGGATGAAGTCTTCGCTGCTGGGTGGGCGCATGCAGTTTAACGCGGCCGCTTTTATGTATGAATATGACGACCTTCAAGTGTCAACAGTGCTGACGCAGGGCAACACGGTTACCAGCGCAATTGGTAACGCCGGTGAAGCCGAGCGTGAGGGCCTCGAGATGTCTCTGGCCTTATTGGTCACCGATAATCTGTTAGCGACGGTAAACTACACCCACATCGATGGTGACTTTGATCGATACCCGGGTGTAGAAGCGAACGGCGCATTTCTGCCGCTGGACGACATCGCACGGCGAGGTATGAGTCCGGACGATCAGGTGTCCTTCAGCGTTGACTGGCAGTTCCTGCAGATGGGCGCCAGCTCTGTCACGCTCTCTGTTAACGGCGCATGGCAGTCCGAGACCAACTCGGTGCCGGTCGCCACGGGTGTGTATAAGTCAGGTGGGGTGTCCAACCAACCGGTGGCTTTTGAGATTCTGGAGAACCAGGACCGCGTTGTTATGAATGCGCGACTGTCTTGGGATTTAGAGCTGCAGTCTGGTGGCATGGTTAGCGTGGCCGCGTGGGGCATGAATATCACCGATGAGGAGTACCGCGCATTTGGCTTTAACTATGGTCCGGGATTGGGCCTTAACGCTCACCAATACGGCGCGCCGGCGACTTACGGTATCGATTTTACCTACCGACACTGATCAGACGCGATAAATTGGAGCAAAAAAAGCCCGCTGTGAGAACGGCGGGCTTTTTTTTGCTCGGAATCCGGTATTGCAGGCCGATGTGGTAAGCGGCGCTATTGAGTCCCAGTGCTAGGGCGCTAGCTCGGGTCTAAACATTGCGTCGTGGGCGCCGTCGGCGTAGATGAGCGCCCCGGCGATAAAGGCGGCGGCGGGTGATAGGAGAAAGGTCACCAGTGCGGCGATGTCTTGGGGCTGACCCGGTCGACCCAAGGGGATTGATTCGACAAACGCTTTTATCGCCGCTCCGTATTGCTCGCTTTGCGCCACGGCCTGAGTCATCGGCGTCTCGATATAGCCCGGAGCAATGGCGTTAATGCCAATGCCCGCGCGTGCATAATCGGGCGCCTGCTGCCTGACCCATCGCGCCACCGCCTGTTTGCTACCCGCGTAGCAATCGTGTCCCGTCAGGCTCGCGGCCAACTCATGCGCTCTGCCGCTGTCGAGGGCGAGCATGGCGTCGACCAAGGCGGGATGAGTGCACTGAGGCGCCGAATTGGAACTGATCGCCACCACGCGCGCTCCCGTGCGCAGCTGACCGCGCAGCGCCGTAATGACATTCACGGTGCCCCAGAAGTTGATGTTCAGAATCTTCGCCCTGTCGGGAAAATGAGAAGCCACACCCGCGCAGGTCACGATGCCATCAATCGCACCAATCTCACTGCTGATCTGAGCTAGCGCAGCAACAGAGCCAGTGATATCACTGAGGTCAATGGGATAGTCCCCATCTCGAATATCCAGGTTAATGACCGTATGGCCCAGTTGTAGCAGCTGCTCGCGCGTGGCCGCGCCAATACCTGTAGTGCCACCGGTAACGACATAGGTGCTCATATCGGTCTTGTCCTCTTTGCAAGGTCAGGCGCTGGATGATGGTTTGGCGCCCTATCGTGTGACTATAAATTGGCCTCGATCGCGCTACCCGGCAGCGCGGCCATGCCGCCGTCGACCTCCAGCACTTTGCCGCTGACAAAACTGCTGGCAGGGGAGGCCAGGTAGAGGGCGGCGAGGGCAATATCCAGCGGTTGCCCGAGTCGACGCTGAGGAATCCAGCGCACCGTTTTTTCCAGCATTTCGGGGTCTTGCGCGATGAATGCGGTACTGGGAGTTTCTATCGCGCCCGGTGCGACGGCATTTACCCTGATGGTGGGCGCGAGCTCATACGCGAGAATACGGGTCATCTGCTCCATGCCCGCCTTGGCGGCCCCGTAAGCGGCAAAGTGCCGATCTACCATCCACGCGAGTGCCGAGGAAATATTGACAATGGTGGCCTGGGGAGGCACGCGCAGAAGCGGGAGTGACTGGTGTGTTAGCGCGTAAGCGGAGCTGAGATTCATGCTGAGCGTGTGATCAAAACGCGCGCGATCCACTTGTTCCAGCGATCCATAGCCCTTTCCCGGCCCGCCTGCGTTATTCACCAGAATGTCCAGTTGACCAAATTGGGTGTCGACTGCCTGAAGTGCAGCCTCAATGGCGGCGTCGTCAGTCACGTCGCAGGGGAGGCATAGCGTTTCACGACCTAACGCCTGAATACTTTCAGCGACGGTGCTCAGTCCCTGTTCAGATCGCGCCAGTAGCACGATATTGGCGCCCATTTCGGCAAAAGTAGTGGCGATGCCAGCTCCGATGCCTTTGCTCGCGCCAGTGATGAGTGCGACTTTACCGTCGAGTCGAAATGCATCTGTGATCATCTAATTCCCCCGCTTAGCGTCGTCCAAGGTCGTATAAAGCTTGTGTAGAGTTCGGCGCTATCACTTCTGTGTAACCTGCGCTGTGGCTCGCGTCATAGTCCTATTGTGCGTCGCTACCCGTTACGCGGTAGGGTATAAAACGCGACGCCTACTCTAGGGTATTGTGGCAGTTAATGATTCGTCCGTATCGACGATACGGTAGATGGAATTTGACACTGTGAGATGCGGATGAAATTGCTCCCCCAAACGATCGGAGCGGTTGTTGCCCCGCCAAGGTAGAAAAGCGAGAGAGTCGAGTGAGCGAGTTACACAACAAAGCAGGTATCGTCACTGGCGCCGGCGTTGGCATCGGACGCGCGATCGCAGTGGCGATGGCGGCGAAAGGTGCCCGGGTGGCGGTGGCTGATCTCAACATCGATACGGCCCGTGAGACGGTAGCCCTGATCGAATCGGCGGGCGGTGAGGCTATCGCTGTACAGGCCGACGTGAGTGATGAGTCTGCTGTCAGAGCTATGGTGGAGGTAGCGATCAGCCAGTTCGGCGCGCTCGATGTCGCCTGTAACAGCGCAGCGGTCAGTCGCGGCTCAGGGCCCATCCATACCTACGAGCAACAGGTATTTGATGAGACTTTGTCGTTGTGTTTGACCAATACCTTCCTCTGTATGAAATATGAGGTCGAGGCGATGCTGGAGCGTGGCGCTGGCAGTATTGTCAACATTTCATCCAATGCCTCCTTGCGGGGTCAGCCCTACAATACAGCTTATGCGGCGGCGAAGAGTGGCGTGAATACGCTGACTATGAGTGCGGCTTCAGAGTACGGGCATAAGGGCATTAGGATTAACGCGGTCAGCCCCGGGGTAATCCGAACCCCCGGTGTCGAGAAGTACATGGAAGAGCAACCCAAGATTGCCGAGGGACTCATGCGTGCGGCGGTGATGCGCCGTCTGGGTGAGCCCAGCGAAATCGCCGAGACCGTTTGTTTTTTGCTCTCCGATCGAGCTTCGTTTATCACGGGGCAGGTTCTTAGCGTCGACGGCGGCGCGGCTGTACGCGCTTAACACAGGAGAAGGACATTATGGTAATCGCCAGCGACGCAGGGCCACGATGCCCGCTACCCATGCCCTGGGGTTGGTTCCAAGTACTCTATTCTGGAGACCTTGCGGTGGGAGAATCGAAACCGCTACGGTATTTCGATCAGGATTTGGTGATCTTTCGCACTGAATCAGGCGCGGTGAAGGTATTGGATGCCTACTGCCCACATATGGGCGCGCATCTGGGCTATGGCATTCGCGATCAGGCTGGCGGTGGTTCACGAGTGGTGGGTGAGTCTATCGAATGCCCGTTTCATGGCTGGCGTTACGATGGCGAGGGTAAGTGCACGCATGTACCTTACGCCAAGAATCTGCCGCCCCGGGTAGCCAAGGGAGAGCAGGTGATCGACTGTTGGCCGGTGCGCGAGATCAACCAAACAATTTTGGTCTGGTACCACCCGGATAAAATCGCACCTGCCTTTGAGCCAGAATCTATAGCTGAGGCACAGCCGGAGCATCCCGATTGGTCCGAATTCGATATTTATCGCTGGGATATCGATGTGCATATGCAGGAGATGGCAGAGAACGCTGTTGATCCGGCGCATTTCCTTTTCGTGCACGGCACCGATGATGTCCCCGACGCAGAAGTGCTGGAGTTCGAGGGTGTCACGCGTAGGGGATTTCTCAAGACCCGCAATCCCACCCCCAAGGGCATCATTGAGGGCGCCATAGAAAATGCCAATACGGGCCCGGGTCTCTCGGTGGTGCGCTTCTCAGGTATTTACGACACGGTGCTGATGGCGAACGTGACGCCCATTGGCCCGGAGTTAACGCGCGCGTTTTACGCGTTTATTCAACCCAAGGCGACCTTGGACACGTTGGGCAAAACCGTTGGCAAAGCGATTATTAAGAACATCTGTCAGCAGATGGAAGAAGACATGATCATCTGGGCGCATAAGCGCTATCTCGAGAAGCCTATGCTGTGTGACGGAGACGGGCCCTTTGCCAAAATGCGCCGCTGGTATGGTCAGTTTCTGGTTAGCGGTAACTAACATTTCCGCTCTTGGAGCGGCTTTTTTCAGCTGTATTCCCTTAGCTTTAACTTGGGTTGTGCTGCAGTCGGCTACCGCGCTGGTCTGGTTGCGTTAACCGAGGTTGGCTTGCCCGCCATCGAGGGCGATGGTTTGGCCGTTCACGTAGCGAGACTCGGGTGAGCACAGCGTCGCGACGAATTCGCCAATATCCTGTTCGCAGTCGCCAATGCGCCCGAGGGGAATGCTGGCCTCGAACGCAGCGGCTTCCTCTGGGTTGGCCTCAGCCCAGGCCGCGAGTGCCGGCGACTTCGCATGGGGCAGGATGACGTTAGTACGAATACCCAGCGGCCCCCACTCGCAGGCAGCCGCGCGAGACAGGGCGCGGATCGCTTCTTTTTCTGCTGCATAAGCGCCATAGCGCGCGTTATCCCAGCGCATTGCAGCCGTGCTTGCAAGGTTAATGATATGCCCCTCGCCCTGGGCAACCATGTGAGGCTGTATCAGTTGCATCAGTTTCAGCGTTGCCACTGGCCCAACCCGCAAGCTTTGCTGAAACGCGTCGGTACTGATTTTCAGTAACGGGCGGACCTCGGTGGAAACGGCGTTGTTGACCAGGATGTCGATGCGGTCAAAGCGACGTTGAGCTGCAGCAACTAGGTCCTCTAGTGACTCGATGACGCCGATATCGCAAGCCAATGCCGCGGTCTCAGTATTAAAGCGTTGCTTGATCGTTTCGCAGGTGTGTTCGCACTTTGACAGGGTGCGTCCGACAGCAATCACGCGAACACCGCGGCTGGCCAGCGAGAAGGCGATGCCTTGTCCAATACCTTGGCCAGCACCGGTTATCAGAGCAACTTTTTCGTTGAGTGGAACGGGCATTCGCGGGCTCCTAGCGCAGTCGTTTTTCGGTCAGGTGGATAACGCTCATGGCCTTGAAATCGATAAAACGGGCACTGCTGGCAACGAGCGTCTCGATATGGCGTTTGAGCTTATCCGGTTCGCCTACCGCATTAAAGAATTCCTCCTCGGATTGCGATGCACTAAACGGAAAGGTCTCTTCTGCGATGCCATCAAGCGCGGGGCCTGTTTGCCAGAGCACGCGATGCTGGCTGTAGCTGTCTGTCTGCTGCGTCTCGATCGCTACTGAGGTATGATCATCAAGCCATTGTTTTATATATTTATTTTCTCCAATGCCTTGACGCTTTCTAAAGCCGCACCACTGGAGCGTGCCGGGGTGGCAGTCCCCAAGATTCAGGTGTAGAGGCAAAGGCCAGTGGGTCTCACTGAGGTAAAGTGCCGCGTCAGTCTGCTTCGATAGCACATCGAGCTCCGCCTCGCTGGGTCGCTCTGATAGGTCGAGGGCTACACGCCCTTGCGGCGCCAAATTCAGAGGATCCCGCGACCAGCGCGCGGCCTGGGCGCTATGAGCATCGAGCCTTGCCAGGAAAACACGGGTGCATCCTCGGAGGGTTGTGGCCAGCGCTAGCGCAGCTGATTCGCTGCCCGGCGGCTCTCCAAAATAGACCAGATGAAGACGGTAGGGCGCTGGCATCAGCACCCGCGCAGCGTGGCGAAGCGATCTTTATGATAGGCACTGTCCCCCAGCAACTGATTGCAAACGCGGGAGCGTTTCAGAAACAGGCCGATATCCATTTCGTCGGTCACACCCATGCCACCATGCATTTGTACCGCCTCGTTCGACAGGTGCTGGTAGATGTCTCCAGTCAGCGTTTTCGCACGACTTGCGTACTGGGCCAAGTTGTCGGCGGCGCTATCCAGCGCATTCATTGCCGCATAAACAGACGCGGCCGCCAGTTCCAACTGGCAATAGGCCTGTGCCAAACGGTGCTGAAGTGCCTGAAATGTGCCAATTTTGACATCAAACTGTTCACGCTCTTGTAAATAGGCCACCGTCCGCTCAAGTAGCTCACGGCTGCCACCCAGCATTTCAGCGCTGAGCATCACGGTGGTCTCGTCTAATGCCCGCGCGAAACCGGAGACAACCTGTTCACCCTCCAGCCACTCTTCGACCGTCGCGTTGGTGAACGATACCGAGCCGTATTGCCGACCATCCATCAATTGCCTTGGCGTGATTGCGACGCCTGGTGCATCACTGGCAATGCGACCGATGCAGAGATGGCCCTGCCGATCGAGCGCGGTCACCAATAGGTAGTCGGCAGATGCCGCATCGATGACCAGGTTTTTACAGCCTGTCAGTTGGTTGTTTTCGCGGAAGCAACGGATTGTCTCGGCTTCAAAGTGCGTTCCTTCCTGACAGGCGACTGTAGCCACCGCGTCTCCCGATAAAAGATCTGGCAGCAATTGGCCAATCTGTTGGGCGCTACCGCACTCCCTAATGACTGCCTGCGCGAAGATGGCGCTGGAGAGAAGCGGTGACGCGCTCAGGCGTCGGCCGACTTCAATCATAATTGCGCCCATACCCATTGCGCCAAAGCCCAAGCCCCCTTGCTCCTCGGGTTGCGCCGCCGCCGGCGCGCCGAGCTCGCAGAGGCCTCGCCATAGTTCGGGTTCCCAGGCGGGCGCGTCAGCTTTATCCCTGAGCATACGCAATGCCTCGATCGGGGCTTCCTTATTGAGGAAGTCCGCTACGGTGTTGCGTAATAACAGCTGTTCTTCGTTCAGTATCATCGTGATCAGTGCCTTACTCAGGCAATCCCAAGCCGCGTCGCGCGATAATGTTGAGCTGAATCTCCGAGGTGCCGCCGGCAATGGTGTGAGCCTTGTTATAGGCCCAATTGCGGACCATGCGGTCGAGCTCGGGTGTGTCACTCATCATGCTCAGGCCGTCTGCGCCCAGAATTTCGAGCATCAGTTCATCCTTGCGCTGCTGCTCATGGGTGCCTATATATTTCAGTGTCAGTGGCAGTGCCGGGTTGAGTTGACCCGCCTTCATACCGCGATAGATCAATTCGTTTAGGTCACTCAGTGCGTCCGCTTGCATCAAATGCTCCGCCAGTCGCGCCCGAAGGTCGGCATTGGCGAGTCGGCCCTGATCTGTGACGGCCAGCCGTGACTTGGCAAGCTCCACCAGTCCTACATCAACTTTTTCGGTGATGCTTTCCATCGTGGCCATCAATTTGCGTTCGTGCTTGAGCAGCTCTTTGGCGACGGCCCATCCCTCGTTCAACTCACCTACCAGGTTGGCTTTTGGCACCTTAACTTCGTCAAAAAAGGTCTGACAAAACTCGGACTCACCGCTGATCAGTGCGATGGGTCGTGTGGATACCCCTTGACTGTGCATATCGATGAGTAAAAAGCTAATGCCCTCGCGCTTGGGCGCGTCGGCATCGGTTCGGACCAGACAGAAAATCCAATCAGCCACGTCTGCGCGAGTGGTCCAGATCTTGGTGCCCGAGACCACAAAATGATCCCCCGCATCCAGCGCGCGGGTAGAGAGGCTGGCGAGGTCAGATCCAGCGCCAGGTTCGGAATAACCCTGAGCCCATCGAACCTCTCCTCTTACAATGCGAGGAAGGTGAGTGGCTTTTTGCTCGGGCGAGCCATAAGCGAGCAGTGCGGGGCCGAGCATCCACAGGCCCATATCGTATAGCGGTGGTCTGCACCGAAGACGGGCCATTTCCTGTTCCAATATTCGAGCCTGGTCTGGGTCTAGGCCGCCACCGCCATACTCTGCAGGCCAGCTGGGAGCGGTCCACCCTCGGTCACGCATCGCCTCAAACCAAGCCTGAGCGTCAGCAGAGGGAAAGGTCGCCTGTGACCCCGCCCAGATCTGCTCCTCGCGCACAATGGGTTGCCGTTGGGAGACGGGGCAATGAGTCTCGAGCCACTCCCTGACCTCCTGACGGAAAAGGTCGCGCTCATCCATGGCGAAACACTCTTTGCATGGCGGTCAACCGCATCAAAAAAACTGCTCCCGGATGACGGTCTTGAGAAGCTTATTCACCGCATTTCGAGGAAGCGGTACGTCGGTATAGCGCCATACAGCGGGAATTTTATAGCCCGCCATGTGGGATTCGCACCATGCCGAGAAGGCGTCGTCGTCGGCTTGTGCGTTTGCGTTGAGTCGCAATACGGCGCCGGGAACTTCTCCCAGTGTTGAATCCGGTAGCGCCACGACGGCCGCTTCGATGCAGTCAGGATGTTGCAGCAAAACCGCTTCCACTTCGCTGGGATAGATATTTTCGCCGCCGCGCAACACCATGTCTTTTGCTCGGCCACAAATGTACAGCAGACCCTCTTCATCGATGTAACCGATGTCTCCCGTTTCCAGCCAGCCATCTTCAAACGTTTTTGGCCCATTATCTCCTGAGGCATAGCCGTCGATGGTTGCAGCGGATCGGACCCACATCTCTCCCGGTGAGCCGGGCGAGACATGAGATCCGTCCTCGTTTCTGAAACTGAACTCCATGATCGGGCTAGGAAATCCGGAAGCGCCCGGCCGTTCATGCATAAAGTGGCCCGTGAATGCCGCACCGGTGCCGCCGCTCTCGGTGAGTCCCCATCCCGCACCGCCGAGCCCATCAGGTGCTTTCCGTCGGTATAGCGCATGCAGCATGCTTGGCGTATCCGCGCCGCCTGCGCTCAAATTGGCGATGGCGGCAAAATCAGCCGCATCAGTGTCCTCTCGATTAAGGAGATCCAGAAGCATTGCCGGCGCGCCCATCAGCACGGTGATCCCCGCTTCCCGGACTAACCTTAGCGCCTCGTTCGCGTCCCACTTGTACATCATGTGGATCCCGCGCCCGTGACGGAGATTAATGATGAACTGAGAAAACAGCCCGCTGATATGAAACAGCGGCACTGCGAGTAAGGTCTTAGGCGCGATTCCCGATGTCAATTGTCGATTCATGGCATCGGTATTGGTCATGTAAGTGGCCGCGCCAATAAATTCAATGTTCATTAGTGACTGGCAGCAGTGGGCGTGAGAAAACATCGCGCCCTTGGGGCGTCCCGCGGTACCTGAGGTAAATAACATGATCGCCGGGTCGGCGGGATTCGCATCGACGGCAGGCGATTGACAGCCACTGCCCAAAGCCTGAGACCAGGCGTGATCGGCGGGCTCAGCCGTCTCCTCGTCGAGGCAGAGTGTGCGGGCGTCGCTATTCTCCGCTCTGATAAAGGCCAGGCGCGCTGCGTCGCAGATCACCAACTTCGCCTCGCTATCCGTCAAGCCCTGCTGTAGTTCAATGGCTTTGCCCCAGCTGTTGAGTGGAACGGCTACAGCACCACATTCAATAATCGCGGCAAATGCGATTAGCCACTCCGGGCGGTTGCGCATGGCGATCGCCACTCTGTCACCGGGCTGAATACCACAGTGAAGATGAAGGTATCCCGCTAAGGTGTCGGTCGCTTGAAAAAAGGCGGAGAACGTCCAAGACTGGTCGAGGTACTCCAGAAATAGAGCGTCGGCAAAGGCCCTTCCCGGTGCCATGACGGCCGAAAGATTTCGTTCGGCGTTTTTATAAGCCTTGACGGTGTAACCACCACGGGAACGATCTTCGACCTCAAACGGAGCGCCGGGACTTGTCAGTTGCGCTACGGCCGTATGATGAGGAGCGGTAAATTCATTCATGATGGATAGTATGCAGCGCCGGTCGCTATCAAGGTTGCAGGCGGGAATGATGGAGGCTGATTATGCTCCCGTCATAGTCTCTTCGGGCTATAGTCGTGTCCGTTAGCACGTTGACCGCCAAAAGCGGCCACACGTAATGTCCTCGTTGCATTGAGAGCCTGAGAGTATTGTCCTCCGCCGTGGAATCCCGTCTGACCCGATTATTGGCATGCCAATACCCCATTATCCAGACTGCGATGGGCTGGGTGGCTGACGCAGATCTGGTGGCCGCCACCGGTCGCGCGGGCGGGTTTGGTTTTTTGGCGGGTGCGGTGATGACCCCGGAGGAGGTCGCCGGTGGCATTGCGGCTATCCGGCGTCAAACGGATGCGCCTTTTGGGGTCAATTTCCATATGTATACCCCTCAGGCAAGCCGAATCGTTGATATCTGTATCGCGGAACAGGTGCGTGCCGTCAGCTACAGTCGATCACCGGATTCCGCGACCATCGACCGCTTCAAGGCAGCAGGGATCATTTGCATCCCGACGGTGGGTGCACTCAAGCACGCAGTAAAGGCCGTACAGTTGGGGGCAGATGCACTGGTGATTCAAGGCAGTGAGGGGGGCGGCCACACCGGGCAGGTGGCGACGTCCATATTACTACCTCAGGTGCGCGCTGCCGTCGACGTGCCACTGGCTGCTGCAGGAGGCTTTCGCGATGGGCGGGGGTTGATTGCTGCCCTGAGTTTGGGGGCTGACGGTATCGCGATGGGAACCCGTTTCCTCTTGACTCAAGAGTCTCCCGTGCCAGACGCCACCAAGCGCGTCTACCTCGAGACGCCCCCTGAGCGGATTATTGTCAGCCCAGTGCTCGACGGTATGCCGCAACGGATGGTGCTTAATGATCAATTGCAGCGACTCATCGTGGCTTCCTCGCCCTTGTTGGCAATGCGCGCTGTTAAAAACGCCTTCGCGATGTCGCGCCAAACGGGTGATTCACCCTGGGAGCTACTCAAGAGCGGTTGGAAAATGTATCGGGCAGGTGATCAATCGCTGGGAGCGACCATGATGTCGGCGAATGCGCCGATGATGATTCAGGAAGCCGTGGTGCACGGTCGTCCTGAGACAGGCATTCTGCCCTCTGGGCAGGTCGCCGGCCTGATCGACGATTTACCGTCGGTGGAGAACCTGATCAGCGCTATCATCAAAGAGGCATCGACAACGGCTGAGCGAGTGGGCAAGTTGGCGTTCGCCGACGCCACATCGGAAAGTGGCGCCCCGAACTCGGGCGGCAGCCCACAATAGGAGGACAAAGTAATGACATATCGCACCGAAATCGCCGAGGGCGTGGCGCACTTGATACTCAGCAAGCCGCCCGTCAATGCCTTTAATAGCGGCGAGTGGATGGGCATCGCCGCGGAGATTCGATCGTTCAGCGACAACGAGGCGGCGCGAGTCATACTGATCAGCGCCGAGGGCAAAGGGTTTTGCGCAGGAGTGGATATCAAGGAGTTGGGGGCCGACGCGAGTAAAATTGTGCCTGTGAACAAGGGCAACTATGACACCTTCGAGGCCATTCACCGCAATCGAAAGCCTGTGATTCTGGCGTTGCATGGATTTGTGCTGGGCAGCGGTATTGGTATGGCGGGAGCGGCGGACATTCTGGTGGCCTCAGAGTGCACTACCTTTGGCGTTCCCGAGGTTGACCGCGGTGCGATGGGAGGCGGCGCCCACTTGCAGCGACTTTTTCCGGTGCAAAAGGTGAGACACATGTACTTCACAGGCGAGTTCATAGACGCGCTCGAGGCATGGCGATTGGGCGCGGTTGAGAAGGTCGTAGCCCGAGAGGCATTGATCCCGACGGCGATGGAGATCGCACAAAAGATTGCCGCCAAGAGTCCGCGCATGATCGGTTTGGCTAAAGAGGCATTGAATGCCATTGAAGACGGCAATCTCGAGGAAAAGTATCGCCGGGAGCAAGGGTTGACCCTAGAAGCTTATATGCACCCCGATTCGCAGGAGGCGCGAGATGCCTTTCATGATAAACGCGACGCGTCGTTTTCTGATGACACATCGGCCTGAAAGGAGAAGGTGATGGCAACAGCAGTAGACTACGGACTGGGGCCTCATACCTTTCCCCGCGGCTGGTTCGTCGTGGCTGAGAGCGCAGAGCTTGATCAGGGTCCGCGCGCTGTTCGGTTTTTTGGTCGTGATCTTGCTCTATATCGCGGAGAAAGCGGCAACCCGGTATTACTGGACGCCTATTGCGGGCACATGGGCACGCACCTTGCAGCCAGCGATTCGGCCATGATCGTGCGTAACGGCGAGCAAATTGAGGGTGACTCGATCCGCTGCCCGTATCACGGCTGGCGCTATAACCCTCAAGGTCAAGTCGATGATATCCCATACCATGATGGGCCCTGTCCGAAGTCGGCTTCGATACGGTCCTATCCGGTGATGGACACCATGGGCTGCATCATGGCCTGGTTTGACGAAGAGTCGGGAGAGCCTGATTACCCTGCGCCATCTCTGGATCAATGGCAGGATCCTTTGTGGATCCATTGGCAGCTAGACCACCTAGGAGAGCTCGACATTCATCCTCAGGAGGTGCTGGACAATATGTCCGATATTCGCCATCTGGGACCGACCCACGGTGCGCCTTGCCAGTACTTCGAAAATGAAGTCAGAGACCATATCTATATTCAAAGGCAGGGTGGCCCGATGCAGTTATACGGTGGCGTCATGCTGCACACCACCACCTGGTACACCGGTCCCGGCATCTTGCTGTCGAAACAAGTGTGGGGAGATACCGTGCAATTTGAGCTCATCGCGAACACGCCGGTAGAAGACGGTCGTATCAAGGCTTGGCACGGGTGTTTGGTAAAAGCTCAGGGCGATGTTGTTACCGAGCAAGATCGGGAGATTGCGCGCCAAACGCAGGCGGGCGCGCTAGAGGCGTTTGCTACAGATTTTCAGATTTGGCGGCATAAGAAACCCGCGCTGAAGATTATGGCGCTGAAAACGGATGGCCCATTCAAGGTGGGTCGCAGCTGGTACAGCCAGTTTTATCAGGCGCGCGCAGAGGCTGACGCGACCGATCTGAATGGTCTTTATCATGTGCCCGGTGTCGACACCCCTGTAGAGGGGAACCATGCCATCGACGACGGGTTGCCAATATGAGTGCTGCCGCACCGCAAGCCTTGTCGGCGGATGCCGCGATCAAGCTCTGCGACGCCTATCTCGACGGTCTGACGCGGGGTGATCTAGAGAGCGTGCTTGCGCTATTTGCGGAGGATGCGACGATTGAAGATCCGGTCGGGACCGACATTAAGTGCGGCGCAGAAGAACGGCGAGCGTTTTATCAAATTGCCTGCGACTCCATTACTGAGGCCGTGCGACAAGGTCCGCCTCGGGTGGCGGGCACGCACATTGCCTTTGCCTTTGTCGCGACAATCGGGCACGGCCCTGACGCGATGCAGATCGACATTATCGATATCTTTGAATGTGATGCCTCGGGTAAAGTGGCGGCGATGCGCGCGTATTGGGGCCCGGAAAATATGCGGGCTCACAGCGCGTGAGAAATCCTTCAGCGCTCGCGGGAGAATGATCTAAGGCAGAGTGTCCTAGGGTTTCGGCGTCGCAGGGGGTGTACTCAAGAGTAAGTGACTACGCTCTTGAGAATCAGACTTACCAACATCGATTGTCGGGACACGCCGGTCTTGGCAAAAATCGATCTGAGCTGCGCGCGGGCGGTGTTGCGCGCAATCCCTAGCTCAGCGGCAGCTTGGTCCAGATTCGCGCCCTCTGCGAGCAACTTCGATAAGCTAACTTCTGCTTTCGTCAGACCATACAGCGACATCAGGATGCGGGTGTCGATTTCGTAACTGCGCTCGGGCTCATTGATAAAAACGATCATGTGCGGGGTGTGGCCCGGCTCCACCGTTTTATCGATCATCATGGGCTTGATGAGCAGCTCGAGATCGGCTTTGCCCGACGGTCGGTCTACCGATAGGGCATTAGTGGGGGCGGGGGCCTGTTCTCGCTGAGCCTTGGCTATCGCTTCTATGTACTCCTGAAGCTTTGCGCGCGATGCGGGGCTTTCCAGATGAATTTGCTCATTTACGATCGAGAGCCCGTCTTTTTCGCGCACGAGCGCATCGGCAACGGTGTTGCGTGTCACGATCTTGCCGCGCTCATCGAGCGTAATGACGCCGACTGACTGCCTGACAAAGGTTGAGCTGTAGAGGCGCCGCTCTTTGTCCATCTGGATCAGCTGCATGCCGTTGGCAACGGCTCGTTGAATATGGTTTGCGAGTAGTTCAAGAAAGTCGCGTTCCTCTCTCCCAAAGTTGTCAGCGCTTTTTGGTCGACAGAATCGAACACTAAAGCGCTGCCCGTTGGCGTTGCGCAAATCGACGCCGATCATGTGATAGATATCGATCGGTGCCATGCAAAAATGGTACAGATCAGTTTGCTCGAGTGACTGGTAAGACACGCACTCGTCGAGGGAGACGACCTTGCCCCAGGGCAGGTTAGTCATGAGGTTTGAGGTGTAGTAACGATCGGTGTAAGGGTTGTTGTGATCATCGACGAAGGTTTTAGCCAACTGCTCTGAGGAGACGAATAGCAAGCCACCGTCGTCGCCTTGCGGCTCGCGCATGGTGATGGAGCCAAAACTGGCATCGATAATGCGGCGTGTCTCTGTCAGAAAGGCGTTATAGGGGTCTTCTTCGATGTGCCCATCGTAGAGATACCCTAATAGCTTTGAGAAAACTGTCAGGTCGGCTTCTTTCATACGGGACGTATGATAGCACCGCTTATTAGCCGCCCAAGCCAGATCTGGGCTTACCAGGCGCTAACCGCTGGAACTCATAAAATCGACACAGCGACGATTAAATTCGCTGGGGTACTCCGTCATGACCCAGTGGCCGCAGCGATTGAAGATCTCTGCCTGAACGGATTGGCAGTTTTCCAATATTTTCCATGTGCCCGACGCCGGGCAGAAACGATCGTCGGTACCCCAGAACACCAGCACCGGATGCTGGATTTCTTTTAGACGGTCGGTGAGATCGGGTATTGCCATAGTGGCCAGCACATGGGCGTTTTGACTTTGCAGCGTCAGCCAACGTTCGTCGACCAATTCGTTGTCGACCAGTGAAGGGTCAAATACCAGTAGCGTCAGCAAGTTCGCCAGTACATCTCGGGTGAATTCGGGAGATCCCATCGGATACTTCACCATTTCCTGAATACCCTGCATGGCGAAGTAGTCTGCCTTGGCCTCTATGCCGCCAGGTGCCATGAGGATGAGTTGCTTAACCCGCTCTGGATGATCCAGCGCCGCGCCAAGTGCGACGGCGCCGCCTAGAGAGTTCCCGACGAGCGTGGCGGCCTCAATTTGCAGCGCATCCATCAGTGCAATAAGACCCGACACAAAAAAGTCGAGCGTATGGTCTACGTCGGTAGGTTTCGACGTCTTGCCGTATCCCCACTGGTCATAGACTACACAGGAATAGCCTGCGCGCTGGAAGGCGTCGACATTGTGCTTGAAGTTACTCCAGCCGCTCGCGCCAGGGCCGCTACCATGAATAAAAATTACCGTGCCCAGTGCTTCACCGATAGCCTGATGCTGGGTGTAGTGAATCGCGCGACCCTCAGCGACCTCGAGGTAGTGTGAGGTAGCCGGATTTGCTGGCATTAGACAAACACGTCCTGATTATCCATGCCCAGCTGTATGGCCCCCAAGTTTCTAGCAAATGAAGTGGGATTATTGGCCACGTGGCAGCGTGCAATGTGGATATCGTGCCAGAGATTCTGTAGCGGATGGCCGTCGAATACGGAGCGTCCGCCGGCGACCTGAAACAGGGTGTCAACAGCTTCGCTGGCTTTATCGATCACGATAGAGGCCTGATAGCGGTAGAGGACCCGGTCCTCAAGGCTGGGGGACCAGTCCGCCGCCTCCATTTGATCAAAATTATGGAACATGACGGCTTCGAGTTCTCGAATCGTATTGAGCACGCGCGCGATGCGTTCTTGCGTCTCCACGTCTCCAGAGAGTTTAGTCGGGTCACTGGTTGCAGCACTGGTGCGGGTTTCGATGAATAACTTAAGGGCTTTTTTAAGGGCGCCAATTGCCGCCGTGTTGACCACTCGGACAAAGGTCTGCGCCCAGGAGAGATCGTAGATGGGGTTCTCTTGATCGTGGACACAATTGAAGCCATCCATTTGTCGGTGCGTGCGATGTTCTGGCACGAAGATAGGTTGATCGATGACCACGTCGTTGGACCCGGTGCCCTGAAGTCCCATGACGTTCCACGTATCTTCGATTTCGTACTGCGCTCTTGGCACGAGAAAGGTGCGATAGCCGTCCCCGGGAATAACGCCGCCGAGGAGGGCCCAGGTGCAATGATCTGAGCCCGAGCTCCAGCCCCAACGCCCGCTGAGCATGAACCCGCCTTCTGCCATCTCGGCCTTGGCGCCCACGGGGTTATATGAGCTACTGACCAAGGTATTTGGATCGTCGGCGTAGACCTCTTCCTGAGCTGCTTGGGACATCAGCGCGATCTGAAAAGCGTGTACGCCGATGATGCCGCAGGCCCATGCGGTGCTCATGTCGGCCTCGGCGATCCGGATCTGCTCGCGAAAAAAGTCCTGTGGCTTCTTCTCAAGTCCGCCCCATTGCTTGGGTAGCAGCATGGTAAAAAAGCCCGAGGCTTTGAGGGCGTCGACCACCTCTTTCGACAGGCGCCGGTTGTCTCGCTGCTCAGCTGATTTACTCTCGATCAGATCCTGAATCTGTT
>Ga0255781_10001917_pt1 | contig 16836 bp, 18 predicted proteins | sample 101ome_21_FD_179979 | JGI IMG/M metagenome (GOLD analysis project Ga0255781, IMG submission 179979) | Coastal salt marsh microbial communities from the Groves Creek Marsh, Skidaway Island, Georgia - 101413BT metaG (version 2) | ecosystem: Environmental > Aquatic > Marine > Intertidal zone >... | reverse complement strand
CACGGTCACGCCCAATTGGGACGGTTGATCTGTCATTTGAGGGACGGTTCACGAAATTTGGCAACCTTGCGAAACCCTGGCAACAGGGCAACGAATACTAAATCCCGCACGCATCGCCCTATTTTCACTTGGAAAATATTCGCAAGTGTGTTGGGCTTGCGCGCGCAAAATTTAAGATGTTTTCATGCCAAAATTTCAATTGGGGATCGCCGGCGCACAGGAAACTAATATTGTGTGCGTCTTTCAAGATGCTCAGGCAAAATCGAATTTCGCGTTTTCGCAAAATCCTGAATGATCCTGAAGCGCAACTACGTGACATATTGGCCGATGTTTGCGGACAGGTCATCGGATTGAAGCGGTTTTGCTGCCTCTATTCGCGTTTCAAGCGTCTTCATCCTTTTGTGTAATATTCCGATTTCAACCAATTCTGGAAGTTGTTATCGTACAAGGTGCAATTCACATTAGAAATGCTCTAATCCGGGGAGTAAATCTTTTCCACATACCGTTGCTTCTTACGCAGCATCACGGATCAGAACCGCCACTTTCAACCTTCCCCAGAGGCTTAGTCTGCTATAAATTTTAGCGTTTAATCCTTCGACCTGAATTTTGATTTTTTCCAACAAACCGTAAAACTGAACGATTTGTGACATAAGATCGTCGGATATGACGTGTATGTCGGAAATGAGTGAACTGTTAAATCATGTGTGAAGTGCGTCTGTTATATGGGGGATAAGCTCATCACGCTCCGCCATCGCCTTGCACAACAGTGGCAGTGACGGGCTTTTCGTTAGGAAGATTTCCATATCCGTCGTGTTGAAAACAATTTCCGCATAAATGGCGCGGACTAGGTTGTCTTTTTTTTAATACCTTTGCGTGGGCATTTTTGCGATCTTCCATAAACCGCTGAATATTCCATATGCCAATCCCCAACATCGCCGTAATTAGCGAGAATGTAAATTTATCCAAATATCATTTTTGCATCCTTACGCCCACACATCAGCGCGCTTTACGACGCAATGCAACCGAGAATCCGCTTGACCTGAATGCCAAGACTGTCAAAACGAGGATATGAGTGCAGCCACGTTAAGTATTGATTTAGATGCCATTCGCGCGAATTGGCGCGAATTGAACGAAAAAACCAGCGGCGAAACAGGCGCGGTGGTCAAGGCGAATGCCTATGGCCTAGGCGCCAGCTTTGTAGCCAAAGCATTACTGAAAGAAGGCGTTCAAACCTTTTTCGTAGCGTTGGCCAAAGAAGGGGTAGTGGTGCGTAAATCCGTGGGCAATGCCCCAACGATCTATGTCTTTGGCGGGCATATGCAGGGGGACACGGAGCTGATCCGTGAATATCGCTTAACGCCACTGTTGAATTCTGTTGATCAATTGATCCGGCATTTAGAAACCCTGCCCGATCATCCGTTTGGCATTCAGTTGGACACAGGCATGAACCGTTTGGGCATGGAACCTGTTGAATGGCACGCGGTGCGCGAATCGGCCCTGCCCTTGAACCCCAAACTGATCATGTCCCATTTGGCCTGTGCGGATGAACCTGATCAAGATATGAACGCCAAACAATTGGCCGAATTCCATAAAATGACCGATGACTTAGATATTCCCAGATCGCTATCGGCAACTGGTGGGATATTACTGGGTTCTGACTATCATTTTGATCTGACCCGACCTGGTGTGGGATTATACGGCGGCTTCCCCTTTGAACAGGCCCGCGCCGTTGCCAAGGTGAACATCCCCATCATTCAAACGCGCGAGGTCGATGTCGGCGAAACCGTGGGCTATTCCAACTCATGGCGCGCACCCACACCGCGCCGCATTGCGACCGTATCCGCGGGATATGCCGACGGGATCATCCGCGCCATGGGCTGCCAAACGGCGCTGTATGCGGGCGACATGCCCTGCCCCATTGTGGGGCGCATTTCGATGGATCTAATTGGGGTGGATGTAACACTGCTGAGTGAACCTGTTGAAAGCCTGGAATTGTTAAACGATCGGCAAACAATTGACGTTTTGGCAGAAAACGCTGGTACAATTGGATATGAAATTCTAACCTCTCTTGGCGGGCGCTATCAACGCAGATATGTAGGGGATATGGGATGACGGGTGCACTTGGCGCACTTGGATCAACGGTACTTGCTATGCTGGCAAGCATCGGACGCGTTGTAATTTTCGCGTCCAATACAGTAAAACATTTGGCCCTGCCCCCATTTTACCCACGTGAATTTTTTCAGGCCTTGGTGCAAATTGGGTGGCTGTCGCTGCCTGTGGTGGGCTTAACCGCATTTTTCACAGGCGGTGCATTGGCCTTGCAAATTTACGCAGGGGGTGCCCGTTTCAGCGCCGAGGCCGTGGTCCCCAGCATCGTGGCCATTGGCATGGTGCGTGAACTTGGTCCCGTTCTTGGGGGCTTGATGGTGGCCGCGCGTGTGGCCAGTTCGATTGCTGCAGAAATAGGCACGATGAAGGTGACCGAACAAATTGATGCCTTGGTCACGCTCTCGACTGATCCGATGAAGTATCTGACATTGCCCCGCGTTTTGGCGGCGACGCTGTCTTTGCCGATCCTTGTGACCGTTGGGGACGCCATTGGCATATTTGGCGGATTTCTAGTGGGCGTGAACCGATTGGATTTCAACGCGGCTGCATATTTAAAAAACACCGTTGATTTTCTCGAAACCGCAGATGTGGTTTCGGGCATGGTCAAGGGCGCGGTCTTTGGCTTTATAGTGGCCTTGATTGGATGCTATCACGGCATGAATTCAGGCCGCGGCGCCCAAGGCGTGGGGCGTGCCACAAAATCCGCCGTCGTTTTGGCCAGCGTTTTGATCTTGGCAGCGAACTACATCCTAACCGAGGTGTTTTTCACATCATGATTGAATTACGCGGCATTCATAAATCCTTTGGTCAAAACCATGTTCTGGCAGGTGTTGACCTGTCGATTGAACGCGGAAAATCCATGGTGATCATCGGCGGCTCGGGCACGGGAAAATCCGTCTTACTGAAATCTATTCTAGGTTTGATCACACCTGATCAGGGGCAAATCTTGGTTGCTGGACAGGATGTAACACAGGCAGATCGTGATGCATTCTTGGCCCAATTTGGCATGTTGTTTCAGGGTGGAGCATTATTTGACAGCCTGCCTGTTTGGCAAAACATCGCCTTTCGCTTGATGCGCGGGTCGCTGGAACGCCCAAAAGATGAAGCGCGCTACATCGCCATTGAAAAATTACGCCGCGTGGGTCTGAAACCAGATGTGGCAGATCAGTTTCCCGCCGAACTGTCAGGCGGCATGCAAAAACGTGTCAGTTTAGCGCGCGCCATTGCAGGAGACCCCGAAATCATCTTTTTTGACGAACCCACAACAGGCCTTGATCCGATCATGTCAGGCGTGATCAACGATCTGATCCGCGAAATCGTGGTGGATATGGGGGCAACGGCCATGACCATCACCCATGATATGACATCTGTGCGCACCATTGCCGATGATGTTGCGATGCTTCATGCGGGACGCATTCAATGGACAGGTCCAGTTGGCGACATGGATCAATCTGGCGATCCTTATATTGATCAATTCATAAACGGACGCGCCGATGGCCCGATTGAGGCGATCCGATAACATCCAGTTTTTTGAACCATCCATGAACGTTTTGCTTTTCCTGATGATTAAAAAATTTGTCTATCTTGAGGTCCTGTTGATCCTTGCGGGGGTCAAGGCCGCCCTGCCCACAGGTGCTGCACGGCATTTATCATTCGTCGTGATAGGAATCTGTGCTGCGAGGGATCGCCGCGCAATTCGTCGTACCGTATTTCCAAATTTATCAGCAACCATGGGCGGACATTGCACAATTTTTGATACGGACATGGGACGGTATGTTCACCCCATTGGTAGCGTCCTTTGTTTTTCTAAATACGATGTCGCAAAAACACAGGCGGGTGATGTTTATTGATGAGGTGCACATGGTTTTGCTCATAGGGCTTTTGGATTTATGGGTTAGCACGTTGTGAAATACGTCAACCTTACACTTTTGATCCTATATCCAATTTCTTGGTTTTCTCCGTTGATGAGCGCAGGACTGCTGCCCCTGTTCGGGAAGTCCGAAATCACGATCATCAGCGGTATTTTAACGCTTTGGCAGGATGATCCGTTTTTATCGCTGATTGTTGTTTTGTTCGCAGTTCTTCTGCCCATAGGAAAAACACTGTGTAAGGCCGCGATTGATTTTGGGGTGGCCCCCAAATCATGGACGCATGGATTGGCGGTGATGTCACGCTTTGCCATGGCCGATGTGTTTTTAATTGCGCTATATATCACGGCGGCCAAAGGCATTGGCGTGGGCCGCGTTGAAACCCAATGGGGGTTATACCTGTTCACATTTTGCGTGCTTCTCTCGCTCTTGGTGTCGGTGATGTCCTCTTCAGCCTTGTCACGCACCTCCCAATCTGGCAGGAGTTGACCAATGGCAAAATCAACCACCTCTTATTCCTGTTCCGCTTGCGGCAATGTCACGACTAAATGGTCTGGCCGTTGCGAGGCCTGCGGTGAATGGAACACAATTGTCGAAGATGGTGGTCTATCCGTTGGTCCGAAAAAGGGATCGATCGGCGGGATGAAAGGCAATGGCATTAGGCTGACGGATTTAGCCAGTCAAGAGGCCCCAGTGCCACGCACCCATTCTGGGATTGATGAGCTTGACCGCGTTTTGGGCGGTGGTTTGGTGCCTGCCTCTGCGATTTTGGTAGGTGGCGATCCGGGGATTGGAAAATCGACCCTACTGTTGCAGGCGGCGGCACGATTTTCCGAAGCGGGATTAAAGGTTCTATATATTTCTGGCGAAGAGGCCAGCGCACAGGTGCGAATGCGCGCCCGGCGGTTGGGTTTGGGATCGGCGAATGTGCAACTGGGCGCGGATACGAACCTGCGTAATATTTTGACTACGATGGACACGGAAAAACCCGATCTAGTGATTATCGACTCGATCCAAACCATGTGGGCCGATACAGTAGAAAGCGCGCCTGGCAGTGTGTCCCAAGTACGTTCTGCCGCCCATGAACTGACCACATTTGCAAAACGCAAAGGTGCCTCGGTCATCTTGGTCGGTCATGTGACGAAAGAGGGTCAGATTGCAGGCCCCCGTGTTGTCGAACATATGGTGGATACGGTTTTATATTTCGAGGGTGAACGCGGCCATCAATTCCGCATTCTGCGCGCGGTCAAAAACCGTTTTGGGGCATCGGACGAAATTGGCGTTTTTGAAATGTCTGGACACGGTTTGGAAGAGGTCAAAAATCCCTCAGCCCTGTTCCTGACAGATCGCGAAAACACTGCACCAGGTGCGGCCGTATTTGCAGGGATCGAAGGGACGCGGCCCCTGTTGGTCGAATTTCAGGCGCTGGTCGCGCCCAGTCCCCTTAGCCAACCACGACGCACAGTCGTGGGATGGGACAGCGGACGTCTGTCAATGATCCTTGCGGTTCTTGAGGCACGGGCGGGCATCGCGTTTTCGGGGCTGGATGTGTATCTAAACGTGGCAGGCGGCATGCGCGTCAATGAACCTGCCGCCGATCTGGCCGTTGCCGCGGCCCTGCTGTCGGCGCGCGAAAACACGCCATTGGCGGAAAATTGTGTGGTTTTTGGGGAACTCAGCCTGTCAGGAGCACTTCGTGCGGTCCCACAGACAGAAAATAGGTTGAAAGAAGCTCAAAAACTTGGTTTCACACGTGGTATCGGACCTGTTGGTGGGAAACAGGCACAAGTATTTGGAATTGACATGGCGCAAATGTCAGATATTGCGTCATTCGTTGTCGAAACATTCGGCACGACTTAGGCTGAGGAAAAGGGCGAGCAGCCATGGAAGGATTTAACGGAGTTGACGCAGTGGTGGCCGTGATTATCGTGCTGTCCTCATTGCTTGCATACTCACGCGGTCTGGTACGCGAGGCCATGGCCATCGCAGGATGGATTGCCGCCGCCATCGTGGCCTTTGTTTTTGCGCCAAACGTAATGCCCTTGATCGAAGAAATCCCAATGATCGGTCCAATCCTCGCAGACAGCTGTGAATTATCCATCATCGCATCCTTTGCTGCGGTGTTCGCAATAACCCTGATGATCGTTTCTTTTTTTACGCCCCTTCTGTCGTCCCTGATCTACAAATCTGTTTTGGGTAAGTTGGATCAGGTCTTGGGCTTTATCTTTGGTGTGTTGCGCGGCATCGCCCTGATTGCAATTGCATTTTTCGCCTACAGCGCTGTTCTTAATTCGCAAAGCATTCCGATGGTGGACGAAAGCCAATCAGCAAAGGTGTTTGGCGATATGGCGGCCCAGATCGAGGCCCGCAATCCCGAACGTGCCCTTGGTTGGGTCACCGTGCAATACGAACAATTGGTCTCTGTCTGTAACGTTGAATAAAAGGTTTTGCGGGACAGGGCTACCTAACTATCCGCATGATCCAGATTTAATTGTGATAGTTTCGTGACACTTTCCCCCAATACCAGTATGTAGGGGCCAATCGCGAAATGGAATCGGAGTTTCCTGACTTGTCTTGCAAGCAAATGCCCCCCGCTCACCCGTTTGATGACGACAAACTAAAAGAAGAATGTGGTGTGTTTGGGGTGATCGGCGTTGCCGAAGCTGCAAACTTTGTGGCACTTGGTCTGCACGCATTGCAGCATCGCGGGCAAGAGGCCGGTGGTATTGTGGCATATGACCCAGATGCAGGGTTCAATTCGGCCCGACGTTTTGGATATGTACGCGACAACTTTACATCCCAATCCCTGATGGAAACCCTCCCTGGGGAGCTTTCAATCGGGCATGTGCGCTATTCCACTGCCGGGTCCAAGGCCGCCGCGATCCGCGATGTGCAACCCTTTTTTGGCGAATTTGCCATGGGCGGTGCAGCTCTTGCGCATAACGGGAACCTGACAAATGCGGATGCACTACGCCGTGAATTGATTGAGCGTGGGTCAATTTTCCAAAGCTCATCTGACAGTGAATGCATCATTCACCTGATGGCACGCTCGCTTCAGCGCAATATCCCCGAGCGCATGGAAGACGCCTTGCGCCGTGTAGAAGGTGCCTTTTCCGTTGTTGCAATGACCCGCACGAAATTAATCGGTGTGCGCGATCCATTGGGTGTGCGTCCCTTGGTGATTGGCAAGGTTGGCGATGGCTATGCGCTCAGCTCGGAAACATGCGCCTTGGACATCATTGGTGCGGAATTCGTACGTGAGGTTGAACCCGGTGAAATGGTGGTGATCACCGACAAAGGGATCGACAGCAATTTCCCATTCCGCAAACAGGACCCACGTTTCTGTATTTTTGAACACGTCTATTTTTCACGCCCCGACAGCATTATTGGAGGACGTTCAGTTTATGAAACACGTCGCCAAATCGGCGTTGAATTGGCCAAGGAAAGCCCCGTTGAGGCCGACTTGGTCTGTGCCGTTCCAGACAGTGGAACACCAGCCGCAATTGGGTTTTCACAGGAATCTGGCATTCCCTTTGCCATGGGGATCATCCGTAACCAATATATGGGACGCACCTTTATTGAACCCACCGAGCAGATCCGAAACATGGGTGTGCGCCTAAAACTAAACGTCAATCGTGCGATGGTTAAAGGGAAGCGTATCATTTTGGTGGATGACTCTGTGGTTCGAGGAACAACATCACGCAAAATCAAAGAGATGATCCTAGATGCAGGTGCAGCCGAGGTGCATTTCCGAATTGCCTCGCCCCCAACTGCATGGCCCTGTTTTTATGGAGTCGACACACCGCAGCGCGAAAAATTGCTGGCGGCCACCATGTCCGAAGAAGAGATGCGCGACCATCTGGCTGTTGACAGCCTGAAATTCATTTCCCTTAATGGCCTCTATCGGGCGGTTGGGGAACAAAATGGGCGCAATGCATCTTGCCCTCAATATTGTGATGCCTGCTTCTCGGGGGAGTACCCAGTAGCACCATCAGATATGATTGAAAAGGGATTTGCGGTTAAGGCCGCTGAGTGAGGCTTTTATATAGATTTACCAAAAAACCACGGATCCTTCGTTAGCGTTTTCAGAAAAACCGCAAGCTGATATGCTAGAGATTGACCTGCTAAAAGGTGAGCGCACCTACCATATTTCAAAACGCCGCTACGTAACCTTCTATCTTCAGCCTATATCGCATCCGAAGAGTGGGATGGCGAAAACACACACCATGACAATGACGCGTTTCACATAGCATCGGGCGAAAGACTGCCCGTGATTTTTTGCCAAATTCAGGACCGCCATTTTGTTCGCACCATCGTGCCCTTACCCTTTCATGATATTCACTACTGCCTGGTGATAGGCATATGGGTACGTCTTGGATAAATCCAGTTTTATAAGTTTTACGAAACCTATCCCTGCGGAGAAAAGGGCGCGGCGTCCATGCAGTTTGGATAGATTGCAAACATTATCCCGACCTTAACTGGTCTACATGCATGCTGCATTCAACCCTGCAATGCATTTCAATGTCCCATCACATACGCAGCATTAGAGAAAGATGCTAAATGGCCTGCAGCTGAATGGTATGAGTTATGAAATACGGATTACGAGGCTTGAGGAATATGGACATGCTGACCTCTCTAATCAGACAGGTTGACATCAAAACGCTTTTCTTGCACACGCGCTCCTATGGATCAAAAAATCGCACTTATCACTGGCGCTTCGCGTGGTCTTGGCGCTGCTTTGGCAGAGGCGCTTGCCCCCTCTCATCATATTATTGCAGTCGCACGCACGACTGGTGCGCTTGAGGAGCTGGATGATCGGATCAAGGCCAGAGGTGGACAGACCACGTTGGCACCTATGGACGTCAATAACACTGATGCAATGGCGCATTTGTGCCGTTCTATTTTTGATCGGTGGGGCAAAGTTGATTTTTGGGCCCATACGGCTGTACATGCTGCCCCAATCGGACCTGCGGCAACAATGGATGAAAAAGATTGGGAAAAATCCATTCAATTGAACGTCAAAACGGCGGGTACATTGATCCCCTATTTATCGCCGTTGTTGGGGGTAAATGGCTGGGCTATGTTCTTTGATGATACGCATTCAGGGGAAAAGTTTTTCGGCGCATACGGGGCATCTAAAGCCGCGCAAATCGCATTGGCCCAAAGCTGGGCGAAGGAATGTGAAAACACAGGTCCTGTGGTCAAAATCATGACGCCTCCTGCCATGCCAACAGCAACGCGAGCACGTTTTTTCCCTGGGGAGGATCGTAGTTGCCTAAACGCCCCAAGTGATGTTGCAGCGACCTTATTGCAAGAGTATCTTGCCAACTAGTCAGGTTCCCACACCAAAGACTTGCCCGAAACTGTCTGCTCCTCTATGTCCTAGATACGGAGCAGATATTTTGAGGGCAACTGATGCGCATTTTGATAACGAATGACGATGGAATTAACGCACCCGGGCTGAAAGCGCTGGAACAGATCGCACATGAATTGGCAGGCGAAGCGGGTGAGGTTTGGATCATCGCCCCATCCCAAGAGCGTTCTGGCGTTGCCCATTGCATCAGCTACACATCGCCCATGTTGATCAACAAAATTTCTGAACGTCGCTATTCGGTTGACGGCTATCCCGCCGATTGCGTTTTGGCGGGGCTTTATCACATAATCCCTGAACGCCCAGATGTGATCTTGTCAGGGGTGAACCGCGGCAACAATTCTGCTGAAAATGTCCTTTATTCTGGAACGATTGGTGCGGCACTTGAAGGCGCATTGCAAGGCATCAAATCCTTTGCACTATCCCAATATTTGGGGCCGAAAAACTATGACGCTGCTGACCCTTTTGAAGCAAGCCATGTGCATGGCACCGGTATTTTGCGCGACTTGATTTCGCGTGAATATGACAATCCATCAGATTATCATATTTTCTACAACGTCAACTTCCCGCCGGTCTCTGCAGCGGATGTAAAGGGGCACAAATTTGTAGCCCAAGGCCGCCGCAAAGGCAGCCAGTTTTCGGCCATCGTGCAAACTGCGCCGAACAATCGGGATTTTTTGTATGTAAAAGGCGGCGATCAGCACGTGACCGTGGGTGACACGTCCGATGCGGGCGTCAATTTAGACGGGTATATCTCGATCACGCCAATGCGTGCCGACTTAACGGCCTATGACATCTTAGAACAAGCGTAAATCCCAATGGATCTGGACCCCGAACAAAAGATGCAGTTCCTATTTACCCTGCGTTCTAAGGGGGTGACTGATAGCCGTGTTTTATCGGTAATGGAGCGCATCGATCGGGGTCATTTTGTATCGGGCGTTTTTTCCGCACGCGTCTATGAGGACATGCCGCTACCCATCGCATGTGGGCAAACTATTTCACAACCCTCTGTCGTAGGATTGATGACCCAAGCATTAAAGGTTGGTCCACGCGATAAGGTTCTAGAAGTTGGCACAGGATCGGGCTATCAGGCCGCAATCCTCAGCCAATTGGCGCGCCGAGTTTATACTGTAGAACGCCATCGCCCATTGGTACGTGAGGCCACACGTCTGTTCCAAGATCTGGATCTGAGCAATATTACGCCAATCCTAGCAGATGGATCCCATGGGTTACCCGATCAGGCTCCCTTTGACCGCATCATCGTAACCGCCGCCGCCGAAGATCCGCCCGGAACATTGTTATCACAGCTAAAACCGGGTGGAATAATGATTGTCCCCGTTGGCCAATCCGACACGGTTCAAAGCCTTATTCGGGTGACACGAACCGAAACTGGCTTTGATTATGATGACCTACGATCCGTTCGTTTTGTCCCACTCGTTGATGGAATGGGAAAAGATAGCTAGTATAGAGACAAAGAATACAAACTGAGGCAGATTAAGTATATTTATGGGGAACCCTAAAAAGATGAGCATAAAGACCCTAAAACCCATTACATGGCCCCTTTCAGCCGCGCTATTTCTAAGCGTTAGTGCATGTGGCAACATGGATAATTTCGACATTGACTTGCGCGGTGGGCAATATGACACCACAGAAGCTGCACAGAACGCATCGCGTACGAAACCCATTGCCGATGAACGCGGTGTAATATCCTATCCCACCTATCAAGTTGTAGAAGCGCTTGAAGCGGACACTGTTGGAAAAATTGCCGCGCGCCTGAACATTGCGGCAGCTCCAATTGCGCGATTTAACGGCTTGCAGGTGGATGCGCCACTGGCACGCGGAACTATTGTTGCACTTCCTCAAAAGTTGGAGGATGCGCCCGTTACGATGGCCGAGGAGACACCGATTGATGTGACCGAGCTGGCCAATACTGCGATTGAAAACGCGAAAAGTAACGATCCTGCGAAGACCATTCCAAACAGTGAAGGTATCGAACCCATCCGCCACAAAGTGGTGCGTGGCGAAACCGCCTTTACCATTTCGCGACTGTACAACGTAACAGTCAGTGCCTTGGCCGACTGGAACAATTTAGATGGCAACCTAACCGTGCGCGAGGGGCAATATCTGTTGATCCCTTTGCCTGCAGAAACAGTAGCAATAGCTCCCCCAACGACAACCCCTGGTGCTGGAAGCCCAACGCCACTTCCACCCAGTTCAACAACTCCCCTGCCCGAGCCAGAACCCGAGGTTGTTGCGAAACCAGAACCCAAGCCAGAACCCGTTGCAGTCTCCAGCGGTGGACGCATGGGATATCCTGTTAAGGGCAAAATTATTCGGGAATATGCCAAGGGTAAAACCGACGGCATCGATATTTCATCCCCTGCCGGCACAACCGTTGTCGCCGCCATGGATGGAGTCGTAGCGGCCGTCACAATGGATGTTAATCAGGTGCCAATCGTTGTTGTGAAACACGAGGATAACCTGCTCACCGTCTATGCAAATCTATCGGATATTGTGATCGCGAAGGGAGACAACCTACTACGCGGTCAGGGTATTGCCAAGGTTCCAGCGGGCAATCCATCCTATGTTCATTTTGAAGTACGCAAAGGGTTAGAGAGTGTTGATCCGATGGATTACCTGAACTAACCGGCTGCCATTTGAAAATTTTTTGGCCGCTGTTTCATCGCAGCGGCCATTTTCTTTCAATCAGGACAAACGCACGCCTTTGCGACCTGCAAGGTCCACGAAATACTGCCATGCCACACGTCCCGAACAGGATCCGCGCGTGCGGTTCCATTCGATGGCCTCGGCGCGAATGACATCTTCATGCTCAACCACACCGTAAGCCTTACAATAGCCAAAGATCATGTCAAAGTAATCGTCTTGTGAACACGGGTGAAAGCCCAGCCATAGGCCAAAGCGATCTGATAGGGATACCTTTTCTTCGACTGCCTCAGATGGGTTGATCGCACTGCTTCGTTCGTTTTCGATCATATCGCGCGGCATCAAATGACGGCGATTAGATGTGGCGTAAAGAATTACGTTTTCTGGCCGTCCCTCGATGCCGCCATCCAAAACGGCTTTAAGCGATTTGTAATGTTCATCATCATGCGAAAAGCTTAGATCATCGCAGAACAAAACAAACCGATGGTCACTGTTGCGTAGATGGTTCAATAGGCGTCCAACCGTGGGCAAATCTTCGCGCTGTAATTCAACAATTTTCAAGGGATGGCCCTGCGCATTCATTGCGCCATGGATCGCCTTAACCAAAGACGATTTACCCATGCCACGTGCCCCCCACAATAGGGCGTTGTTGGCCGAATATCCTTTGGCAAACTGCAAAGTATTCTGCATCAATGTATCACGCGATCGATCTACGCCCACCAATAGGGACAGATCCACACGTGAAACAGACGGGACAGGGGCCAGACGATCAGGATCAACATGCCAAACAAAGGCATCGGCTGCGTCAAAATCAGGGGCCGCCGCAGGTGCTGGTGACATACGCTCCAACGCATCCGCAATGCGCTTTACATCAACTTGATTCATGGACCCACCTGCTAAATTCTTGGACTATTTTGTTTCTTTTTCGTCGTCTTCGTCGAATTCTTTCATCAATGGATCATCGAACTCTTCTTCGTCGTCGTCGTAATAGCCATCGGCGTGCAGCTGTTCTTCACGCTTTGTTTCGACACGACGCACAAGGAAGATTGAGATTTCATAAAGTCCGTAAACAACAACAAACAAGATCACTTGGGTAATCACATCAGGTGGTGTCACGATAGCTGCAAGCACCAGAATGCCGATGATCGCGTATTTACGCACATTGCCCAATCCTTCGGCGCTAACCAAACCCGCTTTGCCCATTAAGGTCAACAATACAGGCAATTGGAAACACAAGCCAAACGCGACAATAAATTTGATCGTAAGGCTTAGGTATTCTTGGGCAGAGCCTTGAAACGCAATCCCTGCGATGGCGTTGCCTTCTGTATCTTGGGATAAATCGGTACCAGCCTGCTGGAACCCAAGGAAGAAGTCAAACGCAAGCGGTGTTACAACGTAATACGCAAAAGATGCACCCAGCATGAACATGAAAGGCGAGGCAATCATAAATGGTAGGAAGGCATTCTTTTCTGTTTTATAAAGACCAGGCGCCACAAAGCGCCACATTTGAAACGCGATGTAGGGAAACGCAAGGATCAAACCACCCAGTAGCGAAATTGAAACCGCGACAAAGAAACCCTCCTGCAGTTTAATCAAAATCAAACCACAGTCCGCATGCCCACGGGCCGTCATTGCAGAACAGAGAGGTTCTGTTAAAAAGTTGAAAATCGGGTTCCACACCGTGAAACAGATTATCATCCCTACGATGAACGCGGACACAGAATAAATCAAACGCTGACGCAACTCAGCAAGGTGTTCGATCAGCGGTGCAGTTTTGGAGTCTAGGTCGTCAGTGCTCATTCACTATCCTTGGCGGATTTTGGTGCCTCTGCCGCTGGCTCGGGTGTCGCAGGCGTAAGCTCTGCTGGTGCGCTTTCGGCAGTAGCCGATTCTGCATCACGTTTTTCCTGTGCACGTTTTGCCGTTGCTTCGTGGATTTTCTTGGCCGCTTCGGCACGCTCGGCGGCCAATTTCCCAGTTTCACTCTCAGGGGTCCATTTTGTAAATTCTGACGCAGCGTCTTTGACGCTATCAAAGCCCGTTTGCATGGGGTTGGTTGCGGCCTTCAGCGTTTTACTGATGTCGCTGACGCCTGCATCATCGGCGGCCTCATTCATCGCACTACTAAATTCGCGCGCCATACCTTTTAGCCGCCCAACGAACTGTCCGCCCTTTTTAAATAGGACTGGTAAATCTTTGGGACCAACTACGATAAGCGCCACGATCCCAATGACCAGCAGCTCGGTCCAACCCAGATCAAACATGGATTATACCTTGTCTTTTTCTGTCTCTGGTGTGACATCTTTGGCTAGCTCAGCTGCTTCTTCTTTTGCGCTATCTTCGCCTTCTTTGACGCCACGTTTAAAGCTTGTGATACCTTTGCCAACTTCGCCCATCAAGCCACTGATCTTACCGCGACCAAATAGAACCAATACAACAACCGCAATCAGCAGGATGCCCGGCAAACCAATGTTATTTAGCATGTCTTTCTCCTCGTGTTCGCGACCTGGGCCGCGTCCTTTGAATATTCCACATCTATTCATTAATTCTGTCGGATTAAAGTCGATAATTTCCCAAACAGAAAGAAAATTTTAAAAATCTTGCACAGGGCGCTCCACTTTCACCCAAGGATTCTGAAAAAGACTTCTGTAAGAAGCTATTTTGCTTCAAAAACAAAGCATCGGTCGCGCGGCACCGTCAACCACATCGCCTGTCCTGCTTTCGGCAAAAATACGCTAGGAACAGTGGCTATTATCCGCGCACCATCCGTTTCAAGGCGAAATTCAATCAGACTGTAACTGCCTAAAAATCGTGCACGTTCAACATGGGCACGCGCGGCGACGCCTTGGCTCGCTGTTGGGTTTGGACCGCGCCCTGCGCGATCAAAATCGATTCGCACATGTTGCGGACGAAATACAATGTCTACCTGTGATCCATCCTTGATCCCAGGTGCCAAAAACTGGCCAAATGCAGTATCGGCAAGCGATCCTTTAATCGTGGCGCGCACCTCATTTATATCCGAGAAAAAGGCAACAGCGCGTTTATCGACGGGTGCGTTATAGATGTTATAGGGTGCCCCGCGCTGCACGATTTGGCCCGCCCGCATCAATGCAATTTCATCGGCCATGCGCATCGCCTCATCAGGTTCATGGGTGACCAAAACAACGGCAGTGTTTTCGGCCTTTAGCAGTGCAAGGGTTTCGTCACGGATGTCGTCGCGCAACCTATTATCTAGCCCCGAAAACGGTTCATCCATTAGCATAATGCTGGGTCGCGGAGCCAATGCACGGGCAAGGGCGACACGCTGTTGTTCGCCCCCCGACAGGGTATGGGGAAATTCTTCGATCATATGTGCCAGACCAACTTTTTCAAGCAATTCAATCACACGGACACGTTTTTGCGCCTTGGCTCCGCCTAAACCAAATGCGATATTTTCCGCTACAGATAAATGGGGGAAAAGGGCGAAATCCTGAAACATCAATCCGATAGATCGTTCTTCGGGCGGGACAGAAGTACGGATGTCGCAAATCAATTTACCATCCACCCAAATTTCACCACTGTTTTGTTGATCGATCCCTGCGATCATTCGCAGCGTTGTGGATTTCCCACAGCCCGAAGGCCCCAACAAACAAGTAACCTGCCCCGGCATAACGGACAGGGATACGTCATGCACCACATGCGTATCTCCAAAACGACGCGTCAGATTTTTAATCTCTAATCTGGGTATCGATTGCACTGCCTGCTGCCTTTTTCCGATAAAACTTATCAGGATTAGAGTCGTGGATATCAGCATCGCATGATCTGCGCAACCATCGCCGAGACAGTTTTGACGAGTGATACATCTCATTAAAATCATCATCCCCGCTTAATTGGGACGGGGATTTTTCAACGACCATTAGGAAGTAAGCCGCGTTACATCGTCATATTCGTAGCACCACCATCCAACAGAACGTTTTGCCCAACCATAAAACCCGCATGTTGCGAACACATGAACGCACATGTGGCCCCAAATTCTTCCAAAGTTCCGTATCTACGTGCAGGAATCGTCGCCTCACGAGCGGATTTGGCCTCTTCTATCGTGACCCCTGTATCGAAAGCTACCTTACCATCCAATGAAATCGCGCGATCCGTCGCGTGGATGCCCGGCAGTAGATTGTTGATCGTCACACCGTGGGGGGCAACCTGGCGCGATGTGCCCGCGACATACCCTGTTAGCCCTGCACGCGCAGAATTCGACAATCCCAACTGTGGGATCGGCGCGCGTACAGATTGCGAGGTGATGTTGACGATGCGCCCCCACCCTTGCTTCATCATTCCCGGCAATACCGATTTAATCAAGGTGATGGGCGTCAACATGTTGGCATCAATGGCCGCAATGAAATCGTCACGGGACCAATCGCTCCATAACCCAGGGGGAGGACCACCCGCGTTTGTGACCAGAATATCAGTAGTGCCAGTCTTATCGAAAACGGCAGCGCGGCCTTCGTCGGTTGTGATATCGGCCGCAACTGCGGTGACTTTCACCTGAAAACGGGTGCGAATTTCCTCGGCCGTTTTCTCTAAAGCCTCTGCGCCCCGTGCATTTAGCACCAAATCAACCCCTGCCTCAGCCAAGGCCAAAGCACAGCCTTTGCCCAATCCCTTAGAGGATGCACAAACCAGTGCTTTTTTACCTGCAATACCCAGATCCATCTCTATCGACCTCTCAAATTAAATTACTATTTTTTTTTACTATGGCGCATTTGCCTTTTTAACAGTACCCCAAAGCCAATGTCCAAGATTCGAGTTTTGACAAATTTTACAACATAATTGGAATAAGAGCGA
>Ga0255781_10001900_pt1 | contig 16907 bp, 20 predicted proteins | sample 101ome_21_FD_179979 | JGI IMG/M metagenome (GOLD analysis project Ga0255781, IMG submission 179979) | Coastal salt marsh microbial communities from the Groves Creek Marsh, Skidaway Island, Georgia - 101413BT metaG (version 2) | ecosystem: Environmental > Aquatic > Marine > Intertidal zone >... | reverse complement strand
AAAAGTCAGCAGCACAGCAGGGCATGGACTGATGGAGGGACATCCTTTTGCCGAACAACGCTTTGCGCAAGCCCATCGAAATATGGAGCTTCTCAAACAGGCTTTGACCTCAGGAGATTTAGAAACCTTTATTGCCTGCACCGAAGCCGAAGCCCTCAGCCTCCATGCCATGATGATGACCTCCGACCCCAGTTTTTTGTTGATGAAACCCCATACGCTGGCCATTCTCCAGAAAGTGAGAGACTTCCGAACAGCAAGTGGAACCCCGCTCTGTTTTACCCTCGATGCCGGAGCCAATGTCCATATCCTCTATCCCGAGCAAGACAGGATCCCGGCCATGGAATTCATCAAATACGAATTGACGGATTTTTGCCACAAGGGAGCATTCATCACCGATCAAGTGGGGGAGGGAGCAAAAAAAGTGATAGATTAGTTCCATGAAAGGCCCTTTGTTTTTTGCTAAAATTCTGCTGTTTGGTGAATATGGCATCATCAAAGATTCCAAGGGACTGTCCATTCCCTACAACTTTTACCGCGGTGCACTAAAGTGGGCGGATCAGGAAACCGAAGCCACCCTTTCCTCACATCAAAACTTACGGGAATATATCGACTACCTCAAAACCCTCCCTACCGATTTGATCGCCTTGGACTGGGAACGCTTGTCGGCCGATATGGATCAAAAGCTGTATTTCGACAGCAGCATCCCCCAGGGCTATGGCGTTGGCAGTAGCGGTGCCTTGGTGGCGGCGGTATATGACCGCTATGCCCTAGACAAGATTGACGCCTCCGATGCCTTGACCCCCGAAAAACTATCGCGCCTAAAAACCATTTTTGCGGCCATGGAATCCTATTTTCATGGGCAGTCCTCTGGCTTGGATCCCTTGAACAGCTATTTGAGTTTGCCCTTGCTCATTCATTCCAAAGACAAAATTGAAACCACTGGCCTGCCTGGACAAAACCCCCAAGGCAGAGGAGCGGTGTTTTTGCTGGACAGTGGAAGCAGTGGTGCCACTGGCCCGATGGTCTCTCTGTTTATGGAAAACATGAAAGAGGAAGGCTTCCGCAAAATGATGCGGGACGAATTTGCCCAAATGACCGACCGCTGTGTCGAAAATTTCCTCAAAGGCAATATCAAATCCCTTTTTGGAAATGTAAAGTCCCTCTCTGCTTTGGTATTGAAATACTTCAAACCCATGATTCCAGAGGAATTTCACGAGCTGTGGAAAAAAGGACTGGAAACCAATGCCTACTACCTCAAGCTGTGTGGCTCGGGGGGTGGCGGCTATATGCTGGGTTTCACCCAAGACCTTGAGACCGCCCGAGCGGTGCTGCAGGGTCATCAGCTCGAGGTCGTCTATCACTTCTAAGCCCTATGCCCCGCCCCAAACGCCCCCCTACCTTTTTCATTGCTGTATTCGGTCTTTTTGCTGTGGTTCGCGGCTATAATATTGCACTGATCGTCCTGGCGCAGTACCTCACTTCAATTTATATTTTGGCTCCGGAAAAACCGCTGCTGACGGTACTTTTGGATCCCCAGCTCTTTGCATTGGTCATGGCAACGGCCCTCACCGCCGCCGCCGGCTTCATCATCAACAACTTCTACGACGACGAAAAAGACCGGATCAATCGGCCTCAAAAATACCTTTTGGAACACCTCCTTTCCCTACGCACCCAAGGATGGCTGTACGTATTGCTCAATGTTGCCGCCTTGTTGGTTGCCGCTTGGGTTTCTGGGATGGCCTTTTTGTTTTTTGGGTTTTTTATCCTTTCCATTTGGCTCTACAGCAGCAGCCTCAAACGGCTGTTTTGGATCAGCAATGCCATTGCTGCCGCTTTGGTCGTTTTTCCTTTTTTTGCCGTTACCCTTTATTTTAAAAACTTTCAAAGCCTTATTTTCTATCATGCATTTTATCTCTACCTGCTCATCCTCATTCGGGACATCATCAAAGACCTAGAAAACTATAGGGGCGATTGGATGAGTCGCTACCGGTCAATCGACTGATGATCAGCAAGTCGGGATTGAGCTCTCTGGCCGACAATACGACAAACAAATTATCTACATCATTGGGCAATGCAGCTATGAGGCTTTTGGCTTTGTGAATCTGAGCCTGTTCGAGGATGGCATCTAGGCGTGCGTCACCTTGAATAAAATTCAGTTTTTTTTGATCTTTGGCCAATTCAGCATTTTGTTCGATGACAACAAAAGGGTGGTTGTGGTTGATCAGACGTTGCGCAGCCTGACGTCCATTACGGCCGTATCCACATATCAATGTATGGTCTTTCAAGGAGGCTCTCATTTTTTTTATTTTTTTTTGTTTGATTTTTTCAAAAATATTTTCAGTAACAACAAACTGGGTCAACTCTTTGATCCCATATCCAAATGCGATGAGGCTGGTCATAATAAAAAATATGGTAAACACTTTGGCCTCGGGGGTCATGGGTGTAATTTCACCATAGCCCACAGTGCTTAGTGTAATCACCGTCATGTAAAGCGCATCGGCAAAACCTATACCTGGAAGTAGAAGATAGTAGCCTACAGATCCAATACAGGAAATTAAGAAAAGAATTAGGATTGCGTTACGAAGTTTGGGGCTCATGGGTCTAGGTCATAAATCGAATACTGATGTCCTTTTGGTGTAGATCATGTCTTTGAGTTTGAGCCAAAATGCAAGGGTAAGGTAGAGAATGAAACCGCCTACAATGGTAGTAAAGGAGGCGTAAATAAAAAAGAGACGGACACTTTTTACATTCATGCCCAAAAACTCGGCCAAGCGAGTTGAAACGGCAAAGCCATGCTTCTCAAAAAAATGTCTCAGATTATGGATTTTACTCATAGGGTAAATTTAAGTTGAAAAGTCGAACAAATGAAATCCAACGGCACAACGCAAGCATTTTTTTGGGTCACAATAGAATGCTTTGAGTTGGAGGAGCGACTGGGAAAAAAGGGCCGAAGGTAGGTTGATTCCCAGCTGGGTAAAACCCTTGGTGATACTATTGGATTCTGCTGGTAATGCCCCAATCCATTGTAGGATTTTTTCCTCGGCATTGCCCCCTTGGCTTTGGTAGTATGCAAATCGCAAAGGAATGAGAGTGTTAATCAACAACAAATTTAAAAAGGGCTGAGATATTTTTTTTGATTTTTTAGGAGAGGATTTATCGAAGGTGTAATGCGTTTCCCAGAAAGGGGAAACTCCAACCTTTCGAATCCAATCGAACTCCATGAGATTATCCGCTTGGATCAATCGGGAAAAGGGGCGTGGATTTTGGGTGTAAAATTGGGCCAGTTGGGACAATCGTATGGTTGGAAAATTAGGCGGCCGTAGGCCTTTGAATTGCATACGAATTCCAGGGATTTCTTTAAAACCAAACTTTTGCTTGAGGTAGTCATATTCAGAACGCAATTGTTTTTTATAGGCCGAATTCATCTCCCCTGAGAGCAAACCGGATATTCCCATAAACAAGGCTTCCAACAAACTCCCATCATGACTGATTTTTTGAACGATTTGAAAAGGCAGATGTTGGGCCCATTTTAAAAAAACAGCCCCATTGAGATTGAGTCCAAAATTTTTGGCCAACAGCTGAAACAAAACCCCCTCCCAATTGTTTTTACTTTGATGGAGCAGTAGCTTGATCTGTATGGTTTTGGACTCCAGTCCTCCAAGTAAAGGCGTTCGATCCAGTTTTGCCATTTGAAATCTGGAAATTGGGTAATTCCCTTTTCACAGGGGATCCAATGGGTTTTTTTTTCAAAACTTTTATAATATTTTTTCCACCACTGTGGTGGGATGCGGTTGGAGAGTTTAAGACAGGGTAGGGTTCGGCCGGAGGGATAGCAGACCTCCACGTCGTTTTCCCAAACCACGTGAAGAATAACGGCCTCATATTTTGAATCGGTATGGTGACGGTGGTGGTACCAAGAAGCGGCTTTGATATGGACCTCAACATCCCCAGCCCAAAGTGTTTCGCCAATCCATAGTTTGGCTTGCAAAAAATCGGGACCTTCTCCCAGATTGGGGATTCCTGTATGCACCACACGAATGGGGACACCCCTGTCGGTGGTTAGGGGCTCAGGGCCCAATTTTTGAAAACGCCAAAGGTATTGAAGGAAATCTTCTTTCATGTTGATTTGGGGGGCTAGGCAAAGTGAAGTAGGTCAGGCAGTATCCCCCTCCCACTCCATGAATCCACCCAACAAATTATAAGCGGTTTCAATGCCATTTTGGTTCATCAGTTGGCAGGCTTGACTGCTTCTTGCGCCTGACCGGCAATAAACATAATAGTTTTTGGAGGGATCCATTTCTTGTAGCGCATCCATAAAGGATTGAGGTTGTCGTATGTCCAAAAGGGTGGCGTTGGGAATGTGACCGTCATCGTATTCTTCCTGCGTTCTCACGTCCAATAAAAAAGCATTGTCATCTGATTCATAGCGACTGCTCCAATCTTGTTGTGTTAAATCCATATCATTAATTAAGCTTTGTTGTGTATGTTTTTGTTGACTACAAATATAGCATTTGGTTGGTATTTAAAAAGAATATTATATATTTGTAAATACAAATATTGTAGCTACATATATGGCGTCTTCTGAAATGGCTAAAAATACAGTGGTGGGCATACTCAAGGCCAGCAACAAAGCTGAGGACCTGCTAACCAACTGCTTGAAACCTTTCGGAATTTCACTCCAGCAGTTCAATGTACTAAGAATTTTAAGAGGACGCAAAGGAAAACCCGCCAACTTGACCACAGTTCAAAAACGCATGATTCACAAAATGAGCAATACCACGAGATTGATCGACAAACTGATAGACAAACAAATGGTCAGCAGGAAAATTTGTGAACACAACCGAAGAAAAATTGAACTGCTGATCACTGACAAGGGACTTGATGTGCTCTCTCAATTGGATCTTAATATTCAAAATACCGAAGCAGAAATATTACAACCCCTTGGTATGGAAGAACAAAAACAATTGCGTAATTTAATTAACAAAATCACTCTCAATCAATCAACCTAAACCATCAATTATGAAAAAACCATTTCAATTATTAATCACAATTAGCATTTTCTTTGTGGCCTTGGGTCATGGACAAGCTCAAACCCTAACCGCAAACACCGAACAAAGCAACATCCGCTGGTATGGAGAAGATATTACTGGGAAAACCCATTTTGGGAGTCTCAAATTTGAATCGGCTGCGATGGAAGTCCAAGACGGTATCGTCACTGGAGGTACATTTACAGTGGACATGAACTCCCTCAACGTAGAAGATCTCTCAGGGGGTGGAAAAGCCCGTTTGGAAGGTCACCTCAAATCCGACGATTTTTTTAGTGTAGAAAAACACAATAAGGCGGAATTAAAAATCACCCAAAAAGGAAAAGCTTCGGGCAACACCCAAACCCTTATTGGTGAACTCACCATCAAAGGCATTCAGAATCCTGTGGAATTCACCATGACCATGGGAGACAATAATACAGCCACTGCCGAGCTTACTTTTGATCGGTCCAAGTTCAACGTTCGATTCCGTTCAGGTTCCTTTTTCGAAAACCTAGGGGACAAACTTATTCTAGACGACATCAGAATGGAAGTCAGTTTGCAGTGGAACTAATTCCTTTAGGAAGCTTGTAAAAAAGTTTTTTTCACATATATTTGTGCTATGAATTTTAAACAAAATACAATCATCTGGTGGAACGAGCGGAGTTAATCTATTCGTGATACTATTGCATATAACAAAGGCTTGTCATCACGACAGGCCTTTTTTAATTTTACGCCATGAGCAAAAAGTATAAATTCCATACCGCCCACCAAAAGATATTGGCCGACACCCTCAGCCCGGTGAGTGTTTACCTCAAAATCAGGGATCAGTTTCCCCACAGCCTGCTTTTGGAGAGCAGTGACTACGATGCGCGGGCCAACAACTTCTCCTACATCTGTTGCAATCCCATTGCCACATTGCGTGTGGCCGGTGGAACAATAGATTACCAATTTCCCGATGGCAGCAGGGAAAAACGAGCACTGACAACAGAGGACAGCGTTCCAACATTAATTGAAGCATTTGCCCAACAATTCGAAGCTAAAAAATTCCCTTTTAAATTTGTCACCAACGGCCTTTTTGGTTTTGTGGCCCATGAAGCGGTGGCCCATTTTGACCACTTGACCCTCAATCCCGAAAAAAGCAATCTCGAACTGCCCGAAATCTATTATGCGGTATATCAAAACATCATTGCCATCAGCCTTTTCAATCACGAGGCCCACCTTTTTTCCCACAGCTTGGATGGACAAGATAACTTGGAGGCACTGATCCACATCATCAAAAAAAATCCAACCACGGTTTACAGCTTTAAAAAAGAAGGCGAAAAATCCTCCAATCTTACCGATGATGAATTTAAAGATATGGTGGAAAAAGCAAAGCAACATTGTTATCGTGGGGATGTTTTCCAATTGGTACTTTCACGTCGCTTTTCCCAGGGCTTTTCGGGAGACGAATTCAATGTGTACCGTACCCTTCGCTCCATTAACCCTTCTCCCTATTTGTTTTTCTTTGACTATGGCGACTTTAAGATCTTTGGCAGTTCGCCCGAGGCCCAGTTGGTGGTTGAAAAAGGCAAAGCAGAAATTCACCCCATTGCGGGCACCTTTAAACGGACGGGCAAGGATGAAGAGGACCGAGCCGCAGCAGAGCGTTTGGCGGCGGATCCCAAGGAAAACAGCGAGCATGTCATGCTCGTGGACTTGGCACGCAACGACCTCAGTCGCAACGGAACGAAGGTGGTGGTGGAAAAAAATCGGGAGATACAGTTCTTTTCCCACGTCATCCATTTGGTTTCCAAAGTAACGGGCTACCTCAAACCCAAGACCCCAACCTACCAGGTCGTGGCCGATACCTTTCCGGCCGGTACCCTCAGCGGTGCCCCCAAGCACATGGCCCTGCAACTCATTGATCGCTACGAAAACACCGCCCGAAACGCCTATGGCGGTGCGTTGGGATATATGGATTTTGAAGGCAACTTCAACCACTGCATCATCATCCGTTCTTTTATGAGTAAAAATCAACAACTCCACTACCAAGCGGGGGCTGGCATCGTCTCCAAATCGGTGGCGGAAAACGAATTACAAGAAGTCTATAACAAACTGGGGGCCTTGGACAAAGCCCTCACCTTGGCGGAAAAACTACAAGTATGAAAAAAACATTTGTGATCGACAATTACGACTCCTTCACCTACAATTTGGTGCATTATTTGGAAGAACTAGGGGCAGCGGTAACGGTAAAGCGCAACGATCAGTTCGATCTCGAAGAAATCGAGTCCTACGACTATTTGCTGCTTTCTCCAGGACCAGGGATTCCCGATGAGGCGGGATTGCTCAAAGCTGCCATCAAAAAATATGCCTCTACCAAAAAAATATTGGGCGTTTGCCTTGGCCAGCAGGCCATCGGTGAGGTCTTTGGTGCACAACTGATCAATTTGGATACCGTTTTCCACGGCGTGGCCACTCCGGTTGAGGTCACTGAGGAAGACCTCTTGTTTCGCGATCTTCCCAAGACCTTTGAGGTGGGACGCTACCACTCTTGGGTGGTACAGACCCCCTTACCCGAAGCATTGGTTGCCACCTCCTATGACAACCGCCAACAGTTGATGTCGCTCCGACACAAAGACTATGCCGTTAGGGCCGTTCAATTCCATCCCGAATCCATTTTGACGCCCTTTGGCAAAAAAATATTAGAAAACTGGATCAACAGCTAAAGCATGAAAGCCATACTCAACCGCCTGACCCATCATGAAACCTTGGATCGCCAAGAAGCGGAAAGCATACTTACTGGTATCGCTGAGGGACGATACAACCCCAGCCAGATCGCTGCGTTTTTGACCGTATTTATGATGCGGAGCATCACCCTAGAGGAGCTCGAGGGGTTCAGAAAAGCACTGCAAAAACTCTGCTTGTCCATTGACCTATCCGACTTTGCACCCATTGATTTGTGTGGGACGGGCGGGGACGGTAAAGACACTTTTAACATCTCTACTTTGGCTGCTTTTGTAACCGCCGGGGCGGGGGTCAAGGTGGCCAAACACGGCAACTATGGCGTTTCCTCTGGTTGTGGTTCCAGCAATGTATTGGAACATTTGGGCATAAAATTTTCCAACGACGCCGATTTCCTCAAACGCTGCATCGAACAAGCGGGAATTTGCAACCTCCACGCTCCCCTGTTTCACCCCGCCATGAAAAATGTGGCACCCATACGCAGGGAACTGGGGGTAAAAACTTTTTTTAATATGCTGGGGCCATTGGTCAATCCTGCCTTTCCAAAACACCAGCTCACTGGGGTTTTCAATTTGGAATTGGCACGGCTCTATGGCTACCTCTTTCAAAAAACCGATCAAAACTTCACCATCTTGTATGCCTTGGACGGCTATGATGAAATCTCATTGACTGGGCCAGCCAAAGCCCTTCGTAACGGTGGGGAAAGTCTGATATCCCCTGGGGATTTTGGGCTTGAACCATTGCAAGCCAAGCAGATCAGCGGAGGGGATAATGTTCCCAGTTCCGCAAAAATTTTCACTGCGGTTTTAGAGGGCCAGGGTACCGAGGCGCAAAACCATGTGGTATGCGCCAATGCAGCCATGGCCATTGCCACCGCTACCGACTGCACTCCCATGGAGGGCTTCCAAAAAGCGAAGAATTCCCTGCTTGGCGGTCAGGCCGCCAAAGCCTTTAAAACCCTTCAAAAACTCAGTGCCGCATGACCATCTTAGACCGTATCATTGTCGATAAAATCAAGGAAGTGGCCCTGCGAAAAAAAACCTTTCCCGCTGCCTACTGGGAAGCCTCGCCCCTTTTTGATCGGACGGCTATTTCCTTGTCTCAAGCTTTGCAAAACAGCAATTCGGGTATCGTTGCCGAACACAAACGACGCTCCCCTTCGCGGGACAACATCAACAGCAGCTTGTCTGTGGCCGATGTCGCCCAAGGCTATGAAAAAGCAGGCGTCTGTGGCATGTCCGTACTCACTGATTTAAAATATTTCGGAGGCAGTTTGGAGGATTTGAACACCGCCCGAGCGGTTAGCCAACTGCCCCTATTGCGAAAAGAATTCATCATTGACGAATACCAACTGATCGAAGCCAAAGCCCACGGGGCCGATGTGATTTTGTTGATCGCCGCGGTTCTGGACAGAAAGCAGATCCAACAACTGTCGACATTTGCCCAAAGTCTGGGCTTGGAGGTTTTGTTGGAAGTCCACGACCGAGCCGAGTTGGAGCAAGCCATCATGCCCTCATTGAACATGCTGGGGGTCAACAACCGCAACCTCAAAACCTTTGAAGTCAGTTTGGAGAACAGCAAGCAGTTGGCAGAATACATCCCGGACGATTTTGTAAAAGTCTCCGAAAGTGGCATCAGTTCCACCACGGCCATACAAAGCCTACGGCCCTATGGCTATCGGGGATTTTTGATCGGGGAAAACTTTATGAAGACCGACGCCCCCGGACTGGCGGCAGCCCAATTCATTCAAAACCTAAACCCATGAAAATAAAAGTCTGTGGTATGCGATCTCCGGAGAACATTGCGACATTGGCAGTGCTACAACCGGACTATATGGGTTTTATTTTTTGGGAACCCTCTAAGCGTTTTGTTGGGGAGGCAACCCCCATTTTGCCTCCATCCATCAAAAAAACAGGGGTTTTTGTCGATGCTTCAGTAGATTACATCACAAAACAAGTGGCCCTACACCAACTCCAAGCCGTGCAACTGCATGGAAAGGAAAGTCCGGAATTTTGCCAAAAACTACAACTTTCGGGGGTGGAAATCATCAAAGCCTTTGCCGTGGATGCGTCCTTTGATTTTTTACCATTGTACGCCTACGAATCCGTTTGTGACTATTATTTGTTTGATACCAAAGGCCCCTTACCAGGGGGCAACGGCAGCCGTTTCGACTGGTCGGTATTGCGCGACTATCCCTCGGCCAAACCCTTTTTTTTAAGTGGTGGTATTGGTCCGGGAGATGCAGCGGCCATCACATCGATAATTAGTTTAAATTTGCCTCTTTATGCAGTGGACATCAACAGTAGGTTTGAAAGCGAGCCGGGGCTAAAAAACATTGAAATCATAAAGCAATTTAAAGCAACACTAACCCATGAAATATCAGGTAGATGAAAGGGGATTTTACGGTGATTTTGGAGGGGCATACATCCCCGAGATGCTGTATCCCAATGTGGAAGAATTAAGAGAAAATTACCTACGGATCAGCGAGTCGGAATCCTTTCAAAAAGAATTTCAATCCTTGCTCAAAGACTATGTAGGTCGACCCACCCCCCTATATTTTGCGGAGCGCTTATCGGAGAAGTACAACACCAAGATCTACCTCAAACGGGAGGACTTGTGTCATACGGGAGCCCATAAGGTAAACAACACCATCGGGCAAATTTTAATGGCGCAGCGCTTGGGTAAAAGCCGCATCATTGCGGAAACCGGAGCGGGGCAGCATGGGGTGGCAACGGCCACTGTCTGTGCCTTGATGGGGATGGAGTGTATTGTCTATATGGGGGCTTTGGACATCCGTCGCCAAGCGCCCAATGTGGCCCGGATGAAGATGCTGGGCGCTGAAGTTAGGGCAGCACAATCTGGCAGCAAAACCCTCAAGGACGCCACCAACGAGGCCATTCGCGACTGGATCAACAACCCTGAGGATACCCACTACATCATTGGATCGGTGGTGGGACCCCATCCTTATCCCGACATGGTGGCCCGCTTTCAATCGGTGATCAGTGCCGAAACCAAAAGCCAATTGATGGAAAAAGAAGGGCGGGATTACCCAGATCATGTGATCGCCTGCGTAGGGGGCGGAAGCAATGCTGCGGGGCTTTACTATCATTTTTTGGAAGATCTGCGGGTGAATATTATCGCGGTGGAGGCGGCTGGCAAGGGAATCGATTCGGGTGAGAGTGCCGCCACTTCCGCCTTGGGTCGGGAAGGCATCATCCACGGCAGCAAAACCCTGTTGATGCAAACCCCCGACGGCCAGATTAAGGAGCCCTATTCGATTTCGGCGGGACTGGATTATCCTGGCGTTGGGCCCATGCACGCGCATTTGTTCCGATCCCAACGGGCGGAATTCCTCTCCATTCCCGACCAGGAAGCCATGGACTGGGGATTGACCCTTTCCCAAATGGAAGGCATTATCCCCGCCATTGAAACCGCCCATGCCTTTGCCGCTCTGGATGTAAGAAAATTCGCACCCGATGAGGTTATCGTTTTTAACTGCTCCGGCCGTGGTGATAAAGATTTAGAAACTTATATTGACTACTTTAAGCTATAATGAACCGCATCGACCAGGCCTTTCAAAGCGACCAAAAATTACTCTCCATCTATTTTTCGGCAGGACATCCTGAATTGGAGGACACGGTTCCCATTCTCAGGGCCTTACAGGACTGTGGTGTGGACATGGTGGAGATCGGTTTGCCCTTTAGCGACCCCTTGGCCGACGGTCCCACCATACAGCAAAGCTCCACCCGAGCTTTGGCCAACGGCATGACCACCGAAAAACTTTTTCAACAGTTGGAAAACATCCGAGAGGAAATCCATATTCCTTTGATTCTAATGGGCTATTTCAACCCCATGATGCAGTATGGCGTGGAGCGTTTTTGTCAAAAATGCCAAGCCATCGGTATCGACGGATTGATCATTCCCGACCTGCCGGTCAACCTCTACCACGAGGAATACAAGACCCTTTTTGACCAATACAATTTGTACAATATGTTCCTGATCACCCCCCAGACTTCGGAGGAACGCATCCGCTATATCGATCGGGTGTCCAGTGGCTTTATTTATATGGTGAGCAGTGCCAGTGTGACCGGAGCGCAGCAAAATTTTGGCGATGCCCAAGGGGACTATTTCAAACGCATCGGGGCGATGCAACTCCAAACCCCCCAGGTCGTGGGTTTTGGGATCAGCAATGCCGAAACCTATCGGGCAGCCACCCAACACAGCCGAGGGGCCATTATCGGGTCGGCCTTCATCAAATTTTTAGAAAAAAATGGCATAGCCGCAATCGCCGATTTTATACTAAGCATCAGAAAGACAATCGATTAACCGCATTTAATTCTCTTCATTGACAGTATTTTTTGTCAATAAAAGCCGTTTAACTACATTGGAGCTTTAACATTGAATATTTGAGAAATGGGATTCATTTTTTAGATTGTAATTTAGCGCCTTGGACAGCGATGCCAAAAACTTAAAACAAAATTTCGGGACGCCCCCTTGGCCAGTCTATTGCGATGGCAAGTCGTGGGACAGTCCTTGGGTGGCTGCCGCCGATCTTCGTGGCACCCCCACCTTTTTTGCACTGGACCCCCAACTGAAGATAAAATATGAAGCAACCAACGTCGCCCAGATGGACCTCTGGCTGAGGACACAAACATCACATCGCTAAAACCAAGGATGGATAAAAAAAACGCCCTCGGGTGTTTCCCCTGATTTTGAAAGGTGTGGGTGAGAAATCAGGGGTTTTTCCGAGCTATTTTCTATTGCTAACTATATTTATAGGTGTTTGCTAAAAGCAACCATTCACAAAAAATCCTTATTTTAAAGGATGATTTGGAAGTTTTGCATCTCCCTGTTAATATTACTTCAACCCCTTGATGTTCAGCGCAACATTCACGAACGATGGGAGGGACAATTGCAACGCTATATCGCCCCAACAGGCAGGATCAATTACCAGGATTGGCAAAAGGAGCGACACGCTTTAGCGGCCTACCTCCAGGCGCTGGAGGATTTTCCTCCACAAGACCATTGGAATCAAGACGACCGCAAAGCCTATTGGATCAACGTTTACAATGCCGCCACCATAGCCTTGGTATTGGACAACTACCCCATAGAAAGCCTGGGATCCGTTCCCGATTACCACCGAATTGAAATATTCAGCACCACAGACCGACTCTGGACTTTGGAGACCATCGAAGATCACTTGAGGGAAATGGGCGACCCACGGGTGCTATTTGCATTGCATCGCGCCGCAGTGTCGGGGCCTCAGTTGATGAAAACTGCCTACCGCAGCAGCAGCATAGACGAACAGCTCGACCGAGCCGCCAAAACCTTCTTCTCTGATCCCACCAAAAACCAATGCCAAACCAAAAAGAGACGACTGTCGCAGCTTTTGATGTGGTATGCTGAAGATTTGGGTTCGACCAAAGCACAATTGGAAATCCTCGAAAAATACGGCTGCAGCAATACGAAACAAAGCACCCGATTCAGCTACCTGCCCTTCGACTGGCAACTGAATGAGTGATGTGGTTGTGAGAAAAATCTTTCAAAATTTGCTTTCATTCCACCAAAGCATAATAAATGCCAAAGATCGAGACGTAGAGCAAGCCACAGGAAACAACAAAAATGATAAAATAAAGTGCACCAGAAAACCAGTCGAAGCCGTCTCTGAATTCTTGGTGGATGCGCAGGCCTATGGCAAAGCAGGAGACACCAAATAAAAGGTATAAAAAATAAATCATAAGTAGGTTTTTTGGAGGTGACATTGGCTTTTAGGACCGCCACCCCACGATTAGGGTTCCCTTAATTTACAAAATAAATCACAAAGGGGTAAACTTTTATGAAATCATGGCGAGCAACCGCAGTTCCCTTTCGGTAAGGGATCGCCACCGCCCGCGAGGCAGGTCTTTTTTGGTCAATCCGGCCCACAGCACCCGATCCATTGAAACCACCTTAAGCTTGCGTTTTTCAATAATTTTTTTGAGGAGGCCCGGTGAGAGGTTGTCGGCTTCTATTCCAATTTCTTTGGGGGAGGCCCCTTGCACAAAAACAGCAGATTTCACCCGATGGACTTTATCCATGATGCGAATACCACGGGTGAGGGCCTCGAGGTCTTCCGTTTGGGCGTTTTGCTCCAGCACCACCTGGTAGAGGGTAGGAAAGCGGGTCTGGGGGTTGGCCATTTTTTTACGGAGCTTTTCGTCGTTGGTGAGCAACAGCAGTCCCGTAACGGTACGCCCCATATCTCCGACGGGGGGCACCTTTTCCGAATGGGCACTGCGAACCAGCTCCTGTACCGATTTTTTGATGTTACCGCCTTGTTTGGTCGCGACAAATCCCTTGGGTTTGTTGAGCAAAAGGTAGAGCGGTGGGCTGCTTTGAACGGGGCGGTCGTCGTAGCGCACCTGATCCCCAACCTGCACCTGAAAGCCCATTTCGGTTACCACCTTGCCATTGACTTGTACCAATCCCATGGCAATGAATCGGTCGGCCTCCCGACGGGAGCAAATCCCAGCATTGGAAAGGTATTTGTTCAAACGGGTGCCCTTGGCACTTGGACTTTCTTTTTTGGTTGGCACGAATCTATTATTTGTACATAAAATAAATGCCCAATACCCCCAGTAATATATGGGCTTTAAGCAAATTGTGGAGCCAAAGGTACGCTTTTTGCGTCGATCCCCACCACAGTCCAGCCCCCAACACCATCAGGAAAAATAAATTCCAATAGTAGTAATAGACCATCAAACCCAGTCCACTGTGAATGAGGCAACAAACGGGAAAATAGGTTAGTAAAATCAATCCACTGAGGATGTATTTGGTGGTGCGATGACCGAAAACAATGGGCAGGGTTCGAAATAAGCAACCGCTCTAAGCTCAAACGCGCTGGGGCCAACCATATCATAATGCCCGATAAAATTGGAGGTGACCATATGGCCAGCCTACTGATGGTTCCCGATCTGATTCGATTTTTGGAGGAGTTGAGTTGGTTGGAGGAAGATAGCCCCAACCTTGAAGAGGTGTCCATTGATGCACTCCCCAAAAAATACCAGCAACATACCCTATCAAATCTTAAAATCCGACAAAAAACAGGTTGCAATGTGGTGGGCTTCAGAAATGCCGCTGGAGAACTCATCATTAATCCGAAGGCCAGCCTCCGATTGGAGTCCCAAAGTAAACTGATCGTGTTGGGAAATGGAACGGCCATAGCAAAATTAAATGCTATGTTTCATTTGGATTAATTTGTTTTTAAGATCGTTTTTTGGATATTGCATCTAAGAAAAAAATATATGAAGCTTCCGTCCCTTTCCAAAACCCTCTTTTTTCTAATATTTACGACTTTTATTCCACTCAGTACTTCCGCACAGGAACAGGGTTTGGACGAAAGAATCAACGAGGCCTTCACCCCGATTGCCAATTGGTGGGGAGCCGTGGTCTTACACGATTTTCCAGGCACTTCCATTCCTACCATCATTTTGTTGTTGGTTGGGGGCGCTTTGTTCTTTACGTTTTACTTTGGATTTGTAAATGTGATTCGTTTTCCTACGGCTGTTCAAACGGTAAGGGGAAAATACGATGCGCTGGACCACCACGAAGCAGGTGCTCCGGATTTGGCGATAGAAGGGGACATTAGAGATACCATTAGAGACGAAAGTCAAGAAGGGGAAGTGAGTCATTTCCAAGCTTTGGCAACTGCAGTTTCGGGGACGGTAGGGAACGGAAACATCGCCGGAGTGGCATTGGCCATTGCTGTAGGTGGGCCGGGAGCAACCTTTTGGATGATCCTTTGCGGATTACTCGGTATGTCTACCAAATTTGTGGAATGTACCCTTGGGGTAAAATACCGTGATATTGGATCCGACGGTACCGTTTACGGTGGTCCCATGTACTACCTCACCAAAGGTTTAAATGAACGTGGTCTTGGCGGTGTTGGTAAAGTTTTGGCGGTTACTTTCGCCCTGCTGTGTATCGGTGCATCTTTTGGCGGGGGCAATGCTGCTCAGTCCAATCAGGCGGCCATGCAATTGGTCAATTCCTTTGGGATGACCGGAGGCAGTGCCAGAACCATCATCGGTCTGATCATGATGGTTTTTGTAGGTGTCATCATTATAGGAGGTATCAAAAGAATTGCCTCCGTCACCGAAAAAATAGTGCCCTTTATGGCCTTGATGTATATATTGGCTTGCGTCTATATCATCGGCACTAATTTTAGTTTTGTCGACGATGCTTTTGGAATGATCTTCACCCAAGCATTTAATCCTCAGGCCGGATTGGGCGGACTGTTGGGTGTATTAATCACCGGTTTTCGAAGGGCGGCATTTTCCAATGAGGCAGGGGCAGGCTCCGCTTCTATCGCCCACGCCGCCGTAAAAACAAAATATCCCGCCTCAGAGGGACTGGTGGCACTTTTGGAACCCTTTATCGATACGGTGGTCATTTGTACCATGACGGCATTGGTGATTATCATTTTTAACGGAGACAGTACGGTCTTTGACTATGGAGGAGTAGGAGGCAAGGTTATGATTGATGGGGTAGCAGTGGAAGGTGCAGCAATTACTGCAGCCGCTTTTTCAAAATACATCGCCTTTTCCGGGCCGTTTCTCACACTTGCAGTGGTGCTTTTTGCCATCTCTACCATGATTTCCTGGTCCTACTACGGTCTGCAATCTTGGATGTATGTCTTTGGAAAAAGCAAAGCGGCTGACCTTTCCTATAAAGTGTTGTTTTTGATTTTTATAGTGATTGGTGCAGCAGGTGATATGTCGGCGGTGTGGACCTTTTCCGACGCCATGATCTTGGCTTTGGTGTTTCCCAACATGATCGGTTTGATATTGCTTTTCCCAAAGGTCAAAGAAGAATTGAAAATTTATCTATCTGCCATCGGTCAGATCCGTAGTTGACCATTCTATAGCATTGTGAAGTTTACTGGCCCCAATTTTTACTTAAGCAAAGCGCAACGGAACGCACTTTTGATATTGATAGGATGCCTGTTTATTGTTTCAGGTCTACAGCATTTGCTTCTGGATCATTCCCCCTTGTCATTGGAAGATCAGGCCATGGAAAGCCACCAAAGAACGATTGATTCTTTGGCAAAAAATAAAAAAGTGACCCCCTCTTTTTTTTCGTTTAATCCCAATTATTTAACAGACGACAAAGCTTATACAT
>Ga0255781_10001893_pt1 | contig 16920 bp, 19 predicted proteins | sample 101ome_21_FD_179979 | JGI IMG/M metagenome (GOLD analysis project Ga0255781, IMG submission 179979) | Coastal salt marsh microbial communities from the Groves Creek Marsh, Skidaway Island, Georgia - 101413BT metaG (version 2) | ecosystem: Environmental > Aquatic > Marine > Intertidal zone >... | reverse complement strand
ACTGAGACTTTGACTTTAGTTCGGACACAACTCACGTTTTTAAGATTGCTCTGTATACAAGCAGTGCAACTGGCACAGACTTTGGCGCAAGTGGTACTGATATGGATGAAACCGTAAAGTATTATAACGCGACAAACGAAGTAAGTTCGACCACTTCAGGTGGGTCTAACGATTACGCAGGGGGTGGTGGTACGCTAACAATTTCAACAAACCCTACTACAGGCGGCACAACAGCGTATCTAAGTTTTGATAACGAAATCTTTACTGCGTCTACCTTTACTGCGCGAGGTGCGTTGATCTATCGCTCTGATGGGTCTGCTCCGACAAACAATGCAGTTGCAGTGCTAGACTTTACGGCGGACAAAACAGCGACAAACGGTGATTTCCAGATTTCGTTCCCAACTGCTGGAGCTTCAACTGCTATCATTCGTATTGCGTAAGTAAACATTTAGGAGAGTGGTGCGATGGCATTAGTTGTTAAGGATCGTGTAAAACAAACCACCTCTACAACAGGCACTGGTGCGCTTGATTTAGACGGTAACTCTGCGGGGTTCCAAACCTTTGGAACTGCATTGTCTAATGCAGACACGACCTATTATGCCCTAACTGAAGGTAGCACGGGTGCATGGGAAGTTGGGCTTGGAACCTTTGCAACGGGAACACCTAATACTCTTGCTCGTACAACGGTGCTTGCAAGTTCTAACTCAGGCTCTGCAGTAAATTTAACTGCAGGCGATGCGGATGTTTTCATTACTCAACCTGCGGGGAAATCAGCGCACTTTGATGCCAATGGCGATCTGATACTAAATCAAGACCCGACAACCGCTTTAATGGCTGCGACAAAAGAGTACGTGGACACGATTGCAGCGGCAGGGATTCATTACCATGATCCTGTTCGAGTAGAGCAAGAAGGCAACCTGAATGCTACATATGACAACGGCACAAGCGGTGTAGGTGCTACGCTTACCAATGCAGGCACTCAAGCGGCTCTTGTTATTGATGGCGTGACAATGGTCGTCAATGACCGCGTTCTCATTTATGAGCAAACAAACGCAGCGCATAATGGTGTTTACACAGTTACTAACGTAGGTTCTGCAAGCACTAACTGGGTGCTTACTCGTGCCACAGATGCCGACAGCTACGGCCCATCAGACCCAGATGCACTTGGTCAAGGGGATGCATTTTTTGTAAGCGAAGGTGATGCAGGTGCTGGTGAAACATATGTTATGACAACCGAAGGCACGATTACCTTTGGAACAACCGATATTGTGTTTTCTCAGATTTCTGCCACTCAGGTTTACTCTGCGGGTGACGGCCTTACTCTTACAGGTACTACGTTTGCCGTGGGTGCGGGGACAGGCGTTACAGTCAATGCCAACGATATTGCAATTGGGCAGTCGGTTGGAACATCCGACAACGTAACGTTTAACCAAGTTACTGCTGACCTTGTAGGTAATGCTACTACTGCCACTGCTTGGGAAACCTCTAGAACAGTAAGCCTTACTGGCGATGTCACTGGTTCAGCGACAGGTGTAGATGGCTCTGGTAATGTAAGTATTGCAACGACGATTGCTGCAAACTCTGTAGCTCTTGGGACAGACACCACGGGTAACTACGTTGCGGACATTACTGCTGGCAACTTGATTGATGTATCGGGTGGTGGAAGTGAAACGGCTACCGTCACTGTCGCAGTGGATTTAAGCGAACTGACGACATCCACATCAGATGGAGATGGGGATTTCTTTGCTGTTGTTAATACTTCTAATGTTCAAAGAAAGCTGACCAAAGGCAACATCAACATCAGCGGCTTTAATAATGATGCTGGGTACACCACAAATGTAGGGGACATTACAGGTGTTACTGCAGGGAATTATGTTACGGGCGGCGGCACGTCTGGTACAGTTACGGTTAACGTGGATGCGACGACCACAAACACTGCGTCCAAAGTTGTGGCGCGGGATGGGTCTGGGAACTTTAGTGCAGGTACTATTACAGCATCACTTAGCGGAAACGTAACGGGCAATGTTACGGGTAACGTCACTGGTAATCTTACGGGGAATGCAGACAGTGCGGACGTTGCGGGAGACGCTGACACTGTAGACGGTCTACATGCATCACAGTTCTTGCGTAGTGATGCGAATGATACGGCGTCTGGAGATATTACGTTTACTGGCTTTGTGACTTTTGACAACGATGCCAGCCCAGCCGTAAAGATTGTATCAGATGATTTTGCAGAAGGTTTGGAAATACACCGCAACCATGCATCTAATGCACCAGCCATAAAGTTTTCAAACACAAGTGCGCAGCTAGGAATTTTATATGCAAATTCATCTGAAGATTTAATTTGGCGTGAGGGCACATCAACCAATGATAACACGATTTGGACATCTGGCAATGACGGCTCTGGCTCTGGCTTAGATGCTGACTTGTTGGATGGTATGAACGCAAGTTCAGCTCAAAGCACCAACACTATCGTTGCAAGGAATGCTAACGGCTATATATTTACTAGCTATTACAACGGCACTGGTACGTTCAGCACAACGGGCATAACTTCTGCACCCGCTCGTTTTACGGGTACTAATGGCACGGATACATATGGTCGTTCCTACACGACTGCTGCGGCTGCTGCAGCATTGTCTGGCGAGACAATGAACATTAACGGCACTGCTACCAACATTACAGATTACACGATTAACCAAAACGTAGGCACAACAGACAGCCCCACGTTTGGCGGTATGACCCTTAACGGCACGTTAGCCCTAGGCTCTAACGTCATTAACGATGTTGAGGATATTTACCTGCGTGACCGTATTTATCACGATGGTGACACCGACACTTATTTCCAGTTTCATGCAGCCAATCAAGCACGAATTGTTTGTGCTGGTGCAGAGGTTATGGAATGGGGTGCAAACTACGCCAAGCTAAGTGATAACGACTACATGTATTTTGGATCAGGTGCTGACTTCCGCATCTACCACAACGGCACTGACAATTATCTTCGCAACTACAACCATGCAAACGGCGACATCTACATCCAAGGTGAGGACACATCTGGTGTCAATCACACTATAGCTGGGTTTATTTCAGCTAATGCTGCCCCTTATGTGGATTTGTATTATGATGGGTCTATAGTCTTTAATACTGTCAGTGGCGGTGTAAATGTTAATGGTAATATCAATGCCGTAGATAATATTTACCTTGCAAGCACTATGTACCACGAAGGCGATACTGATACAAAGATAGCATTTGGCACAAACGTAGTAAGCATTAGCGCGGGTGGATCGCAAGAAATCACAGTTACAGCCACAGGCGTTCAGCTAGGCGACACAGGCAACGGCTACTTCCAACCTGTCTCTGGCAACTATGGCTCTATCCAGATTGATGGTGGTGCGCATGGCGGTTACGAAGGCTACAACATTGGTGGTCGTGCTGCGTTTTTACATGACAACGGCACTGAAACAGGTATATCAGACGATGTAAACAATGCTTGGATGGTAAGGCTTGTTCACGGTGGGGCTGCTGAACTATATTACGCTGGTACTTCCAAACTAGACACACTGAGCAACGGTGTTTCTATCAACGGTAACTTATACACTGATGGCTCCAATGCAGAAGATTATGATGCACTATCAGGTACAACACCAACATGTAACGTAGACAACGGTGGTGCATTTAGCCTGACTATGACAGGCAACACGACATTTACTTTTAGTGGTGCAGATTCTGGTTGGTCGCAAGGTTTCGTCCTACAACTTACAGGCAACGGTGGCACAGTCACATGGCCTACCTCAGTAGATTGGGCTGGCGGTACTGCGCCTGATGCACCAGCTTCTGGAGAAACTGATCTACTGGTGTTCTGGACAAGGGACGGCGGGACTACGTGGTATGGAATGCTTGCGATAGACGCAGCGGCATAAGAGGTAACTAATGGCAAATTGGAAAAAATTAGCTATGGGTGCAGCGGGTGCGGCTGGGGGTGATGCCCTAAATGTTGAGAATGTGTTCTCTACGACGATGTACGATGGCAATAGTTCCACACAAACGATCACCAACGGCATTGACCTGAGTACAGAAGGTGGTTTGGTTTGGACCAGCCGGTATGAAAATGCTGGTTCCAGCAGTAGTGTCTTCACCCAACAAATTTATGACACTGAAAGGGGGGTGCATAAAGCCTTGTACCCCGCCACTACTTCTGGGCAGCTCACCTATACAAATTTTCTTACTGCCTTTAACACTGATGGTTTTACAGTTGGAAATAACACTAATATCAACTACAGTGGTGATAGGTTTATTTCTTGGACATGGAGAAAAGCCCCTAAGTTCTTTGACGTTGTGACTTACACTGGCAACGGTACTGCTGGTCGCACTGTTGGTCACAACCTCGACTCAGAAGTGGGTATGCTCATTGTTAAAGAAACGTCTAGCACTGGTAATTGGTGGGTATATCACAGAGGCGTAAACAGCGGCACAAATCCAGCGCAATATGTTCTTCAACTTTCCAGTACTAACGGTCAAGTTAGTTATAGTGGTGCTTGGAATAACACTGCACCAACCACCACCAGTTTTACCCTTGGTAATGATGGTAGTGCAAATCAATCGGGTGCATCTTACGTAGCTTATTTATGGGCGCACAATGACGGTGACGGTGAGTTTGGCCCAACAGGGGATCAAGACATTATTAAATGTGGGTACGTAAATTACACCACTTCTAACGGGGCAACAGTAGACTTGGGGTTTGAACCTCAATTTGTTATGACTAAAGCTATTTCAACAACAAGCAACTGGATTGCTGATGATGAAAAGTACGGATTAACCTATGGCTTTAGGGGCAAAAAGGTAGACTGGGGTACTGCGACTGGCCCAGGCAGCAATAATACCAACTGTGAGCCAACTGCAAACGGTTTTAACATGTTCCCTAGCGTATATAATGACAGTACTCATGTTTACGTAGCTGTACGCAGAGGACCAATGGCGGCTCCGACTGATGCAGCGGATGTCTTTAATATTGCGTCACAAGTAACTACCCCACCAAACTTTCGGGCAGACTTCCCGATAGACATGGCTATTTATGATATTACTAACTTTACTTTTGCAAACTGGTTACATGCCAGACCTATGGCGGGTAAAGGCATTGGCACTGACGATAAGGGTACTGCTTCAACCTACACAGCAGCACAGTTTGACTATTCAAATGGTTACTACGACTCTTCGGGAACGTACTCTACTCGCATAGGTTATATGTGGAGGAGATCACCAGAATTTTTTGAGATTGTTAACTACACAGGCACTGGCTCAAATAGGACTATAGATCATAATCTTGGCATAACGCCTGAAATGATGATTATTAAAAATAGAGATAACACTAATGATTGGTGGGTTTACCACAAAGATGTAGGTGTTGATGGTAGAATGTACCTTAACGATGGTGCTTTTGGTTCTGGCTCTGGTTACGGTTCTTGGGTCTTTAATAGTACGGCACCAACCAGTACACAAATCAGTTTAGGCACAGCCAATTGGGTAAATAGTTCTGGAAATGATTATATTGCATTTTTATTTGGGTCAATCTCTGGAGTTTCCAAGGTAGGAAGTTACTCAGGTAACGGTTCAAGTCAAACTATTGACTGTGGTTTTAGCAACGGTGCTAGATTTGTATTAATCAAAGGCTACTCAGGGTATGCTCAGGGCTGGTTCTTGTTTGATACGCTGAATGGTATTGTGACAGGAGATGACCCTCACATGAGGCCTGATCTGCAAACTTCACAAATAACTGGAAGAGACTTAATAGACCCAACAAGTTCGGGCTTTATAGTTAATCAAGAAACCACATCATATCTGAACCACTCTAGTTCAGAATATGTCTTTTATGCCATAGCTGCATAAGGAAGGTTAAAATGGCAGAATACAGAAACAGAACAACGGGTGAGTTAAAGACGAAAAGTCAGCTAATTAACGATCACCCTAATATGTCCCTTCCTAAAGTCTGGAATGACTTCACCTTTGATGCTTTAGATGTTGATCCTGTACTAAGTTCCCCTCAACCTACAGAGGGCATTGGTGCATACCAATCAGTACGCCGCAATGGTGTCGTACAGGACAGCTTAGGCAACTGGGTTGAGGCTTGGCAAGTTGTAGACATGTTCAGTGATGACCCAGAGTTAGGAACCAAGGCAGAGCAAGAGGCTGAGTATCAAGCAGCTCTGGATAGCATTGCAGAAAGACAAAATAGAAGCAGACGGGACAATCTTCTGTCTGATACCGACTGGTGGGCTGTGTCTGATCGTACAATGACAGCAGAGCAAAATGCTTATCGTCAGGCTCTACGTGACATCACAACACACGCTAACTGGCCTCACTTAGGCGAGGACGACTGGCCTACGAAACCGTGAAAAGTAGTGACCACCTACTTTTGAAGAAAGGAAAAAGGTGCTATGATGGAGCTGGACGTGTTGTGGTCAGCGGTGCTTACTACTGGCCTTGGGCTTTTAAGCTGGGTTCTTCGCAGTGCGTATGCGGAAGTGCAACGCATTCAAATCCTGCTGAACAGAACCCGTGAAGAAATGGCCCGAGAGTATATTACAAAAGCCGAGGTACACCACGATATAACTCGCGTCCTTGACCGACTGGATCGCTTAGATGAAAAGCTAGACCGACTGGTTGAAAGAAAATGATTTGTTCTCTGGTCCTCGTATTGTGGGGCCAGAGTTTCCAACTGGGCTTTTACAAAGCCTGTTATTATAACTGCGGCTCTCAGCCATACAGTTACGTCGATAGAGTTTATCGGGTTTCCCCAGACTCTTATTGTCCTGTGAGGTTGCAGTTAACATGATTGATCCGATCACAGCCGTTGGTTTAGCGACATCCGCGTTTAACGCGATTAAGCATGGCGTGTCCGTAGGCCGTGATCTCCAAGACATGACTGGTCAGCTTTCTCAGTGGGGTAAGGCGTTTTCAGATTTTGCTTACGCAGAAGAAAAAAGTAAGAATCCTCCGTGGTATACATTCAAAGGCTCCGATGAGGAAACAGCCCTCGAGATATTCGCCCAGAAGCGCAAAATGGAAGAGATGCGCAAAGAGATAAAAAACCACATCAGCTTTGTGTACGGGCCAAGCGCTTGGGAAGAAGTTTTGTCGATTGAGGCAAAGATGCGCAAGCAACGCAAAGACGAGCTTTACCGCAAGGAAGAGCTGAAAAACACAATACTAGAATGGATCGTTGGAATATTAGCGGCTGCGTCAGGCGTCGCCATCATGGCGGCTGTCATATGGCTGGTAGGCAGAAATCAGGGGCGATGGTGATGAGTCGTGCAGCTGGTACAAGTTCGACGAACTCAATGGGTTGTGTACGACGACGAAGGAATGGTCGTGATTGTAACGAGCAACCGTAAGATAGCAGAGAGGTATCTCAATGGCAGAGAAGAAGACAACAAGTAAGAAAGACCCACGGCTCGCACGGGCCGGAGTGTCTGGTTACAACAAACCTAAACGCACACCAAGTCACCCTAAGAAGTCACACATCGTTGTGGCGAAAGAGGGCAGCAAGGTGAAGACTATTCGTTTTGGAGAGCAAGGCGCGAAGACCGCAGGCAAACCCAAAGCAGGTGAAGGCGACAAGATGAAGAAGAAACGTGCGTCGTTTAAGGCTCGTCACGCGAAGAACATCGCAAAGGGCAAGATGTCTGCGGCGTACTGGGCGGACAAGGTGAAGTGGTAATGAGTAAGGCGACCCCGACCAACTCTGCTCTTTGGTCCCGTGCGAAGGCTGCGGCTAAGAAAAAGTTTAAAGTGTACCCGTCTGCATATGCTAACGCGTGGGCAGCTAAGTGGTACAAAGAGAAAGGCGGCGGCTGGACAGGCGGCAACAACAAGGTGGCTAAACGTGGCAGCAAAAGCAAAAGCAAAAAAGCCTAGCGGCAAAGGTGGCTTGGGCAAATGGTTCGGCGAAGAATGGGTCGACGTTAAGACAGGAAAGCCTTGTGGGCGTAAGTCTGCAAAGGGAAAGTCAAAGCGTCCGTATCCTGCGTGTCGTCCGAAGAAAGTGGCGTCTAAGATTTCAAAGTCCGAAGCGTCGAAAAAGACCGGACCTAAGAAGGTCAAATGGTCAACAACCTCCAGTGGAAAGAAAAGGAAGTAACTATGGCTTACGGAAAAACTATGAAGAAATCTTCAGCGAAGAAGACGGCTTCTAAAAAGTCAACGTTTAAACCCTGCAAAGGGTGCCCACACCCTAAAGCTTGCGCGAAAGCTAAAAAGTGTAAAAAGGCAGGTAAGTAGACATTGATGGAAAAATCTTCCATTATGTGTTAACACGTAAACGTGTAAAGACGAGGTTTGCGCATGACAAAAGAAGACTATGACTTTAACGGCAACGGCAAGATTGATCCTGACGAGCGCGAAATTATGCTTGATGACCGTCGCCGCAAAATGGAAGATGCTGATGCCAAGCGCGATGTTCAACGTCGCCTTGTCGTCGCTTGTACAGCAGGAATGCTTCTCTACCCAGTTGTGATTGTCTTGGCAGTCTTAGCAGGGCTAGAACGCGCAGCAGAGTTAGTTGCGGATATAGCAAGTGTTTATGTTATTGGCGCAAGCGGCGTGGTGGCAGCTTACTTTGGTTTCAACGCAATGGAAGCCAACGTGTCTCGAAAAGAGTATGTAGATGTCCGCTGAAGACTTTGTAGTTTTCTTAATGGTTAAGGCGCTTGAATGGGTACTTGGCGTTGAGATGACCCTATATGGGAGTGTGATGGTATGATCCAAGCTTTGATAGGACCGATTGCTGAATTGGCTGGCGGCTGGTTAAAAGGGAAAGCTGATGCAAACGCGGCGGCTGCAAACCTTAAACTGGTCGAGGCCGAGGCCAAAGCAACCATAATGAAGAACGCCGCTACTAGCGAAAGCGATTGGGAGCGGTTCATGGCGCAAGGCACCTTGAACTCGTGGAAAGACGAATACCTTGTTCTGCTCTTTTCGATCCCGCTTATTCTTTCGTTTTTGCCATTTGATTGGGCAAAGCAGGCGGTAACAGATGGGTTTGCAGCATTGGAGACAATGCCTGATTGGTACAGCTATACCTTGGGTGTAATCGTAGCGAGTAGCTTCGCCGTGAGGTCAGCAACTAAGTTCTTTGGCGGTAAGAAGTAATGCGTTTAACAGAGGAACATATCAAGGCGTTGATGCCGGGAAACGACGATTGGCACGATTGGGTTGACCCAATCCACGATCTGTTTGGGAAGTACGGCATCCAGTCAAAAGAACGTATCGCCATGTTTATCGCACAGTGTGGGCACGAGAGCCTAGACTTCCGCGTTATGGAAGAGAACCTGAATTATTCTGCTAACGCGTTATCACGTGTGTGGAAGAAGTACTTTGGGCCGGACAAAGGTAGAGACCCTCAAGACTACCACCGTAAGCCGGAGCAAATCGCCAATGTAATCTACGCGAACCGTATGGACAACGGAGATACAGCAAGCGGGGACGGGTGGCGTTTTCGAGGCAAAGGCGCGATCCAAGTTACAGGGCGTTACAACACAAGTAAGTTTGCAGAGTACATCGGTAAAGACGTTAACGTAGCAAACGATTACCTACTTACTACAAAGGGCGCACTCGAGGGCGCACTCTGGTACTGGGACGCGCGTAACCTCAACGAGCCAAGCGACGACCAAGACATCCGCAAAGTTACTAAACTTATCAACGGCGGTTATCACGGACTAGAAGATCGCAAACAACGTTACATGCGAGCCTTGGCAATCTTAGACGGCGAGTACGAGCCGAGGCCACTGCCTGTCCTCCTGAAAGTTGGGTCAAAGGGCGAGGAAGTTAAGAAGGTTCAAGCGGCGCTCGGGCTAGAAGCAGATGGATGGTTTGGGCAGATGACATTTGCTGCGGTTGTCGCATGGCAAGGAAACAACGGGTTAACTCCTGACGGGATTGTTGGGCCGAAAACCTACAAAGCAATGGTGGGCTGACTATGGCGGTGCTAAGTATAAAAACGTTCGGTGGCTTAGCTCCTGTGATGCCCGCGCGGTATCTACAAGACAACCAAGCGCAGACAGCTTTGAACTGCCCTATGTGGAACGGCAGTCTGCAACCGTTGACGGACCCCGGCGATACTGTCCTTACGCTTGCTAAAAATATTGTGCCTAAGACGATCTATAAGTTTGGGCAGGATACCACTGCGGAAAACAACTACTGGTTTCACTGGGCTTCTGATGTTGATGTGTGCCGCAGCCAGATTTCGGGGGATGCGTCAGAGTGGACGTTTTTTACAGGTGACGGTGGGCCGAAGGCTACTTATAACGCTATCGCTTTAGGTTCAAGCGGGCAGTATCCTACTGAAACTCGTCCTCTCGGTTTGCCAGCTCCGACAAGTGCACCTTCTGCCTCTGCTGATACGTTTACGCCCGACCAGTACTCGGCTGAAGTTACTTTGTTTACATCTCACCTTGAGGCTTTAACGTCAACTTACGGGCTACTGATAAGTACGAGTACGGATTCCGCAGGGGATTATACAACTGTCAGTATTTCAACAAATAGCCCAACTGCATCGCAGGTTGTTTCCGCTGTGAATAGTGCACTATCTTCTGTTACCGCGACTAACGTCAGCGGAGGAGTTAAGATCGCGACAACGGCGACTGGCTCTTCTGCGAAATTGTTTGTTAAGTACCAGACGGGAAACAATGTAAATACGGATGGTATTTTTAGTTACGACAGTAGTCCTAACTTGTCGGCGAACGGAACTTCTGACACCGACCCGTTTGTTGTTATACTAGACTCCGAGATTGGGTCTATTTCTTCTGGCGATAAAATTTTTGTAAGTACCGAAAACGGTACTCATGTTGACGACGTCGCGTATACTTTTTCAGGTTCAACCAGTGCGACTTTATTTGCGGCTTTTTTGAACACACAACTAGGCAGCAATGTAACCGCAACAGTTTATGGAAGCTGTGTCGTTTTGACCCCTGATGATTATGGAGGCGGAGCGTCAGGTGTAATTACTTACAAAAGACAAGTTGCCAATGAAAACGAAGATTACGTTACTGTTCTGTCAGAAAGCGGGTCTGAGTCAGCGGGTCCGGCAAGAGTATTTTTAACCCAGACTCATGTAGACGCGGCAGAAGATCAATTTATGTCGATTAATGTAAACGGGAATGAAAACTTTCTCCCAGTCTACGACCCTGCGTATGTTACGCAGCTTACATCTTTAACTTCTTACGGAGTAACTGTTCAGGTTTTTGGCTCCGTTGAACCTTTTGCTGTCGTAAAGACAAACTCGACGGGAACTTCGGCGTCGTTGACGATACGCACGGGTGATTACCCTACAACGGCGGTGTACTCCTTGCAGCAAGCCGTAGGCTACGAGGACGAAGATGATACGCTAGAGACGCGTGTGTACGCTTACACGTATGTGAATAAGGAGTCCGGATTTGAATTTGAGTCTGCGCCGTCACCCGCCTCGGGCGGCGTTGATGTTCGAGACGGACAAACAGTTTCTCTAAGCGGATTTTCTCAGGTTCCCGGTGGCGGTTACTTGGTTACCAACAAGCGCATCTATCGTTCTGTAAACGGCATTTATTTGTTTGTTGCTGAGATTGGAGCGTCTGATGCAAACTTTGTGGATAATGTTAAACCCGAGGCTCTCGGGGAAGAACTTCCTACGTTAACTTGGGCCGCACCCCCTCAAACGCTTAAAGGGTTAATTAACCTTCCAAACGGCAACATGGCAGGGTTTTCTGGCAGGGATGTCTATTTCTGCGACCCGTACCATCCACATGCTTGGCCTGAGAATTATATCCAGACGCTGGACTATCCAGTTGTTGGGCTAGGCCGCATGGACACTACCTTGGCAGTTCTTACTAAGGGCACCCCGTACTTTATTCAAGGTACGCACCCGGACTCCATGGCTGTGGTGAAGTCAGATATTGAACAAGCTTGTGTTTCTAAGAAGAGCATAGTTAGCTTGATGGGAGGCGTGTTGTACGCGTCTCCTGACGGCCTGATGCTTTTATCACCGCAAGGCTCTCGCCTCGTTACAGAGCAGCTTTTTGACTACACTCAGTGGCAGGCATTTTTCAAACCTGAGTCAATCCATGCCTATCAGCACGACAACCAATATATCGCCTTTTATGATAACGGCACAACACAAGGTGGGTTCATCTTCGATGTTCGCTCCGGCAACTTTATCTTACATGACGTTTACGCTGAAACGGCTTACCACGACTTACAAGGCGACAAGCTGTTTGTCGCACAGTCAAACCGCGCTGTTAAGGTGTGGGCAGCTGGAGACGGTAAGACCTACACGTGGCGGTCTAAAAAGTTTTCTATGCCTCAGATTATGGGATTCGCTTGCGCTCAACTTGAAGCCGAATCTTACCCTATGACGCTGAAAGTATACGCCGATGGAACGCAAATCCACTCGCAGACCGTGCAGAGCCGTGCGCCCTTCAGGCTCCCCGCTAAAGTTGGACGCGATTGGGAGTTCCAGATCGAAGGTGACTACGAAGTATTTTCTGTTTCGATAGCAAATTCAATGACGGAGATCGCAAGTGGCTAAACTACCCACGGTAAGTACGCCTCTACCAAGAGACTTACAGCAGTTTATACAGCGTGTGCGTGAATCGTTGGACAGCCAAGGTCCAGATGCAGTGGTTACGGCGAGAGAGTTGATTGCTTCAGGACTTTTTCAGTTTGGCACCTCCGGTGGAGGCTCAGTTGTGGCGTCTACCCCTACTCAAGTAGATGCTCCTCGCACACCGCGTTCCGTTACTACTTCTGGCGGTCTGGCTACGATTGTTGTCTCTTGGAACAGCGTTAATTATTCGGGCCATGCTTACGCAGAAGTCTGGGCTGCAAGCCGAACCACCGAGCAGGAAGAGGCAGACCCTCAAGAAAACCCAACTCTTGATCAGGCGGTTCTTGTAGGCATGACAGCCGGAACATCTTTTTCGCACGCTGTAGGCGGCGCAGCCGAGCGCTGGTACTGGGTTCGTTTTATAAACCGTAACGGGGTCGCGGGGCCATATAACGCCACTGATGGTACTTATGGTTCTACGAGTGTTGACCCTGAGTACGTACTTGAGGTTTTAGCAAATGCGTTAACAGTTTCTCAACTTTCTAGTAGTCTTCGCGGTACAATTAACACTACGTTTAACCAAGCTACTGCGCCTACGCAAAAACCGGACGGTTCCGCTCTTGTTGCCGGAGACACATGGTATGATACTGACGACAACAACACCGCTTATCGTTATACTGGCAGCGACTGGTTAAATTTGGGGCTTACTTCTCTGGCTGATGTCAACACAGCTATCACCGACCAAGTGGGGTATTGTGAGCTATCCATCACTTCGGGGGGCACCACTACAAAATCAGTATCAACAGCCAACACTACACAGACGTTGTGTCAAGCGGCGCAAGCGGATTCAAACAAACCATCAAACTATACCTACGCGTGGAAGAATGACGGTGCTATTGCGTCGGAGGTTAAAACCGTCACAACTTCTGTAGGAAGTAACACCACTACAATTCAGCAGCAGACGCAATCTATCAACGGGCTAGAAGGGCAGTACACAGTAAAAATCGACAACAATGGAGCAGTAGCAGGTTTTGGCCTAGCCAGTACAACCACGGGGTCGGGGAACATTACGTCGGAGTTTATTGTAAATGCTGATCGTTTTGCGATTATGCGTGGCGGATCAGACACCACCGCAGCGACAGTTCCATTTTCGGTACAAGCCACTCAGACTACCATAAACGGGGAAACTGTTGCCGCCGGCGTTTATATGGACACCGCACTGATAAAGAACGGTACAATTACAAATGCGAAAATTGCTGATCTCAAGGCGGATAAGATAACCGCAAGTTTGCTAAATACTGTGGATTTCTACGGCAACACTATCGCAGGCTCTACAATATATTTGGGCGGTACGGTCAATTACACTACGGACTCAGGCGGAAACAACATAGGTATTGCTTCTGTTTCGTCTCCTAATGCGACGTTGGATACCAACGGCGCTACGTTTTCCGTAGGTGCGTTTAAAATAGATAACGGTAGCTCCACAGCTTACACACCGTTTCAAGTGACGGGCGGCGTTGTTTACTTGAATACTGCGCGGATTCAAGACGGAACAATAGATTTTGCTAAAATTTCCGACAGCATTCGATCTACAAACTACAGCGCTACTGACAATACGGGTTGGGAACTTTCAAAAAATGGAGACCTAGACCTTAACAGCGCGACAATTACCGCAGGGGTGCTTCAGTCCGAAGACGGCGACTTTGTAATTAATTTGACCAACGGCACTATAACTATTTCGGCGTAAATCATATGACATCAGTTCCCCCACCCGACACAGAAGCTCCACAAGTCACTCCCACTTGGGACTACGGGCGTTTGTATGAGGAGTGCCTACCTCTTATAGGTCAACGCGTTGACGTAGTTAACGGTGATCTCGTCGTGGATGAAGCTGGCCCATTACTCGTTACTGATAAGGTACAGTCAGATTGTATCCTTGTTAGCAGGAGAAAAAAGACAGCCGTAGCGATAACGCCTCTTAAAATAGCCCGACCCTACAAACGGATACGAAATGATTGTGTAGCTCTTGCGGCTAGATTTATGGACGAGCTTACAGGGACTAAAACGTACAGCACACGGTATCGACAGATTACCATCCGCGAGTGGATCGCCAACTTGGGAGGCGGGGCCGCAGATTATATTCTGGAGTTGGGGTTGCAAGAAGTCGACCCTTCCACCCTTCAAACAAACGACATTCTTTTGGGCGGACTTCCTGAACACCCGGGTTTGACCTCGCACACAGCGGTTTACCTAGGAGACGGTAAAATACTCCACCACCGACCACGCAAGCTGTCTTCTATAGACGACCTTGATACTGACTACGTTCAGAGGGTTTTTCGATATGCCGACTAAAACATTATACATGAACAAGACAACAGGCGCGTTGATGATCACTGATTATGTATCTGACGACGCGACGCGTGAATCAACTATGGCTTCGCGCCTTGCAAACCCAAATTCTAACCTGTCAACAATTAATTTTCATTCCGACTTTGAGTTTGTACAAATTCTTGACGAACTGACGCTGTCCTCTGCAAGTTTTTCCAGCATTGCACTTGAAACAAGAACGTGGAGTACGAGCGGCGGAGGCTGCTGTTAATGGCAACTATTTACGTCCCTCAACTTCAAGTAGAAAGTGTGAATGTTGGCACCACAAATGTCAGCAACCCCGCGCTGTTTGTTATTGAAATAGGGGGCGTTCTTTACGGCGATCAGTATACTAGCTCTACAGCTGATTACTCTCGGACTGTTTTCTGCACGTTTGATAGCGCTACGAGCATGGTTAAGCTTACGTGCGTTTCTATCTCTGTCCAGACAACTTGTCCCGCGCTAAACTTGTCTAACGTTAAGGTGTACATAATTGGTTGATAAAATTTCTATAAGCACCAACCGTATTGTGACACGGAATAGTTCCGGTACGATTAAGTTCGATACTAACGAAAAGTATTTTCGAACAGTTACAAACGGTAACTACGAAGTCGGCGGAATCGCACGAGGGCCGTGCGTAGTTGGCTACGGAACGAACGGCAACGACCAGTTTTTTGACTTCCACCAGAACAAAGGGTTTACGACGCTTTTGTCGCGCAGCGGGATTACTTTAACCCCTTATGCTGACTTTGCGATGGAATTTTTTGTGCCGTCTCACGCTCACTCTTCGGGTACGTATAGCGCTTCCATGAGCACCACAAATATCGGTTACCTTGACGGCGGGGGCGTTGTTGTGCCTAGAGACGCACTTGGCAACGCAACATTTACTACTTACGCACAAACTTCCAATAACGCAGTAACGCTTTACCGTAGAGAGTCTCCTTCAGACAACTGGACATCAGTTTATTCAGACAAACTAAAGTTTATAACTGCGTCTTTTACGTCCGCTTCGTGGGGTTCAGGTACTTACACTCGAAGTTATTATTATCCGGACATCTACTTTCCCGACGACGCTAGGTATTATCGTAGCACATCTATGTACTATAAAGTGGATATTCCCGTTTCTTGGGTGCAGAACTTTTACTACACCGCAAACAACCAATTTGCGGGGAATGCCTTTGGTACTAAACCCTTCTGGATGCACATACCTTCGGTGGGACGCGCTCCGACTGAGCTAGATATTGAGGTTACGCCATGAGTCTGCGCGTAGACAGCACAAAAATTTATATCGAAAACTCCGCAGGAACAACAAAGTTTGACAGTTCTCAGCGTTTGGTTTTTAGGTCAGGGCAGAAAACTGGCAGCACAACGATAGGCGCAACAGACTTTAGTAAGCAGATTAGCCACGGGTTGACGTTTGATCCAGACGAACACTTTTACAACTTGTATATAACAATTACGGCTTGCAGTGGCAGTGCTGTCGCGGATTTGATTGATGTTCGTCTCCCCGCAAACAATCAACTTTGCGTGGATTTAGATACGACGTTGGTTAGCGGTCAGGTTAACGCCAAGTCAACAATGCTTTCCGCCGCTGTTAGTAAATCGGAGCTTGTTTTTACCTATGGGACGCACATGTCTGGTATCCCCAACTGGAACGACGCAGAATATTTCAGAGCAGGGTTTTCTATTAGCTTTGGCTACGAACTTTTCTTATTTCGCTATAGCTCGTGAGGATGTAATGGACCTAACAAATAAAACTATCGACGTAGAAGGATTGGCGGTGAACACTCAAGCCAACGAAACAACCGCTCAAGTGGTACTGCTTACCGAACTAGCCCCCGGTGTTTTTCAGAAAAGCGACAGCTACTCTTTGACGTTCAACGATTCCTTCTTTTCCACAGATGATCCCGACTTGATGGCAGAGATAGTACAAGTTTTAGAGCAGTTGCCTTAAGGAGTTTTTGGTCTATGCTTAGGCGACCTTA
>Ga0255781_10001891_pt1 | contig 16928 bp, 10 predicted proteins | sample 101ome_21_FD_179979 | JGI IMG/M metagenome (GOLD analysis project Ga0255781, IMG submission 179979) | Coastal salt marsh microbial communities from the Groves Creek Marsh, Skidaway Island, Georgia - 101413BT metaG (version 2) | ecosystem: Environmental > Aquatic > Marine > Intertidal zone >... | reverse complement strand
CCTGCTTCTGCTTCTGCTTCTGCTTCTGCTTCTGCTTCTGCTTCTGCTTCTGATACTTGCTCCTCGTCCTCGCCTTCCGCTTCTGCAATCTGCTCTTTGCCCTCAACTTCAGGCTCTTCACCCAACTCGTCAGCAGAGACACCTTCTACAGCAAACTCTTCTTCCGCATCGTCTTCGTCGTCGGTAGAAAACGGTGACTGCTCCATTGCAGCTACCGAAGAAGCACTCACCGCAATTTGTCGAAAAGAACATTTTTCCGGTTTCGGCTCGGGAAGAGGCTCCGGAACTTCGAGATCGACAAGCAATTCAACCAACGCGGGACGAACCTGTCTCGCTGTTTCCCGAATCACTCCCACTGGTGTCCCCGCACAACACACCCCCACAAGAACAAAGCGGTGAATAATCTCACTCAAGTAAACGACACGATTTTCTCCCTGATGAAAACTTTCGATATCGCCCGTTTCACCCAACTCCGAGACCAACGCTCGCATGGCTCCGCAAGCTCCGGCGACGAGAGCAGAAATCACCTCGATCGTAACTTCCTCTTCAGAAGAAATACCAGACACTAACGCTCCACTCTGATCGACTACGAGCGCAGTTTCCAGCTCGGCATCTTCCGCGAAATCCCGCAGCTGGTCGTCGACCTGCGAAGCCCTTTCGGCTGTTATCTCCAACGGGACCGCTGGAGAATGATCCGAGTCATTCTGTTCTTCTTCCATGTAGAAATTCCTAGCGATTTTAAATTGATATCACACTACCGGCTCAAGAGCCGGTAGTCGATTGCTGTTTTTTGTAACGATAGATCGATAAAATCCTTGGAGGACTTTTTGAGTTGTCCAATCAAGGGTAGCAAAAATCTGGTATCCTGTCATCGCGCAGGCCAGGAAACTGGGCGTCTCCACTTTGAGCAGTTCATCGAGTATAGGAGGGGGAGTCGCTCCCGACAAATCTCGTTTATTAAATTGAAAGACAAAAGGAATCGCAGCTCGGTCGATTCGATTTTCATGAAGGCAGCCGAAAGTATCGTCGAGTGATGTTCGGTTCGATTCGAGTCGGTTTGGATCCGAATCGGCTACAAAAACCACGGCGTCGGCACCAGCTAGGACTGCCTTGCGAGTCTCTCTCATTACTTTCTGTCCCGGCACTGTATAGAGCTGAAAACGGACATTGTAGCCGTTAACCTCAGCAGCTTCGATGGGAAGGTAATCAAAAGAAATTGTCCGATTCTGTTCCGTTGCAATCGAGACGAGATCACCACGCCACCGAGGATCGAGACGGCGATGAATGTAGTAGAGACTCGTCGTTTTCCCTCCGAGAGGCGGCCCACAGTAGACAACCTTGAATTGAATCTCGCATCTATCGTGATTTATCAAAGCCATAGGCCGCTCCTCTAGTCTTCCAGTTTGTGGATGCTACGCGCGATCAATATCAGCTTTTCTTTTACCCCAGGACGAAATTCGCTCGATGAATGATTTACCGTGACGCAACAGTCCCCCTCCAGGAAGATACTCACAGTCCCACGATCTGTATGAAGTGTGAACGATCGAGCCTCCGGTAATCCCGTAAGTTTCGCGAGATTTCGGATCGTTCCAATCATCTCACGGGCCTCGCTACCGAGTCGGCTTTGTTCCGTTTTTGACGCCTGCACCAGTTTCGTCTTGGTCGCGAGAGCACATCCCTCAACCCCTTCGAGGCCAACTACTTTTTGGGCGACGGCTGAGAGTGTGAAGTTTTCATCGGTCGAGAAAATGGCACGCAGCTCCAAATCACGGAGGCTGACATCGGAATCTTCCTGCATTGCTCCCATTTCCAGCATTTCATTGTTCACAGGTCTTACCGTCTCGACTTGAAAATCAGCTTCTTTTTGTGAGTCGCCAGCTTCGGGAGCGGGATCAGTGAGTGGCTCCGGGGTTGTATCCGATACTTTTTCTTCGCAAACAGAAATACCCAGCTCATCAACCTGAAAGTTTGGCTTAGGTGCACTAGCATCGTCATCGCTCCAGACGTCTTGGGGAGCCTCACTCGTTGCCTTTTCATCAGCGGGGGCAAAATCAGGAAATGTCGAGAATCCCGTGACGACAGGCTCCGCCTCGGGAGTAGGCTCGGGCGGTGAGGTGATTGGTCCGGGTATGGCATTATCATTCAGAGTCGGCTCTGGTTGGGGCTGTGGTTCCGGAAATGGGGCGGGTGCGGCTTCAGTGGAAGCAGGTTCTTCGGTGGCTTCCGATACTTCTGGCGCGAGATCGGAATCAAACATCGCTCCCCATGAAACGCCTTCCTCGCCAGCGTTGCCATTCTCTCCATCTGGATCGGGAAAAGGAATATCACTGTCTTCTTTCGCCTGTTTTGAAAAAAGAGTCGAGAACCCTGCGCCACTGTCAAAGGGGGTCAAATCCACAGGTGATTCCGCGTTTGTTGCCGGCTGTGGGTCGGGCATGTCTGCAGGCGCATTAAAATCGGCAAACGGGTTGTTTCCCGCTCCGAAATTATCGGCTCCGGAACCCGCATCGCCTCCACTGCCCCCTTCGAACACACAAAGCCCGACCGGATCGCCGGGACCTTTATCCTGATCTTTTGCTGCGGACTCATCATAGCCCTCTGGCAAGGCTACTTCTACGGCCTGCCCACTAGGCATAATGTTTTCAAATTCTACGAATGGATTGGATTCGCCCTGTTCCGGCGCACCAAAAGCAGTCTGGGACGGCTCCTGTGTCGGTGTGTCTTGCGCGGCTGCGGCTGGAGCCGAAAATTGTACCGGGAAATTCTCATTCGCGACAGAGGAATCAGAGTCAGGGGACCAGAATGGATTGTCCGCATCAGCGCATGCAGGAGTTGCATCCATCGGGGGACAGGCGGGCGCAGAAAAGGCTCCCACAGCCCCTCCAGAAATTCCGCCACCACTTGGTTGAGTTGGCTGCAGCTCCTCCAGCTTCACCGGCAGGGTAACGTTGGAATCATTCAGTGGAGTTATCTCTGCAGCGAAAAGTTCAGGAACCACGCGGTAGATGGTAGAAAGCGAAACATCACTGCTACCGTTCGGCGGCACAGGGATTGCGACCAGCTTTTCCATTGGGATTCCACTTTCCGCTGATATCGCTGGTGGAATGAAAGGAAGTAGCTCGCTCACCTGATAAGTACGAAAACTTTCCTGCGCGCCTGCATTCGCTGGTTCGGTCGCGCCTCCCTCTCCCATCCTGGCGGATTGACCGTCGGGAGCATTTCTAGCTCCAGCTGCGCCGGGATCTCCGCCTTGAGCTCCCACGCCAGAAGGGTCCGCTCCGGGAGCGGCGGCCCCGGGAACTCCATCCTCTTCGGAGAAAAGATTTCGGAATGTAAATGACATGGGAGTCAGTGGTGAGTGGTTGCAGAATACCCCATGAATCTCTCGGAACAAGACTTTCCTAGAAAAGGCCTAGGCTTATGAGAATTTTAGCAAATCCAGATTAGAGTGATTATATTGATTTATCAAGAAGTTTTTACTGTTAATATATATTAAATAAAATTGCAGCCAAAGCAATATCCATCGCTCTGGGCCAAGTGCCCTGGATCGGCAAAGGAATTCGCTCGCCTCAGAAATTAGAGCGCGAGGCACAACATCCCAACGAGAACGCCGTTGTTAATCGCGTGTGCGACCATGGGCGCGATCAGCGAATCTCTCCACTCCCGCAGCATCGAAAATCCGACACCAATCGCCGTCAGTGCCGGAATCGCCATCCAGCCCTGTGGATGCAGCGACGCAAAAATCACACCTGTTAAAATAGCAGAGAAAAGAAACCGGTGTTTTCCACGCAAGTATCGATGCAATGCACCACGAAAGAAAAGCTCTTCAAAGAGCGGAGCGAAACCAGACGCTAGCAGTAAGCATAACAATCGCTCGACCATTCCGCCTTCGTAGATCCATCCCACGATTGGATGCGTCATCGGCCCGGAAGGTGGCTCCTTTGCCCCTACCGCACTCTCCCGGCCCGGAATCGTTTCCGGAGAAAGAAAAGTCGTGTCAACCCAGCCGACCACGAAGGTAAGGCCAAGCGTAATGATGATCCCGACAAAGGCAAAGGCCGCCACTCCCGCATAACCGATCATCCCTGCCCCGACTTCCTTGAAAATGCCTTTGCCTCGATGCATCCCGAGACATCGCAGGAAATCACAAAAGCGGATTCCTCGAAACATCGGCCAGAGAAACGGAACAACCACCGAAGCCACGAAAATCATCACTGGGAAAAACGGAATCTCCGCCAGTTTTTGCCAGACCCCTCCGAATCGCAGCGCTGCGACCCCAGCAACTTCGCCGAAAGCCATCACGCCGAGGTAGATGGCAAAACACTCCAGCATCACTCCTCGAGGGCTTGCTCCGGGCCGAAACCGGCAAATGCCCCCCTGTTCACGGTTCCGCCGATGCATCACGAAGATGGCTCCTGCACCAAACAGAATCGCAACCACTGCAGCAAGAAAAACGAAGAAAACAATCACGAAGAAAACCATCGCCCGCGTTTTGATCTCCGTGGAATTCGGCGGCGGCTCCAATCCCGGCGCTCGAGCCAACTCGGCGAACCATCCCAAGTGTTCTTTCAGTGTTTCCCGCTCAGACTCATCGATTCCCTCATTTACGGCTTTTTTTACCAGCTGCCGCATCTCCTGCGAAGCTTCGTCTGAAATGTCTTCCGCCGTTTTGACCGAGTCGACATCAGGAACCTTGGTAAAACTCTCCAGCAAGGCGATCGATGCAAGCCCTCGATCACCACCGCCCATTTCGCGAAGCTGCGAAATCGTCTCACCAGCCTCTGCCGGGCTCACCGTGGCAGCGGCAATGACGACCTGACTCTGGATTTTCAGCATCGCGAGATCCGTCGGACTGACTTCGCGTGGCTTTTTCTCCTCCTCGCTTTCAGGAAATTTCGGAGAAAACAAATTCACTGACCAACCGATAAAAAACACCGATAAAATGACAACAGGCCATGCCCACCAACCCGCATTCTCTTTGGGCAAAGGAGGAGGCGCTGCCTCGCTCGGGGGAATGGAATCAATCATGTAAGAAAAAGGCCCAAGATGCCGAACCAGACGGGGTTGAGTCAGTGACTGAACCCTGTTGGGTGCTGGAACTGCCCCTGTTTGGTGCTAGACCAAACAGGGTTACCTCAGCGGGAAAAACTGGCTATTTTGCGCTGACGTCGTAGCTGATCACGATTTCCTGATCGCGGAGATAGAGCCTCCCTCCGACGACAACGGGATGAGTCCAGATCTTGCCTTTCGGATTTCGATTTTCGCTTTGCGGCTCCAGAGTCATCTGACCGAGCTGCTCAAAACCGTCCGGGCTCGCCTCGGCAAGTGTGATTACTCCGTCGCCCTCGTTCAGCGCGTAAAGCTTACCGTCAGCTACGTGAACGGCACCTTTCGAAGTGTATTGCCCCTTTTCATTCCAGGTCATTTCGCCCGAATCCCAATCCTGACAGATCAGTCCACCACCATCGGAAAAGCCGTAGAGTTTTTCGCCGACTTTCACAACGCCACCGTGGTGGTTCTTCATCGTCTTATTCACCCAGACGTCTTCGGTCGAAAAGTCTTCTTTCACCCGCACAAGCTTGCAGCCCACGCCATAGCCAGAGGTGATGTAAATTTCATTTCCGTCAACAATCGGAGTTGGAATCACGGCAGTTTTCCCATCCCAAGGAGAACTCCAGAGCTTCTTACCATCTTCGGCCGCAACTCCGACGAGCTCTTTTTCAAAAAGGCGAACATACTGCTTCACTCCGTTGATTTCCGCCGGGACGATCGATGCATACTCAGCTTTTCCGGGCTGCACATCATCAGCTTTCCACGCGACAGTACCAGAATCTTTCTTGAGAGCCACAATCCCAGCATCGCTTCCACCAGGTGAAATGATGAGGAGATCCCCATCGACGAAGGGCGAAGCGGAGTATCCCCAGCCACCCCATTTGCCACCGAAATCATCGACGTAGTTTTTGCTCCACTCCTTCTTGCCGTCTTCGGCATTCAGGCAAACCAGCGTTCCCTTTGGTCCGAGGGCATAAACTTTTCCACCTGAAACCGTGGGTGTGCTTCGTGGACCGTGTCCCCAGCCCGCACTGTAACCGCTCTGGTCATCTGTTGCGTAACCTATTTTCCAGACTTCTTTGCCGGAGGCAATATCAACACAAACGACCGTCACTTCGTCACCCTGCGTACCCTGAGTGTAGAGCATGCCACCAACAATGGCCATACCCGAGTATCCGAGGCCAGCTCCCTCGTAAACCCAGAGCTTCTCGGGGCCGCCGTCGGGCCACTCGTCGAGAAGATCCTCATCGGGAGAAATACCATCGAGATTTGGCCCCCGGAATTGAGGCCAGTCCGCTCCGCCGGCGCTGCTGGCACTTCCCGCACTTTGCTGGGTTATAAAATCCTGATCGGCTTGGCTCAAAGCTGATACTTTTACCTTACCAATCGCACCATTAGCAAGACGAAGGTGAACAGTACCACCCTCGACTTTGATCATTTCCGCCTCAATTTCCTTTCCAGTTGCCGCCTGGGTCCAGGTCCGGGCAGAAAGATTGGATGTGATAAAAAGGAGGGCCAGCAGGATAGTCGTCGCAAATTTCATCCCGTAAGTGTCGCTGTTTTCTCAGCAATTGGCAAGTAACGAGCGTAGCGCGACCAGAGATGAGATTTTTGTCACGAGAAACAAAAAAACCGGACGGTTTTCCGTCCGGTTTTTCATGTTGTTGAGGCTGTTGCGGTTGCCTTGTGATTAAAAGTGGAAACTTGGTGATCGGGGGCGAAATTGAGTCGGCTGATCAGAATCATGCTGCGCGCAGCCCAAAAACTGCATTCTTCTGATGATTCGCATGTCTGGTGTCTGCCAGTCATATTTCTTCGTTTCTTTGGATTTTTTCTTTCCCGTAAACCATACTGTTCAACCGCATTTGTAGTGATACATTTCCTGTTATGCAGAAACTCGCCGCGTCGATTCTTCTTTTCCTATTCTCCATCCCTGTAATTGGCCATACGGAAGGAGTCGCAAAAAACGCACGCCAGGACCCGGCGCTCAACGTCACTCTGGAAGGTGCTTACAACGGCTGGAGGCAGGCGATGATTGCGGGTAACCTGGAGCAATGGGAGAAATTTACCGCCTACTCGCGCCAGATCGAAACTCGCAATCGGATCGTCTCGCAAAAGGCCCCGTTTCCCCAAGCTCTTTTCGAGGATCCGATTCAACCACCATCGCTCGGCGGGATGGTTGCACTCGGAGTCTACAGCACAGGAGTGACAGCGACCTCAACCTATTATGGAAAGGCAAACTTTGGAGGAGGCCCTGAAGCTGTCCGCGAAAATCTGCTCGTACTCCATTTTCTCCGAGAAGATGGGAAATGGAATTTCGACAACCTCCGTGTTGTAAAGTTGGGCGGGGATGCCGACCTCCTGCTGAAAATTCGGAACTCCGATTTTTCCTTTCTCGCCGATATGGAGTTCCAACCTCTCGCTGAACTCCCTCCGGTCCCACAACCGGTCAAGCAGCCGGAATTTATCGCAGAGGCCTGGATCGATTCGACTGGCTACGACGTCACCATCACAGTGAACGGACATCGCACCGGCAAATTTACGAATGTCAAAGTAACCGAATTGGTGAATGGCGGACTCCGCACGGGAGTGAATACGATCGAAATCAAAACCGAGCGTTTGGAAGAGATCGACGGAAAGACTCCGAAAGTCGAAGTCGCCATCTACGCAGCCAAAGAACCAGGCAAGCCTGCCAATCGGATGTTTCACTTCAAACCGACCGGAGCAATCCCGCCGGTAACGAATTCGAACTTTGAAGTAAAATAGAGGGAAATCCTCCTTCAGTCTTTCATCAAAACGACGCGAAAACCGACGTCATAGCGATCAGCTGAAGAAGGGCGAGCCCCCATTCGGTTGGCAATCGCGAGATCATATTGAGATGATCGAGTCCAGCCACCTCCGCGGAGAACCTTTCTGTCAGTACCAACCCACTCCATAACCGGAGTTGACCCTTCTCTGCGAACTCGTGTGACGATGGTCTGGGAATACCAGTCACTGACCCACTCCCAAACATTCCCTCGGACATCGTAAAGCCCGTATTCATTGGAAGCGAGAGTGCCAACTGCAGCCGTTGATTTTTTTCGATCAAAAAGACTGGAGATCGCAGCATCGAGCTTCTGATTTCCAACAAACTTGCTCCATTCGGCGTCGGTGGGAAGACGATAGCGATAACCCTCTGGAATATTCCCGAGTCCCTTCTCTAGAACAGTAAGCGCTTCGCAGAACCTCGTGGCGTCATACCAAGTCACACTCTCGACAGGGTGATCGGGCTTTTTAAAGTAGCTCGGATTTTTTCCGGCAACACGCTCATACTGGGCTTGCGTCGTCTCATGTGCAGCAACCCATCCTCCCATCGTTCCTACCCAGGAAAGCTCCTGACCAATTCCGTTTTTGAAGCTGCGACTTGTCACTGGAGCTGGATCGTAGGTCAACGCCGCCCCAAAGTTTATTTTGCTTCCTGCACTAACTGTTCCGGAAATAGTGCCGTCACGGTAATGCTCCTTTTTCAAACGCCAGGAATAGGCACCCGGAGGGACAACTGGCAAACTCAGCGGTGTGCGTCCGATTGGAACGCCGTTGGACAGGACTGTTGCACCAGACGGCTCACTCGTCAGATTGACGTTTCCAAAAGCGAACGAAAAAGAAACCGCGTTGCTCCCGGCATCCGACTCGACTCGCGAGCTTTGCTGCACCGCCCCAAGCTTTTCATGCTGCGCCCTGAAAATATAGTTCCCCTGAGGCAGTTCTGCTCGGAAGGGAGTGGTTTCATTTCCATTACCAATGCGCTTTCCATCCGCGAAAACTGCTGCACCAGGCGGAGTGCTCTCAAAAGACACAAGAGCTCGTTCCCAAGAAAAATCGAGATCCTCGGTCACCCCGTCAACAACCTCTACGGTGCGACTGATCGGCTCCCAATCCTCGTAACGCAGCTCGATACGGTGCTTTCCGACGGGAAGGTCACTCAAATTAATCGGCGTCGCGCCGACTTTGGTGGCATCTTCGTTAGTATCAGCCGCTTGAAACCAAACTTCTGCACCAATCGGATCGCTCGTGATTTTCAATCCGCCTTTGGCAAAAACAGCAGACACAGAGGTGTGCCGATTGTTTTCCACTCGAACCTTTTCCGAATATTCTGGCCAGCCCTCGACAGCCAGACGCACTTCGTATTCACCCGATTCGAGATGATCAATTTTTATTGGTGTGCTCCCGACTTTCACGAGTTGCTTTTGATCATTCTCAATTGTTTTAATAATCCGGAAATCAGCTTTTGGTTCGCTGACGACCTCCAATTGTCCGGCACTCTGACCAAGCGTGATTGAATCGAGTTTGATCGGATCCTCACTCTGCACCATAATTTTCTTCGTAACCGACTCAAAGCCATCTTTGGAAATGACAAGCTTGTGCTCACCAAACGGAAGACGAGTGATCAGAGCCGGGCTCATAAACTCCCCTACTCCGTCCACAGTGACTCTTGCTCCATCGGGTTTCGTCACAACTTGCAAACTGCCCCTGGCTTCATCAAGCCTGCGGTCAATCAGAGGCAGGGAGGCCAGCGCATTGGGATTTTCAGGATCGAGCTCACGAACCTCTTCAAAAATTCTCCTCGCTTGAAACCAATCGCCTTCAGCCACTGCGATTCGTGCTTCGGCAACTTTCTCGGCGACCTTTCGATTTTTTGCCATTTCGGCGACTTCAGCCGTTTTTGCTTCCTCACCACGCTTTGCTTCCTCACCACGCTTCGATCCGAAATAGAGGCCAGCTCCCGTTCCTACCGCCAGAGCCACGAAAACCAGCAATACCCAGAGCCACGGAGAGGGCTCCCGCGGCTGGATCATCCGCGGAGGAGGCAAGTCTATTCTGGTGGTTTCCCGATTCATCCGGTTGAGGCGGCGAGAAGAAATTTCGGTGTCAAAACTAGCACTCGCCAAAAGTCGATGAGAAGCCCGACACGGAACAACCTCCGTTCATTTATAGTTTTCGTAAAGTGAGGTTTTGTGACTCTATTTTGCTCGATTTTCGGGAAAATCTGCCTTGTAGAGCAGAAGAGGAATCAGATCGACCTCTAGCCGTGGCAGCTACTCTATTCCCAGCTATCCACACCGAGTCGGTTCGGCCTTCATTTCTCACCAATCTTGAGAAAAAGAAGAGCGAGGTTTTCGCCTCGCTCTTCTTTGAAAATTGTTCGCCCAGCGGACTCGCCGGACGATTGATTGAGGGCGGGAAAATTACTCTTCCGTCGCCTCTTCGGCAGCTTCGTCTTCCCCTCCGGGACGCCACTCTTCGGTAGCAAGATCGAAGGCCTGCTCCAGTCCGACGAGGTCGGAACTTGGACGAAGCGCGTCGAATGCGGCAGTCTCTTTCTTGAGTTGCTCCTCGGAGTATTCGGCTGCTTTGATTGAAAGACCGATGCGGCGCTCGACCTTGTCGACCTTGATAACGCGGGCCTCGACATCGTCGCCAACCTTGATGACATCCTTGACCTTGGCCACGTGATCTTCGCTGAGTTGCGAAATGTGAACTAATCCGTCGATATCGTCTTCAAGCTGAACAAAGGCACCAAAACTCGCGATTTTCGCAACCGTTCCTTTGACGAGATCGCCGACCTTGAAGCGGGTATCGATTTCGCTCCATGGATCATTCTCAAGCTGCTTGACGCCCAGGCTGATGCGCTGGTTCGTCTTGTCAATTTCGAGCACGGCGGCTTCGATTTCTTCGCCCTTCTTGAGAATCTCCGATGGATGATTGATTTTCCGCGTCCAACTGAGGTCGGATACGTGGATCATACCGTCGATTCCATCTTCGAGTTCTACGAAAGCACCGTAAGGAGTGAGGTTGCGGATCTCGCCTTTGATTGTGCCACCGATAGGATAGCGGCTTTCGACTTCGTCCCATGGGTTCGGCTCGAGTTGGCGCACTCCGAGAGAGATCTTCTGCTCTTCTTTGTTGATCTGGAGAACGACTGCCTTGACCTCCTGATCGAGTTCGAGAACGTCACTTGGGCGCGTAATGCGCTTGGTCCAGGAAAGCTCGGAAACGTGAATAAGTCCTTCGACTCCGCGCTCCAATTCGACGAATGCGCCGTAAGGAACGAGCTTGGTAATCTTTCCACCAACTTCGCTGCCGATAGGGAACTTCGAGTCGATGTTCTCCCATGGGTTGTCCTGAAGCTGCTTGAGGCCGAGCGAAACGCGCTCTTTCTCTTTGTCGACGTCGAGGATGATGACCTCAAGTGGCTGTCCGATCGCGAGCATTTCGCTGGGGTGGTTGATGCGGCCCCAGCTCATGTCAGTGATGTGAAGAAGTCCGTCCATACCCTGAAGGTCGATGAACGCTCCGAAGTCAGTGATGTTTTTGACAAGACCCTCGACCTGATCGCCGATCTTGACCGACTCGAGGAACTCAGCACGCTGCTCGGCGCGCTCTGCTTCGATCACTTCGCGACGACTCAGAACGATGTTCTTACGGATGTCGTTTACTTTGACGATCTTGAACTCGTAGACGTTGCCTACATACTCGTTGAGATCTTTGGGAGGAATGATGTCGATTTGTGATCCGGGAAGGAAAGCTTCGACACCGACATTGACCATAAGTCCGCCTTTGACGACCGACTTGACTTTGCCCTTCACGAGACCGCCGTCTTCGTAGACTTTGACGATCTTGTCCCAGTTCTGCTTGTGAGCGGCTTTCTCTTTGGAAAGAACGACCATACCTTCGTCATTCTCCAGTTTTTCGAGAAGAACTTCGATCTCGTCTCCTACAGCAAATTCTTCGTCCTCAAATTCGGAAATCGGGATGATTCCCTCGGACTTTGCATTGATATCCACCACCACAACTTGCGGGCGGATTTCGATGATATTTCCCCGCACGATTGAGTTTTCGCGGTGGGAGTGGAATTGGTTTTCGATCAGAGCAAAGAGCTCTGGATTTTTGGGTGTAATGGTCGCTGCCATATCTGTAGGTTAGGGTTGGTTGGTTGGTTTTTCTGCCTTCCGGTATCGCTTCGAAAAGAACTCCATCCCGTCATCGAAGCACCAGCGACGGGTGGAGGGGCGGAAATCTAAGGGGAAAAAGCACTTACACAAGCGATTTTCCCGCTGGTTTTAGCGGGGAAAAAGGGAGATTTCTGCGGCAAATGGGACGTTTCTCAGTCTCCGCTCACCGCTTGCCACGTATCAACCTCCATGGACATCGACGAAGTCACCTGCCCAACCTGCTTTGAAGCATTCTCCGTGCCGTTGCCGGCGCCCGGAGAAACTCCCTGCGAGGTTGATTACGACTGCGAAATCTGCTGCCGCCCTATGATTGTCTCGTTTACCGAGGATCAAGGCGAAGTGTATGCGGTAGCTCGTGGGATACACGAGTGACTCACGATTTCCGTGGCGGTGGATTTCTCACCCCATCAGCAACGACCAGACTGGGTTCGCGATGGTTCGCGAGAAATAAGGAATGTCTGGCCGAAGCAGCCAGTCAGCGAATACTTCTCTTGGATCGCGCATAGCAGGATTCAACTCCACTGCCGAGCCGTCCGGAAAAATCGCCTTTTTACTCAAGCTGTCCTTGTCGCCAGTCGGATCGAAATAAACGATCTACTCTTTCCACTCCGAAGTCGATTTCTAGGCGACATGAGAAAACGATCCGGCGAGCGCATCAAGCTTCTTCTCGGGCCAGTTCTCGGTCCGCTCTCCCATTCAGGTAAGCGCTACCGTCGAGGCAATTCCGCGCGGCGTCCGGTCCTGCATCGCCCGATAAAAACTCAACTGACCTTGCCGGAAATTACTTCCACTCCCAATCAATAGTTCTCTCACAAATTCGTCATAAGGGCGATTTTCCCAAACATTGTCATGAACCCAGTGGTGACAAGCTTGCACCGCACTGGGCCAGAGCTTAATCGGAAATCCTTCTGCGTTTCTCTTGCTATTTCCCGGTCCTGCCTTGGTCGGTCAAAAAAGGAGGGAACCCAGCTACCCCATTTGGCAGGGAATCAATACACGAAAAAGCCGCGTGATCAGAGGGCCATCCTGCTATAATTCGGGCAGCCCAAAACCTCACCATTACGGCGATTTCGCTACTCCCCTTCGGAGGCAGAAGCACGCTCCGCCTTGGGTGCATCGTCGCTTTTTGGCTCCGAATCAGCATTCGGTGCGGGCGAGATTCATCGCTCTTTGACGTGGGCGCATCAGCTGACATTTCAACCATCCGCTGTAACCTCCGCAGATGCGTCAGCTTCCGCCGGGGCAGCTCCCTCTTCCGCCTTACCATCATCTTCTGTCTTTGCTTCACCTTCCGCTTTCGGCTTTACTCCGACCATTTTCTTCGGGTTTTCGGTATCCGATACGATTCGAAAACCGGTCCAGAAATTCCTTTCCCCTGCCGTGTCAGCAGCCCGACGAGATTTCAGATCAAAGCCCGATTTAGTCGCGAAGGATGCACCTCGCTTGAGAGGTACTCGCTTGTCGGGTGAATCTGGATGAGCATCCCAAGTCGAAGTCCACTCACTGACGTTTCCAGCCAGGCCGATGACCCCGTAGCGACTTTCATCCGCAGCAATCGCGTCGACAGGACTCCAATACTGGTAACCGTCAACATCGCCAGGACGTTCGGAGTCCGTTTTCTCATGGTCAATTCCACTGTTCAGGCTCTTTGGGTCCATGTCATTCCCCCAGGGAAAAGCGTTCCCGGCACGGCCCCGCGCTGCTTTTTCCCACTCCTGCTCTGTTGGCAGTCGACCCCCGGCCCACTTTGCGTAGGCATACGCGTCCCACCAATCAACCCCCACTACCGGGCAGTTTGGATCGACGGCACCGATAAATTTTCCACCTTTCATGGCAGCCTTGTAGATCTGAGCCCATTTCTCCGGCGTGTAGTCTTTCTTTCCTTCGGGCTGATCAGCATGACGAAGGGATTTGGCTTTGTCTGGGTTGTTCGCGACGAAATCAAGAAACTCCGCATACTGCGAAATGGTAACTTCGTGCCGACCAATGAAAAATTCCTGAACCTCCGTATCGCCCTCATCCTGATAAGGGAAAACGCCGCCCGGAATCTTCGTAAGATCGTCAAGATCACGAATCTCTGGCTTCGATCCCATCATGATAACAGCCGCGGCAGCCGCAGCGACGATGAGCATTCCGATTAAGGTGCCGACAACAAGCGCGGTTTTATTGGTCTCCTTCTCATTCAGCTTTGCCACCTCAGCATCCGACAATCCTTGATTCGGATCGGTAGGAGAAAGCGTTTTTTTTAAGCCGTCGATTGTATTGATCGCATCAATTCGATCCGCGCCCATCCGGTCGACGAGAGAATGCAACCCTGGATCGCCGCCCGGCTTCAGGAAAGGTGAGACGGCATCAGCGAGCAATTGCATTTGCTGACGCTCTTCGTCTACCGACAGAGGAACTCCACGACCGCGAACTGGATTTGCGATTCGAGGCTCACCACTGCGCAGCATAAGAATACTGTTTGCGGAAACCAATCGATGAGACATCCCGCTCTCCCGAAGGTAGATCAGGGCATCCGCGCCTGACTCAAGAACTCTCCAGAGCACTGATTCTTCGAGCTGACTGCGACGACGTGCCAAATCCGCCAAACTCGGAGAATCAACAAGCTCAAGCGTATAAAAATTCACACCCAACTCCTGATCACATTCGTACACGAGTGAGATCGCAGGGTGGTTGACCGAAGCACGAGCACTGGCTTCATTGATGAATCCTTGGACCCAATTGATGTCCTTTCGGTGTTTCCGATAAAGCGTTTTGAGAGCAACACGACGACCAATCGAGGTTTGCTCCGCCTCGTAGAGGGCAAAATCATTATCCCTCTGAATCTCACGAAGCAGTTTGTAGTCGCCAAGCCTTGTTCCTACAGGCAATGCATCTTCCGGTAATTGAATTGGTGCAGTCTCTACAGGCGGCAAAGGATCAGGATTCGGATCGGTACTCGGTGCAGTGTCAATCTCCGGTGCCGGAGAGCTTACCGGTCCCGACTCGGTGGGATGCTCTGCTGCTTCCGCAGACGCCTCGACCTCAACCTCAATTGTGTTGTGGATCGAATCAAACCATTCAAGCAGCACTCCACGATTGACTGGCTTGAAGAACAATCGCTCGTTCTCCATGACTCGAGGGTAAAACTCAGTCATGTCCTCGTGGCTACAGAAAACGCAGGGGAAAAGGTGAGTGTCCCGATGCAGACGATCTCGCAAATCGAGAATATCATTTCCCGTTTCTGCGTTGATGCCCGCGACAATGGCAGTCAATCCGGTTAAACCTCTCGTCTTTTCGAACGCTTCCGCAGCTGAGGAAGCTTCAATAAACTTGACATCGCGATCTCCGAGGATCGAACGAATATCACTCCGATCTTCTTCGGATTCATCAATTAGCAATACAACGGCTTCTGTAGACATGGTGGAGACGGTTCACAATCCGCAATCAATCAGGAAATAGAGCACTCTCAGGCTCCAATCTTCTAGGTTCCTGCGAACTGCTTAGAGGAGCATTGAGGTGATACCGCTCCAATTCGGGAGGTCTCACAACTCGATCCTGCAATTCATCTTGATAATACAGTTGAATCACATATCCGAAATACTTTCTTTCACCCAATTCACGCGATTCTTCTTCGCTGAAAATCGGCTGGCTGTAGTTCACAATGATCTCTTCCTTGTTCTCTACCGCCCAATCATAGGGTTCGGTGGGGAAAAGGTAGGAAGTATCTGCTGTCGAAGGTTTGATCTCGGCTCTATCGACCTGATCATAGAAAAACACAAGCACGGACAGATTTTCGCCATCGGGATTCGAGCCTTCTTCTGCCTCAATTACGATACGAGCTGAAATTTTCTGCGCCGCATCTCCGGCAGACTTTTCCTCAATGAGAACCTGTCCGATTTTCATGATGCGATCGACAGTTCCCGGAGCCGGGATTACCTCGCCTAGCAATTGCTGACGCGCAATAGGGTAGTAGGACCCAGCTCCGATCTCCCCGAGGTTTTCGACCTTTTCCCAATAGTTGTCCGCCTTGTCGTCGAGCCCCATCTGGCGATACGTCGCCGCGAGTTCACTCATAATGCGCGGGTGCGCTGGCAAAGCCGCTTCAGCTTCCTTCAGAGCCTGCAAAGCGCCCTGCATATTATCAGTCGATCGAAGTTCGACACCCGCAGTAACAAGGCGCTCGACGATGGGATCTTGAATTTCCGTGGCGGAAAGCGAAGCTTCGGTAAGGGAATCCGTTAAAGATCCGGGAGAAAAAGCAGCAGCATCTTCCGGACCCACGAAGCTCGGCTGAGCCAAAGCCGGCTCACCCACGCCAATCGTTTCGAGAGAAGTGCCCGCTCCTCCGAATACTCCCGATCGCACACCGTTTCCGATGGTGGCTGTCAGGGCGGCGTTACCATCTCTCTTGTCAGGAGCATTTGCACTGAATCCCACACCACCCAAATTTGCTCCCATCGTGGGACCAGGTTGCGTCAAACGCTCCGTTGCTGCAGCGCCTGAAGCCCCTGCATCGGCAACACCAATGCTGTTTCCACCAACAGAATTGTTGCCAATTTGCCCCTCAGGTTCAAAATCCGGGTTGGTCTGAGGAACGCTGGTCTGTCCGCCGGCTCTCGCATTGAGCGGCATCGGGGGGAACGTTGGCGAATTAGAAGGACCACCCTTAAAAGCTGAGGGGGCCGAAGCGTAGCTGCCCATGTCACTGCCGACTCCAGGACGCTTCATCATCGCCCACAACACGCCAAATAGCTGCAAAGCGGCAACCACGCCGATCACCCACATCGCAGATTGGAAAGTCCGACCGGCTTCAGGCCGGTTTGATATCATATTTTGAGCCATCCCCTTACTTGCGGAGCACCGGGATACTTATCCCACGTCTATGATAGCGGAGACCAC
>Ga0255781_10001878_pt1 | contig 16971 bp, 12 predicted proteins | sample 101ome_21_FD_179979 | JGI IMG/M metagenome (GOLD analysis project Ga0255781, IMG submission 179979) | Coastal salt marsh microbial communities from the Groves Creek Marsh, Skidaway Island, Georgia - 101413BT metaG (version 2) | ecosystem: Environmental > Aquatic > Marine > Intertidal zone >... | reverse complement strand
AACGATCAGCTACTCCGCAACGGTTACAAGCGGCACGGCGACTGACGTGTTTAGCTCTCCCAGCTTCCCCGTAACAAACCAAAGCAGCAATGTCTTTACTCTAACGCCCGTGACATCTGGGACAGGCGGCACTGTGACGGTCAGGTTTGATGCAAGTGATGGAACTAATGTGGGGAGTGTAAGTCACAGCTTTGAGATTGCTTTCATTATCGCTGATAGTCATTTTAGCAGCTTGCTTATGAGCACTGACGGGTCAGCGGGTGATAATAATGACATCACTGATAGCTCTTCAAGCAATCACACGATCACAGTAAACGGCGATGCTCATGCTGGCACGTTTAGTCCTTATCGGCATGGTGGGTACAGTGTTGAGTTTGTCGATGAAGGATCAAACGGTTACGGCCTTCAGTTACCAAATACAACTTTTAACAATCCATCTACAACCTTTACTATAGAAGCGTGGGTCTACCTCAAATCTTACACCAGCAACGCTACGGGGCATTACAACCGCACGATTATGGCAAAAGGTGCAACTTATTTTCACTTTGGCATAACAGCAGATAATAAAATACACCTTGATCACTATGATGGGACCGCACGTTATCCATATTCAAATGACACCGTACCATTGAATGAATGGACGCACGTTTGTGCGAAGGTCGATAACGGCTCAATTACATTTTATATTAACGGAACAGCAAGTGGTACTGGAACGTGGTACGGCCTTCATTCTGGGCATCTTAACACTGGTTTTTATGTTGGAATGTCTGCTGACACAAATAACACAGCTAACAACGATAAATGGTGGGATGGTTATCTTTCAAACGTAAGATTTGTAGACGGTACTGCAATTACGCCCGCATCAGGCGGCAATGAGGCTCTTGATCCAGCAACTACGAATACAGAGTTTCTCCTTTGTGCAAGCAACAGACTTATTGATAGCAAAAGCACTTCGCCTTTAACGGTTACGCCTTATCGTACTCCTAAAATAGTGCCAATCGCCCCTTACGATTACAATGAATACTCAGCAAGCACTAACGGCGGGTCTGTGTATTTTGATGGGAATGACGATTTATCTGCTACTCTTTCTTCGGCAATCGGCACTGGCGACTTTAGTATATCTGGGTGGTATTACACAGGCGCTACTCCAACAACGTACCATCGAAGAATTTTTACAATCGGCGGAAACAACAACGCCAATGGTATGAGTTTTCTCCATCAGACCAGTGGGGTGCTTAGGTTAAGAATTCCCGCAAATGTAGCTGAAACTCACAATTACAGTTATGACGCTGGTCAGTGGGTATACTTTTGCATCAAGCGTTCAAGCGGCACCCTTACTCTTCACATAAATGGTGAGCAAGAATATTCTGGGTCAGATAGCACAAACCTTTCGTCTACAAGCCTTTGTGTTGGTAATGATACTATTGTTCTTACTAGCGCTTATGGTATGGAAGGAAACCTTGCAGATTTTAAAATATCTACGTCCAGCATCGAAGATGGCTCTGTTCCAACATCTGTTGTTAGTTCTAGTGGCTCTATTTTGCACATCAAAGGCACAGACGCTCATGTGTTAGATAAGTCGCAGAACTATAACTTGGAGCTTGTGGGTACAGCGGCGGCTGTAACTAATGCTACTAACAACTCAACAATTTCTAGTACGAATGCGATTAGCTTGGACGGCGACAGTGATTATGTAAAACCAAATGATGTGATCTTACCTATAACCCAAGGCGTGGATTACACCATCGAAGGATGGTTTTACGCAGACACAATTACTGGTACGCACCCTATAGTCAGTCAGTACGTAAGTGGCAATGGCGGACGGTTTCTTATCTTGGTTGAACAAAGCACTCTAAAGTTTTTTGAAGGTGCAACCACAAGACAAAGTATTAGTGTAAATACAGGCACTTGGTATCATTTTTTGATGTGCAGGTCGGGAACAACACACTATGCCTTCATGGATGGTACACTTTTAGGCAATAGTTGGACCAGTTCTACTAACATTGCGAATGCAAACACCTTAATTGGTAATTTTGCTACACCAACGAATTACTACTTCGATGGGTTTTTACAAGATATTAGAATTTATATCGGAAAAGCTAGAGAAACTAGCAACTTCACTGTCCCATCCGCACCACTGAAAGGCTAACTCATGTTAGGATTTCATCCATTAGCCGCCGCCCCGTTAGGTGGGCTGGCTGGCGGTAATTTTGTAGAGGCTTCGGCGTCTGCGAGCATTGCTGCCTCTAGTGGTGTTGAAGCTAAAGTTGTTAAGCCTGTCGTTGCCACTGGTACAGTTTCTTGTACAACTGCGCTTGATGCCCAGCGTACCCGTGAAGTATCGGCTTCGACAAATATAGCTGCCACAAATACAATTGATGCAGTACGAGTAAAACCGACTGAAGCCTCTACAAATATTGTCGCCACGGGTAGTGTCTTTGCCAATATATTTAAAGACGGCGACATTACAGAAACCGCCGCAACAACTGGCTCTGTAACAGGTCGCCTTGCAGTCGATGGTGATATTACTGAGAGTGCCGCCGTCACTGCGTCTGTTGCTGCCAGAGAATCTATCAACGGCGATATTACTGAGAGTGCCGCTATTACAGCGTCTGTTGCTGGACGATTAGCTGTAGAAGGTGCAATTACAGAGTCCGTTGCGGTTACAGGCTCCTTCGCCGCCCAAACAGGCACAAATGGCAGCATCACTGAATCCGTAGCCGTTACAGCGTCTGCCACCGCCAGCCTCAAAGAGATTGATGCCGCTGCTACTGGCACAATTACGACAACCTCGTCTGTTGATGCGCAGAGAGCAAATAAGCTCATACCATTTGGTGATATTAACATCACCACTTCGGCGGATGCTCAAAAAGTAAATCTAGGTACAGCTACTGCTTCTATTTCCACTACTACATCAGCAGATCATAGATCAGTTAAAGTAGCGGATGCAGCGGCCTCTGTTACAAGCACATCCAGTGTAGCAGCAGATCGTGTGAGAACGGGTGATGTTACAACAGATGTAACAACCACTTCGTCTGTATCCGCAATTGTAGATGAAGGCATACCAGTAGCTGGTAGCATTACTTCGTCGGGTTCTGTTTCAGCGAAGATTGTTAATGATGCAGAGGCTGGCGGGACGATTACTGCGTCTTCTTCTCTGGATGCGCTTCGGGTCAGAGTGGCAGATGTTGCGGCCTCGACGAATACAGTTACCAGTACCGTTTACCAGCGCAAACGTACCGCCGAAATTTCTGGCAGTATAACTGTTACTTCGACAGTATCGGCAACTACGGATGAAGCTATTGCCGTCAGTGGCTCTATTACATCTTCTGGCAGTGTGGCAGCGGGAGTTAGCACTCCAGCAGAGGCTACCGCCAGCAGCGTAACCACCACCAGCGTGGCAGCTAAAAAGGTAGGTCTGGGAGAGGCCGCTGCTTCAGCAGCAATCACTTCCAGTGTCGATAGTGAGATTATATCGGCAGGGTCTATTACTGAGAGCGTTGCCGTCACTGCGTCTGTATCGGGCAGATTGGCTGCTGATGGAGATATTACGCAGTCAGAAGCCATAACTGCGTCTGTTGCGGGTAGACTAGCGGTTGAAGGCTCCATCACAGAAGAGATGGAAATCACTGCTGTTGCTGAGTCAAATATCAAAACTGGCAAAGCAAGCAGAGATATTACGGTCTCGACAGGCGTCGATGGTAAAATCACAGCAATTGGCGCTCCAGCCGCAACTATAACCTCTTCAACCACTGCTGCTGCTGCACGGGTACGGGAAGTAAGTGCATCCGCATCAATCTCTTCCTCAAGCGCTACAGATTCTAGAAGAGTAAGAGTAGGCGCTGCATCGACTGATGTATCATCGACCACCAGCCAGACGGGAAATATAAGTCTTGTTGCGCCAGCATCTGGATCAATATCTGTCACAGGTACGGTTGATGCCGATAGGATCAAAGACTTCAGTGCAAACGGGTCTGTAGCTGCCACAGGTGCGGTAGATGCGGATCGGGTAAATGATGGGGCAGCGGTAGGTTCCGTTGCGGTAACAGGATCAGTACAAAAAACTGAGATTATAAACGATGGTGCGGCGAGTGGATCAATAGTTTCGTCGTTCTCAACAGACTTCAAACGAATTAGAACTGTAGATGTTTCTGGCGATATTGACCTGTCATTTGGGGCGCAGGGTTATACTGGAACCGTCATCGATGCGGTAGTATCGGGCAGTATTTCTACTACAAATACTATACATACTCAGAGAATTGTAAAAAGTTCCTCTTCAACAAGTTTAGCAAGTTCTAGTTCTTTCGCCGCAAACCGTGTCAGAGTTAATCGTCCTACCATTAACTTTAGTACATCCACAAGTGTAATAGGTGGGGTAGCTTATACGTCTACCATAACAGGCGCAATTAGTACCCCCCGTGCATCTATAAGCGGAAGTGTGTTCACGTTCACCGAGATACACAACTCTCCGTTCAGTGTAACTACCGCCGTACAACCAAATAGACCCTACAAGAGTACGTCTACTTCAACAGCGGCATCTCCATATAAACGTGTAGCTTAAAAGGCTTAAAATGGCTGACTTTCTTAGCTTAACTAACCGCATATTGCGGCGTCTAAATGAAGTAGAGTTAACCTCTGCTGACTTTGCTAGTGCGCGGGGCATACAAGCCGCCGCAAAAGATGCAATTAATAGCGCAGTTTTCGATTTAAATAGACAACAGTTCACATGGCCTTTTAACGCCGCTCAAGAAAATACTACATTGGTAGTAGGACAGGTTGAGTACTCTAACCCTCTAAATATGAAGACTATTGAGTGGAACAGTTTTCAAATCACTAAAGATGCGGGGACAGGTGTTGAGGAAACATACTCGCTTAAATACCTAGACCGTGACGTGTATTATGCAAACTTTAGAAACGAAGATGATGATAATACATCAGCAGGTCTGGACAAGCCTATCTACGTTTATAGGTCTCACGGCACGGGCTTTGGTGTAAGTCCCGCCCCCGACAAAACATATCGTTTAAGCTTTAGATATTTTTTACATCCAACTGAGCTAGTCGATGTAGCAGACACGCCAACAGGAAACGTAATATACCCGAATGTCTTGGATTACATCATTACTGAGGGGGCTATGGCGCACCTTTATTTATTTAAAGATAATCCAGAGGCCGCGCAGCTTGCCATGGCAAACTTCCAAAATGGTATCGTTGATCTAAAAGCACAGTACATCAATCAGTACGACAACATCAGAGATACTCGCGTGAATTTTGGCGGGAATATGGGCCGCTCTGGCTTCGTAAAAGTGACAACCCATGGCTGATAGAATCCAGAGTTATAAACTGATTTGCTCTGGGGGACTTAACTCTAACGAGCATCACCTTGATCTTGCGGAGAACAAGTCAGGTGCGGCTACTAGATTGTTAAATTACGAGCCAAGTCTTTTTGGAGGTTACCGCCGTATTGAGGGCTTTACGGATTACGACACAAACTTCACTACTGTGGAAGAAGGAAGTGTGGGAAACGAAACCTCTGAAGGAGCAATACTAGGATTAGCAGTTTATAAAAACGAGGCGCTGGGCAATCCTTATGTAATTGCTGCGAGGAAAGATGTAGGCTCTGCCGAGTACTCATTTATGTATCATACTCCCGCCGTAGGTTGGAGAAAATGGAACACTGTTAATACTAGCAATACTCATCCAACAAGAAATATGTCTAACAGCAACGGAACAGTTACAAAGATTAGACATGCTCAAATAAATGTAACGGATGGCACATCAAATAAAAGTATTATTGTATTTGTCGATGGTGTTAATAAAGCAATCGTTTTTGATGGTACAAATTGGTATGAAATTAACCCAACAAACACAGGTGGCACCAGCAGCCCTGGTGGTCCTAACGCCCTTGAATCGCCCTCTCTTGTAGAATTTTTTGATGCATATTTGTTTTTAGGTGGTGATCCTACAAAACCTGCAAAGATTGCACAGTCCGATACTATACTTTCTTTAGACACCCTGCTGACTTTTACAGCAGCCTCTAACTCTGACCAGTATGACATGGGTTTTAATGTCGTTAATTTTAAACCGTTCCGCGATGCTACGTTTATATTTGGGGAAAACTCAATTAAAAAGGTTGAGGTTAATCCAGACACTACGGCTACCAATGTATTTAAGATAGAAAGTATTACTTCAAACGTAGGCTGTATTGCTCCAGACAGTATTCAAGACCTTGGGGGACAGTTAATATATTTAAGTGCAGGGGGACTTAGACAGGTTTCTGCAACTTCACGAATTGGTGATACAGAACTCAGTTCTATTTCATCTTCTATTCAAGGCCGAATACTTGAGATAATTAACAACGAAGATTTAGACACCATTAGTTCTGTCGTTGTGCGACAAAAGAACCAATATAGAATGTTTTTTGGGGACAATACTGGAACAGGTTCAGGGGTCTTGGCGGGAATTGCTCCCGAAGGTGACGGGCGTGAATTTGAGTTTAGTGATCTAACTGGATTCAAAATGAACGTGGCTACCTCTGAATTTATCGGAAAGACAGAGTATGTCCTACATGGGTCTTTTGATGGTCGAGTGTATCGACAAGAAAAGGGCAACACTCTTGGTGGTGATAACATCGTCAGTATTTATTCCACCCCGTATTTAGATTTTGGGGAAACAGAGACCCGCAAGATAATACATAAGATTAACACGTTTGTGAGAGCGGAAGGCCCGTTCACAATGAACCTCGCAGTTCAATATGATTGGGGAGATCCCAACACACTAACCCCCGCTGAATATCAACAAAGTAGCGCTGGCGCTCCTGTGGTATTTGGGGGAAGACAAATCACATATGGCGGGACTGACATCAAATATGGCGGCTCCTCAAAACCTGTACTTGTAACAGACATACAGGGGTCAGGATACGCCGCAAGAGCGACTTATGTTTCTGTGGGGACAGATGCCCCGCATTCACTTCATGGCATAGTTTTTGAATACGGACAGGCGGGTAGGCGATGACGGGTTATACCAGACAATCTTCGGGCAGCATTCAGAACTCTCTGGATATTACAGCGGCACCTTTAAACAATGAATTTGATAAGCTTAGAGATGCTTTCAACATTACCACGGGGCATACGCACACAGGCACGGGGAGCGATGGAGATGCTCCTAAAATACCCTTGGGGACATCTGTAAGTGGGTATCTCCCCGCCGCAAATGGGGGTGTTGGGGGTATTAATAATATCACCGCTACTACAGACCCTACGGTAAACAATGACGTTGATGAAAACTACGCTGTTGGGTCCATGTGGATTAATACCACAACAGGGCGTCTTTGGATTTGTGTAGGCAATACAGACGGCGCAGCGGTGTGGCGCTCTCAAGCCCATGTTAGCGCGGTAGATACAGCCATTGTCCCCGATACAGACGCTACAAGCACAACAGGCATCTCACTAGGCACAACCAACAAGAGATTTGCTGATTTGTTTCTGGCACAAGATCTTTCTGTCGCGGGAAATGCTTCTGTGGGTGGTACATTAACTTGTACCACTTTAAACGAGACTTCCGACTATAGAGCAAAGACTATAGACGGCTCATTGTATCAGGCGGTGGATGATATCATGATTGCTAATCCTGTGATGGCGACCATGCACAATGAAAATGTCTCCCGCCCAATGTTTATCGCACATGAACTTCAAAAGGTATGTCCATGGGCAGTAAAAGGTGAAAAAGATCAGGTAGATGAAAATGGTAATCCTATCTACCAAACTGTTAATTATACTACGCTTGTTCCTTTTCTGTGGGCTGCGCTTCAAGAAGTGACTGCCAGACTACATGACTTAGAGCAGCGAGTTGATCACAGTCTATAAGGGGTTGCATTTAGCTCTTAATTATGGTATAAATTAAGGGTAATGAAGAAAATAAAAGTTCGAAAAGCTGAACTTTCTGATGCCCCCAATATCCTAAAACTCTGTGTGAAGTTTCATCAATCTAGTTTGTATAAAAACTATGATTTATCCCAGAATAAGCTGCTGGGTGTGATACAATACAGCATATCAGGAGAAGCGTTTTGTTGGGTTATCGAAGAAGGTAGTAACATCATAGGCTTTATGATGGGATGTGTTGATGAACACTGGTTTGGTAAAGATCGAATTGCAAACGATTTAGCTATCTACTTACTTCCCAATAAACGCAAATATGCATTTTCAGCCCTAACTAGGTTAATAACTCAGTTTGAAAAATGGGCAGTTGATCAGGGTGCAGCCGAAGTTTGTGTAGCTACTTCAAGCGGTACTGATACGAAAGCTTACCAAAGTTTTCTTAATCGAAAAGGTTACACAACTATTGGTTATCTAACAAAAAAGGAACTGACAAATGTGCGGCGGTACTAAAAAAACTTACATTACGAACCAAACAGGTCTTGGTGACCAGCAGTTTAATGCTCTTATGGCTACACTTGAGGCGGGTGGTGTCGATTTGTCTGCTTTGGAAGCAGCCTTGGGTAATAACACAGCAGCAATCGATTCAGCGATAACCGCTATTGGAACGGCGCAGGGGGGCATTGATACCGCCAATATGGGGATTGATACCGCCAATACGGGGATTGGGGGCTTGCTTACAAATGTTGGTGTGCAAGATGAAGAAGGCGGTACAGGCTTATATGGCGCACTTAATACACTTGGCACCAATGTAGCAGGTCAATTCGGCGATGTTCTTGGTGATCTTGGAACACTTAAAGGGGGACAAGGCACTCTTACGGGTAACCAAGACACGATGTTAGCTAACCAAGGTACTATGATTGGTACTCAGGGAGACATTAGGCAAGGTATTACCGATGCGAGGGGTGACATAACTCAGGGCTTTGCTGATCAAACGGGACGGTTTGATGCATTAGACACTTCCGTGGGCAATGTCCAAGGTGCGGTGGATACAGGCTTTAGTAACCAACAAACAAACTTTGATAATAGGACATCCGCGCTAGACGCGGCATTTGATGCAGTTGATACTAATGCAGACGCCCGTATAGGCGAACTTCAGACAAATGTTATAGAAGGTCAAGGTGGTCTAGGTGATCGTATGAGTGACCTCTCTACTGATGTAGGAACTGTTACAGGTAACTTAGACACCTACGCGGGGCAGCTTCTCGAAAACCAAGGAATAATGACCGATAATCAGGGTAATTTCCAAACTAACTTTGGCGCATTTATTGACCGTTATGGCACTGATACCAGCAGAGCGGATCAGGCAAGGGCAGACTTACAAACTGGTCAGGGCAATATACTTGATCAGGCGGCGGCAAACCAGACTGCCATTGCTAATGCTCAAGCCGCACAACAAGGGTCAGCCGCTGCGTTATCTGCTGCACAAGATGCACAAGGAAAAAGCATACAGAATGTTGTAGAGCAAGGTTTCTCTGATCAAAGTCAGACTAATAGACTTACACAGGACCAGCTTGCCGCACTTGCGGGGCAAACAGAAACTGCTCAAGATACTTTGCAGCAAGGGTTCGCCGACCAAAGTTCTGCTACGGGTGAAACACAGGGACTATTAAGTGAGGGCTTCGCGGGTCTACAGGATCAAGGCAGCAATACACAAAACGCCTTAGAGCAGGGCTTTACTAATATTAATGCCCAAAACAATTTAATTAATGACCAACTGTCCACCACAGGGGACAATACGCAAGCGATACTTGCCGCTTTTGATGCACGGGGAAATCTAAAACGCTCTGAAGTACGCGCTGACGGTACGCTGGTAGGCAGAAGCCTTGATGCAAACGGTTTGTTGATTGAATCAAACTACAGCCCACGCGGCGAACTTTTAAGTACAAATGTCCTCGATACGAGAGGGCTGGGGGGAGACATCACAGGAATCATGTCAGAAGCAGCATAGGAGAAAATATGCATCCCTCTACAGTTTCACAACAAGGCGTCGAACTTGTTAAGAAGTTTGAAGGTCTACATAAAGTCCAACCAGATGGGACGGTTAGCTCATATCGCTGCCCTGCTGGAGTTTGGACGATAGGATATGGGGCAACAAAAGGTGTTCGCTCTGGAACAAAATTGACCGTACAAGAGTGTGAAGACCGTTTACTTGAAGAGCTTAACGAGTTTGGTGCGCAGGTAAGGCGCGTTGTGGATGTCCCGTTAACTCAATCTCAGTTTGATGCGATTGTGTCGCTAACTTTCAACATAGGGATTGGTAACCTAAAGTCCTCAACGCTCTTGCGGAAACTTAATGCGGGGGATTACGCCGCCGTTCCCGCTCAGATGATGCGCTGGAATAAAGCGCGGGTTGATGGAAAGCTTACACCTCTCAAGGGACTTACTCGTAGACGTGCCGCCGAGGCTGCTGTGTTTACCATGGACGCACAACTCCCGTCAGATGATGGCGGGGATACTATGGTTCAAAAGGTTACTGTCCAAGATAAAAAGCCGCTTACAAAAAGTAAGACCATGGCGGGTGCGGGCGTTGCTGGGGCCGCTACGGTTCTCAGTGAGATAGCCCCGCAAGTTGAGGCACTTATTCCATACGCAGAAAGCATGAAAACACTCTTCTTGTTACTTGCTTTGGCGGGGGTTGGCCTAGCCATCTACGCCCGTATGAAAGACCAAAAGGATGGTGTGGATGTTTAACATCTTTGGTCGGATCAAAGATTTAATCATAGCCGCGTTAGCAATAGCAATTCCCGTGATATACGTGTTTGCGCGGCTAAAAGGCAAAGCAGCGTATGAAAAACAGGCGCTGAAAGATGAGTTAGAGACCTCTAACGAAATCAAAGACTTCTATAAGAAAATGGCAGAAGATGAGACTGATACTCTTACTGACACTAAGTCTGTCACTGACAGGCTGCGCCAGAACGGTCTATAAAACTCAGCTAGAGATTTATTGCCCTTCTATCAAGCAGTACTCCCAAGAATTTAACAACAGATTGGCAGATGAATTAGAGCGTCTGCCAAAGTCTGAGTCTGCAATTCCAGAGGCTGTTAAAAATTACATCTACCTGCGAGATCGTATTCGCCGCTGTGAAGCCGAGAGGGATAAATAATGTCTGACGATAATGAAGAAAAAGGACTCTTCGAAAGCATCACAGGCTACAAAAATGTAGGCGACATGTTTGATGGCGGTGGCGCGGGGGCTTCGGGTGACACATACGGGGGAGCGCTAGGCGGCGTCAGTAATGCTATTTCCAATACCTTTTCGGGTAGCAATTCATCAGACAATGATAGTCTTCCCTATCGTGGTGCCGTAGACAGTCTGTTAGACACGTTGAATACAGGCGACCCCAACGTCATTAGGGATGTTGATAGCAGCGGGAATCCTACAGGCACCTTTACCGCGTACAATGAAAAGGGTGAAATTGACCCTAATGCTGATTTAAGTTTTTACAACGATAATCCTAGTACCAATATTTCACAGGCTGATTACGAGAGAAACCAAAAGATTGCTAAAGTACTAACCTTAGTTTCTGGCCCCCTTGGCCTCGCTATGGGTACAATAAATAAGCTACAGCTAAAAGGAATATTACCAGGTTCGACGGGATCTAATTTACCCCAAGATAGTAACGATGTTCCATCAAACAAAGACAACGATGATAGAATTAACGCAATTTTAGATGACCCAAATCTTACGGATGAACAGAAAGCAGCGGCTATTCAAGGTACATTGACCGACATGATGAACCTACAGGCGTCAGAGGGACTTGCAGACATTGGCTTAAATCAGGTGCAGCCAATGATGGACTACATATTCAATGATCTAACTTCTACAACTAACCCAGAGAATATGTTATCTGACACAGGCGATCTAATTGGCGATGATAGAAAATTAAATGACGAAAGAGAGGGATTTAGTGAAGAGGATCAACAGTCTGGACTAAACCCTGATGATCCAAACTATCAGTATTCCGAAAGGGACAGGGATACCATTGGTCAGGCAGGAACTTCGGGTCTTGATGCTCCCGATTTTAACGACCCTACAACGTATACCGCCGAGACCTCCCTATCGGCCCTAGATGATATTAAAAACCAAGCACAGGCACAGACAGGAACCGTTAGTGATAACGCCCTAGTTGATGCTGATCAGATTGATATGGAAGGGTCTTTTTCGGGGGTTAATGCAGACGGCAGTGTAAATTATGTTGGAAAGGCACTGAATGAAGCTGCCACCATAAAGCTCTCCAACATCGTAGATACAACCACTGTGGAAGGAAAGCTTTTAGCGGATACGCTGGGTGAAGGAAATTATGTAGACGCCAAAGCCAGCCTAATGTTCCAGATGGAAAAACTGTCTGAGGCGTTTGTGGACTCTAATGGTAATCCCACCATCCCCGCTTTTGCGGCAAAGACGGCACGGGCAGTATCTAAGATGCTGGGTATTAATGGAATGCGCGGCGGGGACACTGCTTCGGTGGCTGCGATGAGTAATGCACTTCTTGAGGCCAGCTTACCAATTGCTGAAGCTGAATCGAAGTTGTTCCAGAGCCTTACCGAAAAGAACTTAGATAACCGCCAACAGGCATTGATGCAGAAGGCATTAGTTCTTTCAAAGTTTGAAGAGGCCAACCTTACCGCAAACCAAGAGGCGGCAATTAATAATGCCAAAGCCTTTCTGGCGATGGATCTCAAGAACTTAGATAATGAGCAGCAAACTGAGATACTTAATATAAGTAGTCGTGTGGATGCTATCTTTGAGGATATGAAGGCCACAAATACACAGAGATTATTCACCGCCGAAGCTGAAAACGATTTTCGTAAGTTCTACGATGGGCTTCAATTTGAGGCCGATGTGGTTGTTAAAAAGGCGCTTGATACAATTGAGATGTTTAATGTTGGGGAAACCAACGATGGCAATGAATTTTATCAAACTTTAGAGGCGGGTTTTGAAAAGTTCTACAAAGAAATGCAATTCAACGTCGATCTTGCCGTAGAAAAATGGCGGCAGTCTCTGGTCCTAGCAGAGGCGGAAATGGACTTTGATGCTGCAAGGTTCGATATCGAAAGTTCTTTAGGATTAAGCAAAGAGGCGCTCACCCAGATATGGGACCGCGAAGACGCCTTTCTAGACTACTCATGGAAAACGACTGAGAACTACTTAAACAGGCTTGTTGAACAATACAAAGCAGATCGAAACTACGACATTCAAGAAGACAGGCTTGAGTTTGATCAAGACTCAGCGGCGGGTAGATCTAAGTATGAACTCCTTAAAATTGGATACGACATAGTGTTCGGAGATGATGAAAATGATTTTTGGGATTGGTTTGGATAATGAAACTTAGAGATGCAGTGAAGAAGAGTGTTCGTAATTACTACGATGGGAAATTGCCCGAAAAGGCTATCGAAGCATCAGGCAAAACTTTCATATACACCCCCGATTTTTTTGATCGACTGATCGAAGACGATAAGGAAGTAGAAGATGTCGAAGACGCCGAAGTTTGATGGTCCAATTGCTGGAGAACATTACACCAGCGATACCCGCAACTATCCATGGCATAGACCCCCGAAGTCCAGCAACTACGTCGATATTGTAGAAAAAATGGTAATGTCGCTGACTAAGCCTGAGAGTAAATCTGCAATATTAACTTTGCTAGAGGGCGGTGACACTATCATTGATGTCGTTACAGGCTTCTCCCGCATGAATGTGGGCAAAGGTAATATATCCGTTGACCATGCTGTACTGACTGCTGGCCCCATGGCAAAGCTTGTGGAGACACTTGCTATCAAAGCGGGAATAGACTTTGAGCGGGGATGGGACCAAGAGCCAAAGTTGGTCACCATGGAGAAAATAAGAGGTATGCGCGGCGGTCAGGAAGAGGCGGCAGCGGAAGAGCCTCTGATCTTATCGTCCGAAGAAATGCCAGAAGATGCGCCCGAAGAAGAGGGGCTGATGTCTATGCAAGGCGCTGCCAACGAGGACGCCCAACAAGAGATGCTGGGTAATATATAAAGGAATACTTCTGATGGGTTTGTTATCATTAACCAAAGGTGAATTGGCTGGCTTTGGCGAGGGTCTGCGTGAGGATAGGCTTCGTAGGGAAGACCGAGAGGAAAAGTCGCGGCTTCTAGCAGAACAAAGAGAATATGATAGTGAGGTCCGTAAACAGGCGCAAGCAGATCAGATAGAACTACTCAAAATACGCTTTGGTATTGAGCAACAAGAGGCTGCAAGATTAAATGATGAGCTTACAGAAAAGGGCGTTAATGCAGTTTATTCCGCGCTGGGTAGCAAACTCCCCGCAAGCGCCCGTGCAAGTGTTTATAACTTATTAGCTGGTAAGGCGTATACACCAGAGTCATTTGTAGAGGCGTGGAGTAGCGGCAAGATAAAGTGGAATGAGGCCACTAAGAATGCCCGTTACTCACTTGGGTCTATGGAAGAGATGTCTGCATATTGGACACAGCTAGAGCAAGAGTATGATTTACCTGCTGGATACCTTGCAACCACTGCTTCGATTGAAAGTAGTCTTGGTAAAAACATGTCTAATAATGTTTCTTCCGCAAAAGGCTTGTTTGCATTTATTGATACTACAGCCAAACAATATGATGTGGATGTATATGATTGGAAATCATCGTCTTTGGGCGCTGCAAAGCTTGCCGCTGCAAATAAAAAATCATTACAGGAAAGATTAAATAGGACCAACATCACTGGTGCGGAGTTGTATCTAGCACATCAACAAGGCGCTGGTGGGGCAGCGAGTTTATTAAGTCGCCCGACTGCAATGGCGGTAGATGTTGTAGGCACAAAAGCAATTAGTAATAATGTGCCGTCTGATAAAAAGGGTACGACTTTTACCGCGCAGCAGTTCTCCGATTTATATGTTGATAAGTATGAATCTAATCGTAAGCAGGTTGAACAATACGTTAACACCCCACTTATGGCTGGCCCCGTAGCTATTGCAAATCGTAGCGTAGACGTTGAAGAGCCTACAGGTAAATATGGGTTTGAGGTACAATCCGCTGGGGCAATAGAAGACGTATATAAATATCTTGCCCCATATAAAGATAATAAAGCTGTTCTTCAATCGATTGCAGCGGATGAAAACCAATCTATTCCGCTTAGAAACGCCGCCCGTTTAATGCTGGAGGGGGTTAATAATAATGAAGATATGTCTTGGGGAGATTGGATTGAAAAGAACAAAATTGAAACTTTAGCAGATGCCCGTGGTGCTATTACATGGCTAGAACAATCCCAATCCAGCAAACTGTCTGACACAGAAAGAGCAGACGCTTTAAAATATGTTAGGGAGAAAGAACTTGATTTTATTGAAGAAGCTGCAAAGAACGCATTAGGAGAGGGGGAGAAAGTAAGATTCTATCCCCTAAATGAAGACGGCTCTATTAGTATGAGTGCAGATCTTATTGTATATGATGCAAGCGAAGGAGCGTACAAAAGTACTGTAAGCGACACCACATATACAAAAGAGGATATTGCCAATGGCATGATAGCGCTTAAAGGTGAAGAGCCTAGAAAGACTATGGTGCAATTCAAAACAACCATAGATGATCTGGCTGGATTTATGGCCCAAGCTGAATTGGGTACAGTTGGTATGCTACGTTTGCGTAGCCTTGTGGAAAATAATCCCGATTCTTCTAACAAGTATAACCAATTTTTAAGCGCTATCGAAAATGAAGTGGATATGCTTGTTGATGCGTTTAATTATCAGACAGGCAATAGGCAAAACATAACTGGACCAACCCGTGAAGCGTTTGTGGTTAATGCCATAAGCAATATTAATTTGTTTAAAGATCTAAAAGGCATTGACAAAGAAATAGCACAATTAACTTTGTCAGCGGCGTATGACCTCGCTGCCTCTAAAGGGTCTAAAGGACAGGCGCTCTCAGATAAAGAACTTAAAGCCAACCTTGAAGCTATGGGTGTGGGCAGACCCGCTGACCAGCGTTTGAGGCTGATCAATTCAGCAGTATTACAATTGGTTGGAAACTTTGAATCTAAGCGCTCCGCCACGTATAATAGTATCCCGTGGATAAATGATAAGCATGAGGCCATGGTCCAAGGTAAATCTTATACCATTAAGGTGGGGGATTACATTACAAACCGTTTACCCGACAATGATTTGTTCGACGGGCAGATGTTGCTGCAACAGTTCGAAAAAGCAAGGCGCGGGGATACGACAGTTGCGTCACGGGATGTCACTCCGCAAACAGAAGAGAAAAATGTCACTCCGCTGACGGACGAGCAAATGAACCAAAAGTTTGATGCATACCTACAAAGTCGAGCGTATGCAGATGATATGAAAATGTTATCTAAAGTCACTGCAATGCCAATAGAGCAACAAAGGAAGTGGTTACAGATAAAAGCAAAAACAATTTTTGGACAGCTTGACACTGGTATGACGGGCAAATTGGCAACTGCTTATGGAATAGATTAACAATGGCTACTCTTACAGAAGAAGAACAAGAATTTATTCGCAATAACCAAGAGTTATTTAACAGCGAAGACTTGAACTTACTTACCACTGAGACTGAATCTGACTCAGTTGATCCCTCTACTCGCTTTGACCCCATCATACAAGAAATGCTTGATCAAGGGCTAATAACCCTAGAGGAAGCCAAGAGAGAAAATAGAGGCAGTTCTGAACAAGTTATACAGGAACCTAGCGACCTTTCTGGAAAACTTTCCGCAAAAGACTTTGATCATAGTAAGCTGTATGCAGGGATGTCCTATGATGACGCTGTGGCAAAGTATAATGAATTAATTAAGCGGGACGATGTACAGCCCAGTGTGGCTGCAACCATGCCTAGCATTTTAAAATCCATTGTAATGGCTTCTCCCCCCGAAGCTGGCTTTGTGTTCACCGATGAAGACGGGACCAAGACAAACGTACCCCGCCCCGAAAAGAAACTATTTTCTGACGAAGCCACCGTATCAAATGCGCAAACATTTGGTCAGGGGCTGCTGGAGTCAGGCGGGGATTTAGCTATCACTGGTGCCGCCCTTGCGGATAAGGCTCTGGGGACAAAC
>Ga0255781_10001873_pt1 | contig 17002 bp, 11 predicted proteins | sample 101ome_21_FD_179979 | JGI IMG/M metagenome (GOLD analysis project Ga0255781, IMG submission 179979) | Coastal salt marsh microbial communities from the Groves Creek Marsh, Skidaway Island, Georgia - 101413BT metaG (version 2) | ecosystem: Environmental > Aquatic > Marine > Intertidal zone >... | reverse complement strand
TTGGTGTTTGCAACACCCATTATTCGCGCTGAATGCAAGTGTAGCCTCAAATCCGTCTCGATATCTCTGCATAGTGGTTGAATTATTTCAGATTCAATGTGCGCCTCGAAATAATTCTGCAGTTGCGCCATTTCATCGACATTCGCGCCGGCACGCAGCAATAACGTCTCGCACGACCTAAACGCGCTCAGCAATACGGGTAGCCGTCCAGATTCATCCGGATTGGAGTAAATTTGAGACAGACATATCGGAAATAATTCATGCGTGAAGAAAAGAAAAGAAGTGTCACACGCATCCCGTACGCTTTTGCGGTACGTTGCTAGCGCCTCAGCCAGCGAAATGAGGTCAGGGATAGCGCCTGCATCAGCTAAGTTGAGAACGCCCGCTCCCAGAATCGCATCCATGCATATCCGGAGAATATCTAGTCTTTTCTGTGTCACCGGCCCCGACAAAACATCAACTAATTAAATAAAAAATAAATTAATTCCTGAAACGGGAATAACGTGAATGAGTCACTCACCTGCCATGCGTATGTTCGCCAGCGTGTCTTGTTTATTATTTTCTGTTTTTCCGGAAGAAATGTGGCTCTTTAATCGACTCCAACCACTTTCACTCGTCGTCGTTGCGAGCGTATTTTCTAATAATTCTTGAGCAGGAACCTGCAGTGAGAACAAGTCACATCTACGATTGTTTGAAAGGAAAAGGGTTCAGAACGTACCGTCATGCGAATAATTCTATCTACCAAGGATTTTTGGACGTATTGGGTCTCTGAGCGCGTATTCACGTTCTGAGTCAAAACATCCTGCACAGTCTGCAGAAGTTCGACGCCCTGTGCTACGAGGTGCACTCTGTGCTTGGTCATCGGGGCTTCCAGTGATACGTGCAAATGAATGATTTCCTGGATATAATGACGCAACTTGGTTACGAGTGAGAGCCCACTCTGATACAAACTCGCGCGCGCCTCCATGGTGCTCGATAAGCTAGTCATTTTGATCTTCGGTACTGCCGTGAACTGTGCCAGCCAAGCCACAAGCGCTGTGGTGAGCCCGCATAGGTGTGTGGGCAACGTTTCATCAAGAGTCGCCAAAGTTTCTCTGCGAAGCGTCGAAACAGACTCCATACCGTTCACTGGACCATAACTTTGGGCTTTCGGCGAAAGATATGTGTCCAGCATCAAGCCTGGACAGACGCAGACAGTTGGCGAACATGGTAGAAGAATACACATCTCGTGCGCTTTCCAAGCATCCACACACAGCTTTCTATCGATAATATCGGGAACTAGTCTAGAGTGAAGGATGGTGAGACACAAACAAGATGTCAAAGAACGTTTGTCACACAAGCGTTCATCTTGCGTGTTCAAGCGCGTCAGTATACCTCCCAAGAGCTCTGACGTTGTGCCAGCCAGTTCTCTGATGAAGCGATCCGACTGCTGAGTCCCCGCGAGCTGTTCGAGGATAGCGCTGAAGAACGAGCAAGTAAAAAGCTGCTTTTCCACGATCGAGATGGCTGCGTCTAAGCTGGTGATGTCAACCTCATTCATACTAAACTGCTCTGGGTTGCTCCTAATCAGAAGCACGGCTTGCTTGAACGCCATGAGAGCAGAGCTCAGATTCTTGTTATTCTTTACAACTTCATCCAAGCCCAATGCAATAGCCAAGGCTCGCCCGAGCATGTCATACGACCAAGATAATCTCACCGCCTGATACGGAGTGTAGGCTCCAAAAGTTGAATGAATGACAGAGATTTGCGTGAACAAATTGAAGATGGCCGCCCTCATCTGTTCCATGAAAAGCAGACAGTCTTGAAGCGCTTGAAGTTTGCCAACAAAAGCTTCTCGCAAGTATTTATCCGTCGGCATCGCTTCTTCATCCGCACGTTCGCCGAAAGTTGCGAGCAGCGGGTAGATGCTCTCGTCAGCCAGTTCACCCAACCGTCTCACCTCACCTCCCAAATGCGCCAAAATCATCGTCGACTTGCTCAAGAGCGCATTCTCACAGCTTACCAAATCCTCTACTCGAATGTTTTCCTTACCTTCACCATTCAAAGCGATCGGATCATCGACAAAGTCAGCTTGCCAGTGCGTTCGGTTTGAAACGCTCTCTTCACATACATTTTCCGTTGTCTCCGCTGTCTTCTCTCTCCAGGCGTCGACAAATTCGCTCAATTCATCCAGCGTTTCTTCTATGACGCCCATCGCGTTTTCATAGTATTCCTCGGGCACTTGCTCGGTCCGAACGGCCCCTTTGTCTTCAACCACCGTCGACTGATAATCCTCCTCAGTTGCAGCCATTTCTGCGCCGCTGACCCGCTCCGCGCCCCCGACGTCGATTCTGACGCACGCCGACGACGGTAAAACCGTCAAAGATCGTGCTTTCACTCGCGCCGGCGGTGTGCGAGCGACGCCCGACGCGTTCGGCGCGACAGTGTGGGTGTTGTCCGTCCCTGCAGCGGAGCTTTTCGGTTGGAGCTCAGGACAATTCGTATGGGCAATCAGTTCAGAACAACGCGCGAAGGTCGCGTGTGCGCACCTCGAAGGTGCGAGGCGCTCAGGCGAACGCGTCTTCGCGACGCCCGAGAGAGTCTCTCATGGAGCGCTGGGAGATGAGGAGTCACGACGAGTGGGGAGAGGGTGATGGGGAGTATCGGGAAGACTTTGACGGCGGCGGTCGACGGAAGAGGAGCCGCTCGAAGAAGCTCGTGCTCGCGAGAAAGCGCAGGGAACTGTCAGAGCCACCGAGTGACGGCGCAGTGAAAACGGGAGGTGCGAGCGAACCAGAGGCAACAACGAGCGGTAGAGAGGTGGTGGCGAGAGAACAGATAGTTTTACCGCGCACATCCGCGCCTTGGTTCTCGCGCACGCTCTCTGTCGACGAGGAGACAAGTTTCGAGGTGTACTACAAAAAGCAACACATTGTCGAAGACCACGAGTGGCGAGACTTTCTCAAGTACCTTCGTTCTCCTCTGCCTGTGACGTTTCGAATGAATAGGATGGCCAGCAGAAAAGAAGAAGTCCGGGAAGCTTTGAACGCGTCCAAGAGCTTTCTACAAAATGCGGGTGAGTTGAGAGATGACCGCGGTCGCGCCATACCGCCGCCGACAAAACTGCTTTGGTGTGACGGTTGGCAGCTTGGGATGGATAAGATGAGCTTAAAGTTTAGTAGGAATCCAGTGCTGAAGGATTTGCAGAGGTGGCTTGTTAAGTGCAATAACACTGGTGTCTTGACACGGCAAGCTGTCGATTCAATGGTTCCAGCAGCAATTCTGCAAGTCGAGCCACACCACCGCGTGTTAGATCTGTGCGCGTCTCCCGGTAGCAAGACAACGCAGGCACTTGAAGCACTGAATGCTAATGGAGACGAAGGAAGTGCTTCTGGTTGTGTCATCGCTAACGATATCAATCCTATGCGGTGTTATTTTCTCGTCAGAAGATGTGCTGCACTCAGAAACGCCACTGCAAATCTGATGGTTACCACGCACCAAGCTCAGTGGTATCCGAATGTTAACGTACCAATCACAGAATCAGTGAACGCTGAGAGCGGTGGACGTTATCCAGAAGGATCTTACGATAGAATCATTTGCGATGTACCTTGCTCCGGGGACGGAACACTACGTAAAAATCCCCAAATTTGGTCAGAGTGGAGACCAGAGTTTGCCATGGGGTTGCACAAGCTACAGCTTCACATCGCTCAGCGGGGGGCAGCACTTCTCAGAGTGGGCGGCTATATGGTCTATAGTACATGTTCTTTCAATCCGGTGGAAAATGAAGCCGTCGTGGCTGAGCTCATAAAACGATGCGGCGGCGCACTAGAAATTGTCGACGCCTCTGATCGCATACCCGAACTTTTGCGGCGTCCGGGCATACCTACGTGGAAGGTGGTCACAATGGTAGAAGGTGACGTCGTCGAGTATCCAACGTACGAAGACAGTCAGTCGGAGTCAGTTCCGATCGGTCTGAAGCGTAAATTTGCGAAGTCCATGTGGCCTCCAGCGCGCCAACCTGGCCGAATGGGTGCTCTCGGTAAGCGGATCAAAGGCAACTCGATACCTCTAGAAAGATGCATGAGACTCGTGCCTCATCTTCAAGACATGGGGGGATTTTTTGCAGTACTTTTGAAGAAAGTTGCTCCTATTCCTGGTCCGAAAGCGACGCCATCAGACGCGAAAATCCCTGCAAAGGAGTATGAGCGCACTGGACCGAAACACATCTACTCAAAGGTTTCGACCGCAGTGATCAAAACACTGAAGAAGGATTTCGGTCTAGGTGGTGAATTCGATTCGAAAGTTGCACCAAACCTATTCTCACGCTCTGATGACGACAAATCCATCGTTTACATCGCAGATGGGGTAAAAGAACACTGCATCGACTCTACTGGAGCGGGTCGAATGAAGTGTGTTTGGTCTGGGGTTAAAATCTGGGAGAAATCGACTCGCGATGACTTCTACATGTTAACTCAGGACGGAATGAGGATAATCCAACAATTTATTACGAAGCGCAGGGTGGAAATCTCGCCCTCGGAGCTGCAGACTGTTTTGAAGACGCTCGGTCGGGAAGTTCCTGTGGAATCTTTGAGTCCGATATCGCGGACATCCATACGCAAGTGGTCCCCCGGATCGCTCCTAGTTTCATTGCGTGGTGGCGATAGAGGACTAGAGTTACCAATTGTCGTGAACCTTCGGGCGAACGATTCCTTGAAGCTCATCTGGAGGTTTCGCAAGGGCCTCGAGCAGGCGCCGAAAGCAAAAATTAAATCTTTGTTGAGTAAACTTGAGACGATCGTTTAGGTGGTCGTTGTTGTAAATTACATTATAATTGCTAGGAATTCATCTACTGAAGCGCTTTACGTCTCCTCTGACAGTTTCGCGATTGCTTTCGTTGCCGCATTGTGGAAACCCTCAGCCTGAGACTGTGCGTTCGACGCGGCGGCACGCATCTTCAACGCAAACGTGCTCATCTTAGCATCGGCGCCAGCCGCCACGTTCTTGCAAGAGAAAGAAACACCCTTGCCTCCTTCCATCAACTGAAACTTTTGTCCCTTGAAGAGAGCGGCGTTCAACATGAGACGATAATTGCCCTTGGCGCGCATGACAATTCGGGAACCATTTTCCCCTTCGTTCAAGTGCAAGTCTCCGCGTCCGCGGTCCACCCAACGCGCACCCTTCTCAGCATCAGTCACGAACTCGAAAAGAGCACCTTCCGTGCGAAACGCACAGGTTTCATCTTCTTCGCCAGTCTTTGTCTCCACCAACTCCAATTCAACCACCGGTTTGATGGAATCGTTTGCCACTTCGCGCTCTGGGTCGTCGTCGCCCTCTTCTTCGTCGTCGCTGCCCTTCTTCTTACTCGCCCCAAACAACGCAACCGGCGCGGACGACGCGCTAAATACAGGAACTTTCGGCGAAGAGGCAAATCCTCCTCCACTGCTCGCTTTCGCCGCCGCGAATCCACCGAAACCACCGCCGCTCGTCGCGGCGCTCTTCAAACCGCCAAAACCGCCGAAACCGGCGCCCGAGAGCGCGCCTCCAAAGCCTCCGGTCGTCGTCGTCGTCGTCGTCGTCGTCGCTGCCGCCGTCTCAGTCTTCTCCTCGTTCGTTTCCTTCTTCTCTTCACCCGCTTTTTCCTTCTCCGTCGTCTCGTCGTTCTCGTCGATCTTTCCTCTCACCTCTCTCGTCTCATCTTTACTCTCTTCGTCCTCACCTGGTTCCCGGTGACGCTTCTCACCAACCTTGGGGCACTGAGTGTCCTTGGTCGTCGGTTCTTCTTCTTGTTCCGTCGTCGTCTCTTTCCTCTCCTTCGCGTCCGTCATCTCCCTCCTCGTCTTCGTCTTCGTCGCGTTGTGTCGTCGGTCCTCGGATCTGCTCGCCGCTGTGTGCTGCGCAAACGAAAAACCACTGCGCGAGCGACAGAGCGGAGAGAATGCGAAATGGATGATTGCGTGTTCGCCAGCGTTCGACGCGCACCCGGGTGGGTCAGCGATCGTCATGTCGTCATCCTCACCCCCGACGACGACTTTGGCAACGCGTCGAAAGGAGATTGAGCGTCACGGACGAGCGGCGTTCGCGGCGTTGCAACCGAAACTCGACGCCGAGCGAGAAGCCTTTGCGCTGAGGCTGCGAGGAGGATTGGCGCGATGCGCCGAGTACGAGGACGAGGTTGCGAAGACGTGCGCGATGAGCGCGATGCCGATGGAGGCGATCGAGAAGGAGGCGAAGGAGATTGCGGAACGGGTGAGCTCGTCGGGAGACGACGACGTGGGTGGGGGGAGCGATAGAAAACAGTTGGAGTACGAGGACGCAAAACTGTTGGCAGTCTTGGCGTGGTTTAAGCGTGAGTTTTTCGTTTGGGTGGACAAGCCTAAGTGTGAAGGATGCGGAGACGCGAATACGAGGTTGTTGCGGACGGAGACGGTGGACCTGACGGAGGAGGAGCGCGAGGGAGAGGCCAGTCGAGTGGAAGTGTACGAGTGCACCGCCTGCGTAGCGCAGACGCGGTTTCCGAGATTTAACTCGGCGATAAAGCTGTTGGAGACTCGTCGCGGGCGCTGTGGTGAGTGGGCGAACGCATTTACACTCTGTTGTCGTGCTCTCGGGTTCCGAGCGCGATGGGTGCTGGATTGGACGGATCACGTGTGGACGGAGGTGTACAGTGAAGCGCAGCAGCGATGGTTACACTGCGATCCTTGCGAAAACGTGTGCGACAAACCTCTCCTCTACGAGGTGGGCTGGGGGAAAAAGCATCTTTCGTACATCATAGCCTTTTCCATCGAGGGAGTAGTGGATGTGACGAAGCGGTACACGCGTGATATGCAAGCCAGATATCGTTCGCGTGGAGCCGTATCCGAGACTTGGTTGCGCCAGCGTCTTGCTCAGCTCACGAACGAGCTTCGGTCAGCCATGTTGCCAGATGAGGTTAGGCAACTCGAAGCGCAAGATAAATTGGAGCAGGCTGAGTTGAACAAACCAGCGATTGATGTGGGAGAGTCGTTGCCGGGTCGAGCGACAGGTAGTTATGCGTGGCGAAAAGCTCGAGGAGAGTTGGGTAATCTCTAGAGCGACGAAAACTGTAGTTGACCTATGAAGCAATCTGTTGTATATAACTGAAAGAAATCTATCTAAATTCTCGGTACGCGCTTTGGCCCTCTTAAGGAGTGCATCAGCGCCAAAACGACGGAAAAGAGCGTCAGAGCACCAGCCTGATGCGCCGATCCAAGTTCAACAGGAACGTGGTGAAGTAAAGTGGTGATGCCGAGCGTCACTTGCGCGGCTGTCGTGGCTAGCAAAGCGTGAAGAAGCGTTCTAGAACGCGGATGGAGCGATGCAGAGTTACGGTGACCGAGCCAAACCGCCGATACGCTAGCAAGCGTGGTCAACGCCAGAACGCGATGGTCAAACTGAACCGCCGCCGTGTTTTCAAAGAAATTTCTCCAACCCTTTTCATGCCATTGCTCGAGGTACTCGTCCGGAATCCACTTGCCACCCATCAATGGAAAGGTGTTGTACGCCCTTCCGGCATCCATACCAGCCACGTATGCTCCAGAGATGGCGGTGATCCCAATGAGACCTGCGAGAGGATGCACGACTCGGTGCAAACGCTTCGTTGCGTCGATGAGAGCTTTCGTCGCTCCCGGACTCTGGCTCGGCGAGACTGGATAGATGACGTTCAAAGTCGTCCAAAGCATGCCAGTGTAAATTGTAAAGGCTCCGGTAAGATGCGTCGCCAGTCGATACGGGCTAACGCGAGGCACGTCGTAAGAAAATTCAGCCTCCTCGAGTCCGCTCTTCACCATCCACCATCCAATCATTCCTTGTGCGGCGCCGAGAACGAAGAACGCACCCAATCTCTTCGCCAACGCTGAAGTTATGTACCCTTTGGACGCAAAGTACGCAAAGGGTCCGACAAAGTATAGACCCAACACGCGTCCCCACATTCTGTGACCGTATTCCATCCAATAGATAAACTTGTACTCATCCACAGTCATTCCCATGTTTGCCTTTTTGTACTCGGGACTCTGTTTGTACTTTTCAAACTCTTTCGCCCAGTCCTCATCCGTCAGAGGCGGATGCTCGTACTCAAACTTCCAGTCAGTCATGGATAAACCGCTCCGCGTGAGCCTCGTCATGCCGCCCAGGACAACCATCGAGAACACCCACGCGCACCCTCCGCCGAGCCACCAGGCGACCGATCGCACCGCCTCGTCCCCACCACGCACGAGCGCGTGCTTTGACACCGACGCGCTCGCCACCGTCGACATCGCCGCGCGTCTCGCCGTGCCGACGCTCGCTACGCCTCCAACCAAAAAGAGCCTCGCGCTCGCGCTCGCCGCTTTCCTAGCCTTCTCAGCCTCGCCGCGCGCCCGCGCCGCCTCTCGCGTCCACATTCCGCTCCTCGCCGTCGAAGTAAACTCTCGAATCGCTCGCACCGCGTTCCCGTTCCCGTTTCTCACCATCCATCCTCGGCTCACCGTGGGTGTCATCGTCACTCCACTCGTTGTCACCCCGCTCAAAATACTTCTCGAGCCTCCTCCTCCTCCTCCTCCGCTCGTGAGCGTCCGAAACATCCATCGCGCCGCCGCCGACGCCGACACCGACGCCGTCCCTCGCATCGTCCTCCGGGTCTCACTGTGAGAGCGGACGCGCCCTCGTCGCGACTGATGGGTGGCACATCCAAAAACATCAAAAAAATCAATTTCGTTTCCTTTCTTCGTTTGAAATGAGTGTGTGCGAGAGAGACGAGCGACAGACGGAGGAGGACGACGACGACGAGCGGTGACGGACGACGATCGACCATGGGATTCCCCCGAGCGATCGATGGGGAGTGGACGATCGAAGGCATGGATGAAGTGTTGACGGAAATCGTCGAGCTCGGACCCCGGGGGTTGTCGGAAGAAGAGGAAGAGACGTGTCAAAAGAGACTGGTGCGCGGGGTGCGAGAAGTGTCGCTGATGGCTGGTGCTGACGTTGACGATGATGATGCCACTGCGACGCCGTCTACGTCGACGAGTGGATTGGTGCGAAGAGTGTGTGAAACGTGTTGCGTGATGATGACGCGAACGCGGGAAGAGGAACGCAACCGAAAAGGGAAAACGGCCGATAGTGTCTTCCTGGGGTGGTTCGAGGCGTTGGTGCGGGTGGGAAGCGTTTCAAAGCGAGCGAGACGCGACGCGATTGAAACCGCGAGACGATGGACGAGGATGGAGGATGGGTTTAGCGATGCGGTCGTGCGAGGGTGGAAAGAGATTGACGAAGACCAGGAGATTGTCGGAACGGTTTTGGGGGTGATGGTGACCGTTTTAGGGGGTCCTCGGGGCGGAGGGACAGAAGCAAAGGCGGCGGCGCGAGATTTAGCGCAACGAGCAAGCGAAGAGGCGCTTGTTTCGGTCGTGGACGCGTGCGACGAGGAATCTCTGGGTGAGATGGCGACGAATTTATTGCAAAAATTAGAACCTTTCGATGTGCGGTGTTTGAGAGCGATCACGGATCGGTATGATTCGATTTACGCGAGGGTTGCGCAGAGGCTGTTGCGTCAACTGTACACAGAAGCGCACGGAGACGCGTTGTACGCGCTCGAACAAATTGTCAATCGAAGGGTGGAGGGAGACTTCGAAAAGCTCGTCATGGATGTCATTGATAACTCAACACGTCTAGCTCCCGCTGACTGCGAGATTACGACCGTGCGACTGGCTCCAGCCCTCGCGAGGCTCGTTTCAGACTCGTTTGCGGAGGAGCTTCTGACCAGGAGCGAGACAGAGTCTAAATCAGTTCTCGGCCTGCGAGTGTTCGGAGCGAAAATTAACGATACCACTCATGCGGTTCACAAAGGATGCGGGGTGTTACAAAACGCACTGATGGATGACAGGCTGAGACTCAGGCAAGAGGCGTTCGTCATTGTCGCTTCGCTCGTCGACCGCGACGCTAAATTGGACACGAGTCTGATGCAAAAGGCAGAGTTGGAGGCCAAGGTGGATGCTGTTTTACACTTACAAGAAATCACGAAAGCCCTCTCGCGTCAGAGCAGCACACTTTTTGTGCGAGAATCGACCGTCCAATCCCTCCTCAGCGCCTGGACTTTGATTTTAGCGCTCGACGTCAGCGGTAAGTCGAGTCGAAACCGTGATATTTTGAGAAATATGCTTCGTATGCTCGCCACTTTGAGCGAGTTTTTGACGATTCAAGCAGAATTCGCAAGAAGCGTAGAGGGCGATAGTATAGATATCTCTGACGCGATGGCTATAGACGACGCGAAGGATGATGTCGCGTCGCATGTCCTCGATGCGCTGTCGCCAGTCATTGAAGTCGTGTTGAATGCTATGCTCTCACATGCGGACTGGTTTTCAGAAATCTTGACCCAGTTTGAGCATCCAGAAATCGATGACGCGCCAGGTGAGTTGGATGCCTGGATTCAACGTTTGCTTCGCATGCATCTGCAGCTTAGTCGCAGCTCATCTCAGCGCACTGAGTCTCTGTTGTCTGTTGCGAGCTGCCTAGCGTTGTGCCAGTTGTGCGAGGAATCTGACTTTTCTGCAGAGCTGCAGAGACACGTCAACGGCCTCGCCACGAAGGTCATGACGCATGTCTCCTCGCATGACGATGCAAAATATTCAAGTCTATTGGGCGCTTGTGCAATCCAGACTGTACATCTGTTGAGGGACGATTGGTTCGTCTTTGATTCCGAAATTAAAACCGACGGGGCGTACTCTGTCAGAGGAGCGGCGCACAACCTGAGTACCCTCATCACACTCTGTGAACTCGTGTCGTATCGTGCTCCGCGTAGAATGCTACTGGAATCGTCGAACGTCAGCGCGTTACAAAAGTTGCTCTCATCGGCATTCACCGATGATGAGCTGGCAAACGCCTCGAAAGCACTCGTCTCTTTCAGCAAGCCCAATCTGGGCCGTGGGAGCTACAACAGCGCCGGTCGGGATGCGCAGCGCTTTCCTATCTCTGGAACTGTCGCCCTATTGGTGACATCCCTTCGAGATCAACTGATGGCGGTGTATAACGAATGTATCGTACCGAATGATTGGAACCAAATAATTGGTTCAGTCTTGCAGTTGATTCGCATGTTACTACCGGCTGCTGAGCATGAGAACACCACCACTAATTTGGCTGCGAACTCCGTCGTCATGTTGGAAGACATCATCATCCAAATGAAAGACGTGCCAGTGCGACCAACATGTCATATTGCGTGTGTCGTCTTGGAGTTTCACCTGAACAACTCGCATCTCACGGATTGTCTCAGGACTGCCGCTGAGATGCTCAAGATAGCCATGAGCTATCGGCTTGACACCATTCCGGATGAGCTTGAGGAGTTGCTTCGGATCACGGTTGACATCGTCTCCAAAATGGCATCTGAGGAGGAAGAGGACGACGATTTTAGTGCGCGCCAGGAAGCATTCATCTCGCTTACTTCCGTCTTGGTGAAAACTGGCGACATGCTGTGGCGCAACATACACACAAAACAGCGGCGCTTGGACAACGTTGAGATGAGCTTCATTTCTCTGGCTACGCACGCATTCAAATTATGCACGTCGGCGGCGTCGATATTGATCGAAACCGACGGGGAGGTCAAAGAACTCGAATTTCAACGCAGAAGCGCATCGTTAGTTCTCGCTGGTGCTCGACTCCACCTGACGACGGATAAGATATCGTGCCTCTATGACGTCAAACTCCTCGGTGCATTTGAGCAGAACCGTCGAGAGTTTATGACGCTGTGTTCTGGAGTGTTCGCCAACCTCCGAGCGCTAGAGCTGAGTAAATCTGGGCAAACTGGTCTGGATCGTGGTTTAGTCGCGATTGCGAACGCACTTGCGATGGATGATATCCTCCCATACGGTGAAAACTTGGGGCGCTTGGGTGAGAGCGTCACGGTGGTTGTTGACCCTCTCTCTGACTCGATGAAAATTTCTTCCAACGCGTCTTCACGAGAGAACTCAGCATCGAAACCGCGGAAACGCATTCGTAATCCTTATTTGGATGCCGTCCTCGCGTCTGAAGGTGGAGCACAGGATGAGTATGATGATATGGCTGACTTCATTGTGTGCAAGCCAGGACGGGACTATCGCAACGTCTTGGGGCTCACGTAGGTTACGCTGTGTCGATAGATTGAGATCCTTGATCACATCACAAATATTTCTAATATTAGATCTAGTATTTAGGCTACGATTCAAACGTCTTACGCGACCGGTGCGCGCAAAGTAACATCTTCGTCGTTGGAAGTCGCAGGAAGAATGAAGGGCGTTGGTACAGACCAAGTCTGCGCATCGGCAGCCTTGGCGGAGGCAATCGGGCGAACACCATCCGCAGGAGACGCGAACGGCATACTAGCCAAGAAGCCTTGAAGTTGGGCTTCGATGCGAAGCTTCTCATGCAAGAGTTGTGTCTTCTCGAGCACAAGAGTCTCCTTCTCTGCAGCCAACGCAAAGTTGAGCTCCTCCTGGCGCTTCTTCTCACCTTGAACGCGTTCAATCATTTCCGACAGGCGAGCGTGTTCTTCTCTCAACCTCTTTATCTGACTCGTCGCCGCCACCACCACGGAGGCCTTGTCGGATTTCAACGCTGAACCCGGCTCGAGCACAGCGCTCAACTCATCAAACCGAGTGTTCAATGCGTCTCTTCTCAACTTCTCACGCTTACTCTTGCTCTTCTTCGCCCCCTCGCTCAACACATGTGATCGCACCGCGGTCTTGACCCCCTCACTCGGCTCTTGCTCTACGGAGCCCTCCGCCTTGCGCTTCTTCTCCGCCAACGTTGGCGCAGCTCCCAGGCCCTCTTGTGCGGAGAACAGGTCCAAATCTCCGAGCGACGCCGTGTCCGGCAGCTCTCCCTCTGGGAACGTGTCGAAGAACTCACTCAACCAATCGGTCGGGAGATCTCTCGTCGGAGAGTTCGCTCTCGCGGACATGTTCGCGCGATAAACGAGACTTTCCTGCCCTATTCGTCCGTTCGTGGGGTTTTCCCGCCCTGATACGGTCGACCGTGACGTGGGTGTTTCGAACCTTTCCGGCGATACGGACGCGCACGCGACCGTGTACTGACCGAAGTAAAGGTACAAACGCTCGAAAAATAAACTTTCGAGTCTATCCGCGGCGGCAACGCTCACGAGTCGCGCTCGTCGACGTCGGCGTCTGCGGAATCCTTCGTGCGCGTGCCCACCCTTGCGAGCAGCGATGGATTCGACGGATTCTAAATACTACTCTAAATAATTCTAATATATGTATGACAAGAGATATCACTATGCTACTTCTAAAACGGTCAATATATGTAAACATGGATTCGTATCGCGTCCAAAGCCTTCGCAAGTGTCTCAACTTTTTGCCTGCGAATCCTTGCCGTCCAGGTGCTTCTGCAAGTCAGAAAGGGACACCGTCGCCGAGCCACGAGCCATTGCAGCTTGCTGAGACGCATGGGCTCGCCATCCCGTCATGTAGAGGACTTCATACGTGGCTTCGATGCCCTGGTTGTCGCTATCTGACAGTGGAAAAGACTTCTCATACATGGTGGTCGCCGCGATGGCTGTGCCTCGCGGCAGGAAAGGACGACGGTTAATTCCCGCATTCGTTTCCGCCATTGTTCTGAGGTGATCGACGAGCTCTGTAGGGCTGGAATATCCCATGGTTACGATGTCAACATCGACAGCGGGAAGAGAGAGCTCGGCTTGGCCGAGCAAACTTCCACAGTCCCTGACGTGCGCCAACGGGGAAACTCGCGCGCTCACACCGCCTTCTTGCTCCGTCTCAGCTAGCGCGCACGCCACGCGGAGCTCTTGAAGAGTATTGCCGCCGAATATGCACGACAGAAAGAGTCCATCTGGGACGAGTGCGTTGCGAGCGCTGGACATTGCTCCCGGAAGATCGTTCACCCAGTGCATTCCTAAGCAACTCACAATCGCATCCACCGATTGCTCTTTGATTGGCAAGTTTTCTTCATCCCCTTGGACGTAAATTACCTCCACGCGGGTGCCATCGCTCCTCTGAGGTGTGTCTTTGACGCTACGCTGGACGAAGTCTAGCATATCCTTTGACAAGTCTACGACCACGATCGTCTCCACATCCTTCCGTTCGGCGAGCAATCGGCGCGTGATGGCTTCACAAGCGCCGCCGAGAACGACAATGCGCTTGAAATCTCTCTTTATATCCCGCAATCGATCCAACAATCTTCTCGCGAGCTCGTCTAGCAACGCATCCGGCGGTTGCTCTGGCCGAGTTTTCAGCGCCCGTTCCTGAAGGAAAGCCGCTCGATCTCGATGTGCTTTAACTAAATTCCGATCAAAAACCATCATCGCTCTCACCCTCTCCGCAATCTGTCCGTCTCTAAGCGCCTCACTGCGCGCATTCGCTCGCGCTTCGGCCCGTTTGACGTCCACAATGGAAGATGCGCTCGACGTTCCCGCGTCAACAGCGCCCCGTCTCCCCGTCGCTGTCGCCGCCATCGCGAACGACACCGACGGTAGAGACGATTGAGACGTGCGCGCAACGAACCATCCGTTCACCAGCGCTCGACCTCGACCTCGCATCGAGCCACCCGTCGTTGACTGACGAATGCCTGCTCGAGTGCTCGAGGGCGGCACAGGCCGAGGGTTTAGCCGTGCACTCGAGTGCGTCACACTCACCCGCACGAGGCGTCGTTTGATCCATCAGAGGCGCGAAAAACGCGCGTGAGAGTTTGAAGAGACATCCCTCATCGACTTGTCGGGTCGTTTGTTTAAGTCGCGCGACATTCTAGAGTCATGGGTGCAGATTGCATGGCTGGTGCGTGTCGCACCTGGGTGGACGATGAGTTGGACGCCATGGGAGAGGCTGGTGCGCACATTCCGAGACCGAGTGGATGCTGCGAGAAGGATATGCAGAAGCAGAGGGAAGCGGCGGCAATGCTGCGCGAGCTCAGTGAAGTAGATGCGAGTACGGCGCGGATGAAACTGGTCGCTGGCGTGGTGGGCGACGCCGAGGCGGCGGCGGCGGATGGATCCGACGACGACTGGGCAAACTCGGATTTTGAGGACGACGACGCGGAGCTTCGAGAGATTCAAGAGGCGAGACTTCGCGAACTCAAGGGGGCAGCGGCGAATGCAGCGGCTGAGGCGCGACGGGCTCGATACGTGGAATTGAAGGAGAGCGCTTTGGGCGAAGCGCTGCGCGCGAGCTCGCGCGTCGCGGTGCATGTGGTGCTCGAAGGCGCGGAGCAATGTGCTCGAATCGATGAGGTTTTTGACAATTTGGCTCCGGCTTTCCCAAAGACCAAGTTTGTGCGCATCTGTCCACGCGGGGACGCCGCCATTATGCGACAGTATCGCATCGCATCGCTTCCTGCTGTGCTCGTTTTCAGGCGCGGTCAACTGGCTGCCATGTCGTGCGCGCTCGACGATTTTGGAGGCGCCGATGACTTTGACGAAGAGCGCGTGACGCGTTGGTTGGCCAAACATGACGCTGTCCCGGGGCATCCTTTTGCGGAGGTTGGGAAAAAGGCTGATAGCGACGCATCCTCGGACGAAGGAAATGACAGTGATAGTGACGGCGAGTTGTTTGGAGTGAACAAACCGTGCGAGACGTGCGGCAGGACTTACCCACACAAGCACATTCGCGCTCTGCGTCATGGAGAGTCGATGCGTCAAGCGAGTGATTCAGATGATGACGACGACGATTATTGATATGTTCCGGATTTTAGCTATTGCAATGCTGTAGACTAGATAAAAATTGAAGCGCCTTTGATCCCGTTAATGTACGAGTTTGCCGGCATGGCTTTTTTCCCTGGCGGTTGCACTTCGAGAATTTCCAACCATTTTCCATCGATGCATGGGACGCGTAACATCTTTTTCGTCACTTCGACTTGGCCGTTCGCCGCCTTGGCATCGCCTTGGTCGGAGACTTTCGTCGTGATAATTTTCAAGGTGACTTCCTTTGCCTCATCTTCTCCGCTCGCCTTGACCTTGAGCGTCGCCTTGGTTCCCGGCCAGCCGGCGAACGCGCGTACCTTGTTGTGACACTCCACCGCGGATTGCTTACTAAAGTCTAACTCGCCTTCTTCGGGGCTAACCTTGGCGGCGTGGGTGAGCGTTTCTTCTCCCTGCGGAACGGCACGCGCCGCCGCGTCGCCAGCAAAGACGGATGGGAGCTCTTCCAACAGAGCCTGAACACCTGTTTCGAAGAGTTCCGTCAGCAACTCCGGCGCCTTCTCATCTCCATTGAGCGGTCGCTTCACTTGTCGCAGCACGGGACCGGCATCCATCTTAAGCACGGTGTAAGCAACTGACACGCCCGTCTCGCTCTGTCCGCTCTCGAGCGCCCGCTGCACCGGCGCCGCCCCGCGCCACTGCGGCAACAAGCTCGGATGAATGTTCAGCGTGCCCAATCGTGGAATATCTAAAAACTTTTGCGGCAAAAAGTTCCCATACGCCGCCGTGACGCACAAATCAACATCCATATCCCGAAGCGCGTCCAGAAACCACTCCTCGTTTGCCTTGACTGGACACAACACGCGTTCCTCCGCCACCCCTCGGCTCATCGCCAACTCAGCCACAGGCGAGGGCGCCGCCTCGCCGCTCTTCCTCCCTCTCCCTCTCGGTCTTCCCGGTTGCGAAACCACCGCACACACCTCGAACGCGGCGTCAGACGCCTCAGCCGCGTCCAAAATCTTTCCCAAGACGTCTGAAGCGCACTCTGGCGTTCCCAAAAAAACCACCCTCGGCCGTCTCCCGCTCGTTTCACCCGCCGCGTTCACCGCCATCGCCGTCGTCTTTCCAACCCCTCGCCTCTGTATCCTCTGGCGTCCATACCCGACGACTCTCGTCCTTTCCCGCGTATTCATCGTCGTCGTCGTCGACGCCAAGGCTGATGATGATGTGGACATCAAAGTCGTCGTCGTCGTCGTCGTCGTCCCACCGACACACAAAATCCTCCCGAGCGTCCCTCGCCCTCCCACCGCGGTTCGCCCTCCTCCCACCCTCGCCGTTCGCATCGCCGTTCGCACCGCCATCGCCATCGCCGTTCGCCCTTCGCCGTTCGCGTCGCGC